>TARA_B110000037_G_scaffold211024_1_pt1 | contig 10291 bp, 8 predicted proteins | sample TARA_B110000037 | Tara Oceans TARA_B110000037 (sample SAMEA4397196) | marine metagenome | biome: Polar Biome; feature: [MIX] marine epipelagic wind mixed layer (ENVO:01000061); material: water (ENVO:00002006), including particulate matter (ENVO:01000060) such as... | depth 10-100 m
GCTCTTGAAGGCGCACGCCTCGGACGGGCCAGCCTGCTCCACATTGATGGAGATTTCCTGTGCCTCGGAGCCCAGGGGACCCTGCTCTGGCTCGACCTCAGCCCGAAAGGTGCCAAGATTCTTTCGCAGACGCAGCTCTTCCTGGCGCCGGAAACCTGGGGTGTTCCCGTGGTGTCTCGCGGACTGCTCTACATCAATCAGAATGCCATGCGCGCGCGCCTGGTGTGCTACGATCTGCGGCGATAGGCCGAAACGGAGCGGCAAATCTTTTCCTCGTCCAAGTTCCACGCGAGCATCGCAAAGGTTTTTTGACCAGATCTGTTCTGGTGGATGTCTTTTTATTTTTTGGGATCTCAGTGCCAACCCCTTGGGCTGACCGAGAAAGGCGCGCGTTTTTGATTCTAACTAATCGAAGAGGTCCATCTGTGGAGAGTGAGCTTCGGGGAGGGCGTTCATTGCCTTGGGAGATTTCTTTTTTTCTCGGGTTGGCTTGGACGAACTCATTTCGAGGTGGCTTAGGATTTCCTTGGCTCGATCGAGGATGGGTTTTGGAAGTCCGGCAAGTCTGGCCACCTGGATGCCGTAGGATTTATCAGCTTGGCCGGGGAGAATTTTTCGAAGGAAGATGATGTCGTCGTTCCACTCGCGAACGGCGACGTTGAAGTTAGCGATGGAGTCCTTCGAGTCAGAGAGGGCGCAAAGCTCGTGGTAGTGGGTGGCGAACAAGGTGCGGCATTTCACGACGTCGTGCAGGTGTTCGGCGACGGACCAGGCGATGGAAAGTCCATCGAAGGTGGCGGTGCCGCGCCCGATTTCGTCGAGAATGACGAGGCTCTTCTCGGTGGCATTGTTGACGATGAGGGAGGTCTCGTTCATTTCGACCATGAAGGTTGATTGGCCTTTTGCGAGGTCATCTGAGGCGCCGACGCGGCAGAAGATACGGTCGGTGAGGCCGATATGGGCGTGCTCGGCGGGCACATAGGAGCCGATCTGGGCCATCAGGGTGATGAGGGCAATCTGGCGGATGTAGGTCGATTTGCCCGCCATGTTGGGGCCGGTGAGGATTTGTAGGAGACTTTCTTCCGGATCGATCAGGGTGTCGTTGGGGACGAACTTTTCGTCGATGAGGGTTTGTTCGAGAACGGGATGGCGACCGTTGACGATCTGGAGGTGACGCGAGTCGTCGAGGACGGGGCGGGTGTGTTGGTAGAGCTGTGCGGTCTCGGCAAAGGAGATGAGGACGTCGAGCGTGGCGAGGGCGTCGGCGGTGTTTTGAAGGGGAACAAGATGGTCGGTGACTCCGGCGCGGAGTTTGATGAATTCGTCGTATTCGAGTGACTTTGCCCGGTCGTCGGCACCCAGGACCTTGCCTTCGACTTCCTTGAGTTCCGGGGTGATGAAGCGTTCGGCATTGGCCATCGTTTGCTTCCGCTGGTAGTCGTCGGGGGCTTGGTCGGCTTTGGCCTTGGTGATCTCAATGAAGTAGCCGAAGACGTTGTTGAATTTGATTTTCAGGGTGTCGATGCCGGTGCGTTTCCGCTCGGACTGTTGCATTTCGGCAATCCACTGCTTGCCACTTCGGGAGGCATCTCTGAGTTCGTCGAGGGCTTTCGAGTGGCCGTCTCGGATGATGCCACCGTCGCGAAGTTGTGCCGGAGGTTCCTCGACCAGGGCATTTTGGAGGGTTTCGACCAGGGCAGGGAATTCCTCGATGGCATTGAGAAGTTGGGCATGAAGGCCCGAGGTTTCGGATATTGCAGACAGGTCTGTCTTGAGATCGGGGATGCGTTCGAGGGAAACTTGAAGGGATTTCAGGTCGCGGGCATTGCCGGAGCCTTGCGAGAGTCGGCCGGTGGTGCGCTCGATGTCGCGGATCTTTTTGAGCGATTCGTGGAGTTTGGTGAGGAGGTAGGGTTCGGCGAGGAGGGAATCGACGAGGTCGAGGCGGGCGGTGAGCTCGTTGAGCTCGCGGAGGGGATGCAGGATCCAGTCGCGGAGTTTGCGAGCGCCCATCGGGGTGGAGGTGCGGTCGAGAACGCCGAGAAGGGTGTGTTGCTTGCCGGAGCGTGATTCGACGAGGTCGAGATTGAGCTGAGAGGACGAGTCGATGAGGACATAGTCAGCGATGTTGCGAACAGAGATGCCTTTGAGGTGGTCGCAGTTTCTGCGAAGCTGGTAGGTGAGGTAGTGGAGGGCACCCCCGGCGGCGGAGAGGGCTGCGGTCATACCGGAGCAGCCGAAGCCATCGAGCGACTGGACCTTGAATTGCTCTTTGAGGGTGTGGAGGGCCTGGTCGGAGAGAAAGGCGTAAGAGTCGTAGGGAAGGCAGTTGCGAAGATCGCCAAGTTCTTTGGTTTGGTCTTCCGGAATCAGGAGTTCGGAGGGTGAGAGGCGGGTCAATTCATCCTCCAACTGTTGGCGGTCGGCGAACTCGGCGATGGTGAATGCACCGGTGGTATGGTCGGCGCAGGCGAGGCCAAGACAGGGTTTTTTGGCGGAGCCTCCGAGGAAGACGGAGGCGAGGTAGTTGTGGCGGGTGTCGTCGAGGAGAGTCAGGTCGTTGACGGTGGAGGCGGAAATGATTTGGGCGATTTCGCGCTCTACGATCTTGCCGGGCTGGGGTTCGGTGGTCTGCTCGGCGATGGCGACGCGCTTGTTGGCGCGGATGAGTTTGGCGATGTAACCTTGGGCGGCGTGGTGGGGAACGCCACACATGGGGATGTCGTTCCTCTTGGTCAGGGCGACGTTGAGGATCCCGGCGGCGTTTTTGGCATCGTCGAAGAACATTTCGTAAAAGTCACCAAGTCGGTAAAGGAGAAGAATGTCATCGGGCAGAGATCTCCTCATGGCCATGTATTGAGCCATCATCGGGGTGAGCTTTTTCTCTCCTGCCATCGTGGAGCGTATTTAAGGGAGAGAGAGCGTTGGGGGGAATGGCGAAATGAGGAAAAGGAGCAATCCAGCAAGATGCCAGGTTAATTTCACGGTAGGTTCGGCCCGTTCTCTTTTGACTTGGGAGAGCCGGGCTATATCTGTTATCAATCAACTATGAAACGCGGACATTTTATGGCCCTGACGACATTGGTTGGTCTTGGGACCTTGAATGGGAAGCAATTTGCTCCGGGAACCGAGGCGGCGGAGCTTGCAAATTGGGCGCGTCGATATGGCGTGAGTATGACCGATGAGATTGGGAGGATTCGATTGGAAGGCCGAATTGCCCGCAAGGATCTGGCTGTGAGCTTGCAGTCATTGGGCGAAGTGAGTGAGACGCCAATGCAAGCTGACGGGAACCAGCTCAGTGGTTTTTACCAAGGTCGTGCTTTTGAGGTCACCCTTAGTTGATGGTGACGATCATTTCGTCGTTACGAAACGGGATGGCGAAGAGCTGAATCTTAAAATGATCTTCCGAGGTTAGGGCATAGAGTCCCTGGGGAAGGATTTCATTGGCTCCGTGGTGGAAGGAGAGAGTGAAGCACTCCAAGTCACGTAAGCCCTCTTCCTCCGGGGGATCAAAAGATTTGGTGGAGCTTAGTTTCCATGTGCCGGTAGGGCGACCTTCAGGATCCGAGACCTGAAACTGCTGTCCCTGTCGATTTTGAAAATCCGAGAGTTTTGGGCGTTTCATAGCGTTATGGAAACTACTAAAGAGAGGGCTCCAATCCCAATCTGGAAAAGAGACGGGGGGAGTCGATCGGGAATCCTTCCTCCTCTGCTGTAAATTGGTAATCCCAGGTGTCATAAAGTCCGGCACCAATGGAACGTGAAGGGAGGGTGTCAGCGGCCTGCCAGTTGATAAGATCGGTGGAAAGACAGAGGGTGTAGGTGATCGTGCTTTTCTTGAGCGCTTGGTAGCTAACGTCGAAGCGGCCATTGGAGTTTCTTGTCAGCTCGACCGGATTGGCATCGTTTGAGGCCGTGGTGCTGCCACCGGTGGCTGCTTCAATACCGTTGATGATTCCGTCGCCGTCTTCATCCCCCCCAAAGGTCAAACCGAATCCACCTGAGATGGCCTCCCAGGCATCCGGTAGGAAATCACCATCAAGGTCGCATTCCGCAAGGATTGAAATGTCTCGTCCACCGCCTGCGGTGGTGTGGGTGGTCAGGGGACTCGGGCCGAAGGTTTGGACTTGGTTGCTTGTGGCTTCGACACAATAGAGCCGCCCCCAGCGGTCGTAGCCGAGGCCACGAGGTCCCTGGAGATTATTATGTTCAACAGAGGGTGGGCCAAGGGGGAGACTACGACGAAAGATTCTCCCGAGATCGTGGCTGGAGTGAAGCAGGTCTCCGCTGCCAGGATCGATGACGAGGCCCCAGGCCCCGTCGGTTGTGACATCTGAAATGACTGACTGTAAGGCCCCGGACTTGTGGTAAATGGAGATGTCATCGTTTCCTGAGTCAGAAACGATAATTCGCTGGTTTTCCTTATCAAAGATGACCTCATTGGGGCGAATAAATCCGCTACCGAGTGAGCCGTCGGCCTGGCCGGTTGAAAGGACGTATTTTTTGATGGTGTCGGTGTCGGAGTCAGCAGCATAGAGAACCCCGTCTTCATCATTCACTGCGAGTCCATGAAAAACGGCACCTGGAGCATCGACGAAAATCGAAACAGCGATGGGGTTAACACTGGGGTCGACTTGATAGATTTTCCCATCGGTCGGGACGGAAAGGTAGAGGATGCCGGAAACGGAACTGCGCTCGACGGACCAGTAGTTTTGAGCACTCAGCAAGTCGCTCAAGGAAGAATTGCCGGGATTTCCTGTTTTGAGTGAAAATTCGTTAGGCGCGGTGACAAGGATTTGATCAAGGTCGGCAGTTGGAACGGCGAAAGCGATCTCGCCAAGGCCCACCCGGTCCCCGCCGGAAATCCCTCCGTTGTTGGTGCCATCTCCCGGGGAAATGAAGTGGTTGTCAGACAGGGTGATTTCGACATAACGAACCGTAACAGTGCGGCCAAAAGCGAAGCTTTGGCGTTGGGTGTTTCCGTTGAGGAGCGGGAAGGATGGGGAGAAAGCGACGGAATTGGCAAAGTCTGCCGTTCCCTCTGCTTCGGTAGCGAAGCGGAGCGAGGCTCGTTTTGCTCCGTTCGTGTTCGTGTTGGCATACCCCCAAACGCTGATTTCATTCAGAGGTTGGTCACTTCCGAGGTCGATGGTGAGAACAGGAGCAGGAAGGGTGTCGTAGTAGTCGCAAAGAAAACCGCAGGCTTCAGTGACCCAGAGCGAGGCTGGTCCACCTGCGATTGTATCGTGAGGAGGGTTGGAGTCGAAATCAGTACCGGGACCGTTGATAAGGCCACTTGCCGCGTAAAAGTCGAGCGCGGCGGTGTTCGAAGTAATGGAGTTGATCGGGTGAAAGCTGTCGGCAGATAGATAACACGTAAGGCTCGAGAATAATGTTCCCGCAGCAATGATGGCTATTGCCTTCTGCTCCATAGTGTCGACGATATAAGTTTACTAAGAGTGTCTCACCAGACTTTAATTTACTAACTTAACCATCTAAAAAATGTCAGAACCTTTTCTTGGCCAAATTCAAACCTTTGGCTTCAACTTCCCCCCTCGCGGTTGGGCCAAATGTGATGGTCAGCTGTTGCCCATCGGTAATAATCAAGCTCTCTTTGCACTTCTGGGTACGACGTATGGAGGCGATGGGAGAACGACTTTTGCGCTGCCAGATCTCCGCGGGCGTTTTCCGATGCACGTCGGAAATGGACCTGGATTAAGCAGCCGTAGCATGGGACGAAGATCTGGAACCGAAACGCATACTCTGACGGTGGCCGAGATGCCGGCTCATAGTCATCCAGTCACGGCGGACGTGGGAAATAAGCCATCTCCTGTGGGAGCGGTTCCGGCTACAGCAAATGATGGTGAGAGTAATTATTCAAACAGTGGTACGACGACCTTAAATGGTGCTACGAACGCAGGAAACAGTCAGCCTTTCAACAATATGCCCCCATTTTTAGTGATCAATTTCTCAATTGCACTTCAGGGCATCTTTCCTAGTCGTAGCTGATCGCTGGGAATGTGGAGGAAAGCTGAAGTTTCGCTCCGGCCAGAGATTTCCGAGGATATTCCATTCCTCGAGGAGTTGGTATTTACAATTCGAGAAGGTGAACCGGGTTTTCGTGATCTGGCTCTTACCGAGCGGACGACCTTGCTAAAGGAGCAGGCATGTTTGCAGCGGGCGCATTACCGGAAGGTTTATCCGGCGGCTCATTTCATGATTGTTGAGGCCGACGGTAGGCCGATAGGCCGATATTATGTCTATCAGGCCAGCGATCATTTGTTGATCGTCGAGCTCTCGATTACACCTGCGTTTCAGGGGCATGGGATCGGCAGCCAGCTCATGAAGAGTTCCCTGGCAGAGGCGATGCGAACGAAGATGCCGGTTCGTCTTTCAGTGGAAATTGGGAACCCGGCAATCTCCTTTTACGAGGGGCTGGGCTTTGTCTGGGAAAGAACAGAGGCATCCCACCATGGTATGGTGTGGATGCCTCCGAGTGAGTGATTTGGGCTACGTAAGCTAAGCCAGCACGTCGGTAATCGGCTTGCCGGTTTTGCCTCCCATTTTGAAGGGGCGCTTGTTCGGCGAGTAGAGGATCTGATCGTGCGGCAATCCCATGGCCGCTGCAATGGTGGCATTGAAGTCGGAGGCGGTAGTCTTCTCGGTGATGACATTCGAGGCAGTCTTGTCGGTTTCTCCGTAAACCGTTCCACCTTTGATGCCTGCGCCAGCGAGGGCGAAGGAGAAGGCTTTCGGGAAGTGATTACGGCCAGCGTCGGCATCGATCTTGGGCGTGCGGCCAAACTCGGTGGCGATTACCACGAGGGTGCTGTCGAGAAGACCTCGCTGTTCGAGATCGGTGAGGAGAGCGGCATAGGCCTGGTCGAGGATCGGGAGCTTCTCGTCTGCTTTGGTGAAGTTATCCGAGTGCCAGTCAAAGCCTCCAAACTGAACTTCGACGAAACGGACGCCGTGCTCGACGAGACGACGCGAGAGAAGGACTCCTTTAGAGAACTTGTCGGCACCATAGGCGGCGAGGGTGTCGTTGGATTCTTTGGAAAGATCGAAGGCTTCGAGGTCCTTGGACTTCATCAGGCTGACAGCGGAGCTGAACATCTCGTCATAGGCACGAACTCCACGCTGACCTTTCTTGAATTTGGTGGAGAAATCGGTGTCGAGCTTGGCGCGGAGAGCGATTTGGCGGTTGAAGGCGGCCTCGGAGACTTCGCGTCGGCGGCGGGCATTTTGGAGACCTTTCTCAGCATCACCGACGGGCAGGGGGGCAACGCTTGGTTCGAAGAATCCGGCTCCAGGATGGTTGTTTCCAGTATGCACGGTGACGTAGGGAGGGAGGGTGCTTTTGAGCCGCTTGGGGTCGAGCTTGTTGGCCCAAGCTCCCATCGAGGGGTGGGTGATGGAAGCACGCTCGGTGTATGAGGTGTGGATATGATAATTGCCCTGCGAGTGAGCTCCCTGCGTGGAGGTCATGGAGCGAATGAGGGCCATTTTATCAGCATGCTTCGCGGTCTTTTCGAGGTGCTGTCCAAGTTGGATGCCGTCCACATTGGTCGAAATGGCTTTGATGGGTCCTCGGTATTCGGAAGGAGCATCGGGCTTGGGGTCGAAGGTATCGATGTGGGTCATGCCACCTGCCATATAAAGGTAGATGACGTTCTTGGCCTTGCCATTTGACTTGGCGATCACTTCAGCCGCTTCAGCGGAAGAAAACCATGAGGCGGAGGCTCCTCCCAAGGTGACACCGAAAGCGGCGCGAGCCGTGTTGGAGAGGAAGCTGCGGCGTGAGACGTCGTCGAGTTGATTCAGGGGGGTCATTGGACAAAGAGGAAACGGTTTGAGGTAAGGATGGCCCGAGCGAAGGTCGCGGTGGAGTCCGGGGTCTGCATTTCGGGAAGGAAGGCTTCTTTTTCAGCTTCTGTCGGCAGGGCCGAGTAGAGGCTGAGGAAGAGGAAATCGAGGCGCTTGGATGGAGAATCGATGGCTCGGAGAGCGTGGGCGAAGGCATTCTTCTTGTTGGTGAGAAGGCTTGTCTCTAGACCGTTCAGGAGGCGCAGGGTCTGGGGGACGGTGGCCTGGGTGTGAGCAGACGATGGACTCTCGGCATCGGATCCACCGAACTCGGAGATGAAGGACCCACCTTTCTGGGGGGCCGGAAGTTCCGAGGCGCGCATTTTGAATTCGGGGTGTTCAGGGCGGGTGTTGGGAGCCCGTCGGGCCGTGGCGGCTTGGGCCTTCATGACGACCTGGTTGCCGGAGTTCATCATGCCTTTCTGGTATCTCTTGGAGGCCCCTTTCTGAAATTCGCGAACTTTGAGACTGATTTTCCGGAAGGCGACCATGTTGCCTTTTTCCTTGGCGATGCGGGCCTGGGTTCGAAGGAGAGAGAGTTCTTTCTGGAGGGCGCGGCGTTTGGTTTCCGCTTCGTCTGCGGCCCGGTCGACCTCTTTAAGCTGCTTGGCATTTGCGCTCATCAGGAAGTTGAAGGATTCGACGTATTCGTTCCAACCTTCCTCGAAGGAGTTGTTGGTATTTGAGTCGATATTGCCGGAGGCAAGAGTGACGAAGGAGTCCCGGATTTCTTCGGCGCTGAGTCGACGGAGGGTTGGTCCTTGGAAGTGGAAGGAGAATCCTTGCGCGGGTTCCTCGGTGGTGACTTCACGCTGGAAAAGTTGAGTGTGATAGAGGATTCGTAGGAATTCCTTGAGATCGTAGTCGGCCGCTAGCATCGCTTTTTCGAGATGGGTCACGAGCTCGGGATAGTGAGGCTTGGGTGAGCTGCTCCAGTCATCAGGATTGGCGACCAGACCATAACCGAAGGCATACTTCCACATGCGGTTGGCGATGACTTTGGTGAAGTAGGGGTTCTTGGGAGAGCTGACCCACTTTGCGAAATATGCCCGGCGTTGTTCGGGGGCGACATCCTTGGTATCGAGGCCGAAGAGGAAACCGGGTTTCACGACGTCGCCGGGTTCGCCGTCCTCATAGCTGTAGTCGATGGGTAGTTTTAGTTCCTTATTGGGAGTGTCGGACAAGGCATTGCGATTGTGATAGCGGAAGATCGAGGCAAGGTCTTTTGCTTCACCCCGCTTTTTACCCATCTTCTTGGCAAGCACGCGCCGCTCTTCCTTTGACATCTTAGCAAACTTCTTTTGCCCAGAGCGTTTGGCCGGAACAGCTCCAACGACTTCGCGGATCTTTTCACGAGCGCCGTCAAAGCGATACTCGGTGCCTCCGAGGAAGGCTGCGAGCTGGTAATACTCCATCTGGGTGGTGTCATCGAAGGGATGATCGTGGCATTGGGCGCAGCCAATCTGTTGGCCAAGGAAAACTTCTACGGTGTTGCTCACATTATCGAGGAGCATGCCACGGTCGCGAAGATAGTAGCCCACGGCGGGATTTGTGGCGGTGTGACCTTCTGCAGCGAGCATGCTGTGAACTACTTTGTCATAGGGCATGTTGGTTTCGACGGCGTTCTTAAGCCAAACATGCCAACCCAAGCCGCTGTGCTCTTCACGGGTTTTGAGGCGAAGGAGATCGCTCCAGAAGTTGAAGAGGCGAGAATTGAAGCCAGGAGACTCGACAAGGGTGTCGACAAGCTTGGAGCGTTTGTCGTCCGTTTGGGACTCTAGGAAAACGCGGGCTTCGTCGTGTGTCGGGAGACGACCGATGATATCGAGGTAGCTGCGGCGCAGGAAGGTGGCATCGTTCACGATGGGATTGGCCGTGATGCCCTGGGCTTTTTGGCCTTCGAGGAGAACTTCATCGAGTTCACGGACCGTGTTCCGAACCGCCTCGGGTGTGAGGGGTTTGGCGAAGATCGTGGGGACGACGATCAGGAGAGGAAGGAGGAATTTCACAGGAAAAGGAAGTTAGTAAAGAAGAGCGACGATTTCTCCGTCGGAAAAGAGGGTGGGATTTTCGGCGGCGCTGGAGAGCAGTTCGCTGGCAACGGCGTCTTCGAGTTCGCTCTGCCAATCATCGACGTTTCCCGGCGTGGTCTTGACGATGGGAGTCGGGGAGACGGGCTCAGACGGAAGTGAAACGACAATGGCAATGGCCGCAACTACCGCTCCGGTAAATCCAATCAGAGGCTTGGGGGAGAAAATCGACTTCCACCACGGAGATTTTTCAGCCTGATCAGCCTCCAAGCGAATACGCCGGAGAGTATTCCGTTCAAAACGGGGGGATGGATTGCTGGGCGTGGTGTCTTCCAGCAGATTCCACACGTCATCCTTCTCAAGGTCGGCGTCGAAATCGGGGAGATCGTGGTTTG
>TARA_B110000037_G_scaffold217750_1_pt1 | contig 10282 bp, 7 predicted proteins | sample TARA_B110000037 | Tara Oceans TARA_B110000037 (sample SAMEA4397196) | marine metagenome | biome: Polar Biome; feature: [MIX] marine epipelagic wind mixed layer (ENVO:01000061); material: water (ENVO:00002006), including particulate matter (ENVO:01000060) such as... | depth 10-100 m
TTGCGATGCTGGTGAACTCCTTAGCATCGCGGCTTTTACGTCCAGCGCCGAGACCGTCGATATCGGGGGTCGATAAGAGCCATTCCGCATTTTCGGGGAATACCGCTCCTCCGTAGATCATGGGGATTGGCTGGATGGCCTCCTCGCCGTATCGCTCGATCAGCCAGTTGCGCATGAAGGTCGCTCGTTCGGCGATGTATTCCGGGGGCGCCGGCTTGTCGGCGCCGATGGCCCATTCGGGTTCGTAGACCATCATCGCTCGGGTGATTTGCTCGGCTGTGATTCCGTCCAGCATGGCTTCCATGCGATCGACTAGATCGTCGGCGGGGGTGCCCTTGTCGGTCTCCGATTCTCCTACCAGGATGATCGGTCGCATACCGCTTTTGAAGACGGCATGAAGCTCGCGGTTCAATTCTTCGTCCGATTTGTTCATGCGCACCTTCATCTCCCAGTGGCCCACCATGCACCAGACGCAGCCGGCGTCGGCGAGCAGTTCGGCAGAAATTTCGCCGCTGTGCTCTGGATCGGGAAAGGCCGAGGAATTCTGGGCTCCGGGATCGACCATCGGCAGATCTTTCACCGCTTCAGCCAGGGTCGACATAGCGGTGGCAGGAGCGCAAAGGATCACCTGCATCTTTCCGAGCAGGTCTCCCATTTCTTGTTCGAATTCGCGGGCGAAGGTACGGCACTGGTCCAGTGTCATGGCCATCTTCCAATTGGCGACTGCGAGTGGGGTTCGTTTAGGCATGTTTGTAGGTTTTTTATTAGCGCGTTAATCTAAAGGGTTTGAATAAAAGAAGCGCGAGAAAGGTGCAGGGTGGGAGTTGATGAAATCAAAGAGTTCTCCGAGTTTATCAGAAAAAATCATTTACGTCTGGTATGATCGACCTGATTATTATAACAAAACACCGGTTTCTCCATTTTTCTTAATCGCTCGCCTTGCAGCGCTGGAGTGCGCGCAGGTGTTCAATAACTACCTTTCTAAACATCCGCCATGACTTACACGGAACAAGCCAAACAGTTTAAGCAAACGCTTCGTGACGAGGGAAACATCGAATGCCTATTTGAGCACCTGCCGGGCGTATGCTTCTTCGTCAAAGACGCCCACTGTAAAATGATCATGTGCAATGAAGCTAGCCTTCGTGTTTTTGGCTTAAAGGAAAAATCCGAAATCATAGGGAAATCCGAATATGACTTCTTTCCGAAGAATTTGGCGGACCCCATTTATGAGGACGATTTGCGCGTCATGAAAGAACGTCGACCTATCATCGACCGCATGGAACTCATTGTCGATGAAGCCGGTTTTATTAGCTGGGTCACCACGAACAAGCTGCCGCTCTACAAAAAGAACGGGAGCGTGGGAGGATTGATGGGCACTACACGTATCCTGAAGCATACGGATATGACGCCCGCTCCTTACAAGCGATATTCCGAAACGCTGGAGTACATAAGAAAAAACTACAACCAGCCGATTCAGACCGAAACCCTGGCGCGGATGAACCACCTTTCGATCAGTCAGTTCAGGAATAACTTTTTGAAGTTGTTCAAACTGCCTCCTCAAAAATTCATTCAGAAAATCCGTATCCAGGCCGCCTCCCAAAAGCTAATTTCCAGCCAGGACTCCATTGCTACCATCGCCGCTGATTGCGGCTTTTGCGACCAGAGTTATTTCACGCGGCAGTTTCGTTCGCAGATCGGTATTTCTCCCGCGAAATACAGGAGACTGCATTTCAGGAAGAATTAGTCGAAGGAAGAACAGAAGGGGACGAACCTGAACGGGGAACAACCGATAGGTTTAATTGCATGCCGAGGAGCTTAGCGACGTGAGATCTTGGTACTAACGCAGCTCAAAATAACAACATGAATGAGGTCGCCTACTTCGAAATATCCTTTTCCTCTTTCTTTCTCAAACTCCACCCAGTTACCCCCCTCACCTAAGAATGAAGGCGTTAGGCTTACGCATTAACCCACGGATTTTCTAACTTGATAGGGCCAAATCAACCTTTAGCCTCCCCTCCGAATCAAATCGGAACAATTGAATTTCCTATCAACATCAGAACCATACGCGATCAATTCATTTGGCTGACCCTGCTTTCCCATATGAATGTAGCGAGAAGTCCACTCCATCCAAAATCGAAACTCTCTTCATTGAAATCGAACTCCGTATTCTAAATGTTCCTACAGAAAAACTTTACTCCTTTCATTGCTTTTTGTATAATCTGTTTCGCGACGTTTTCGACGATCGCTCAAAGCGAACAGACCCTTCGACAAGCTTCCTCCTTCGCAAAAACTACGGCGGACGCGCAGGACAGACCGAATGTCCTGCTAATATCGCTCGACGATCTCAACGACTGGATCGAGCCGATGGGCGGACACCCGCAAGCGAAGACTCCCAATCTCGCTGCCCTCGCCGAGCAGTCCGTCACATTCGGCCGGGCCTACTGCGCTTCGCCTGGTTGCAATCCGTCGCGCACTGCCCTCATGACCGGCAAAGCGCCACATGTCACTGGACTCTATACCAACCCACAGATTTGGCGGCACATCCTCCCAAACGAAATCACCCTGCCTGAATATTTCCAAGCAGCCGGTTATTGGACCGGCGGAGCGGGTAAGATCTACCACAACAACATGCCGGACCCGCGTTCCTGGAACGACTATTACCCCTCCCTGATCCAGCACTTCCCCTACTACTATCTACCGGACACCGATCCGAAAACCGGCAAGACAATCCTACGCAAACAGGACAACGAAATTCGCGAAGACGACCCAAAAGGACTCTCCATAAACATGCCTGACTTCAAGGGCAGGTACGTCGCCATCGATTGGGCGCCGCTCCCCTTCCCGACCGAAGAGACAGGCGACTACGAATCCGCCAATTGGATCATCGAGCAGTTGGGCAAGAAACACGACAAACCCTTCTTCTTGGCCTGCGGCCTATACCGGCCACATATGCCCTGGTACGTTCCCAAAAAATACTTCGGCCGCTTTCCATTAGACGAAGTCCAGTTGCCCGACTCCATCATCGAAGACCTAGATGATATACCCGCTGCCGGAAAACGCATGGCCGGACGCAAGTACCACCACAACATCACCCAGGCCGGCCAATGGCAGGCCGCCGTGCAGGGTTATCTGGCAGCCATCAATTACGCCGACGACCTCACCGGGATGGTTCTCGACGCATTGGCCAATAGTGAATACGCCGACAATACTATCGTCGTGGTTTACTCCGACCACGGCTGGCAGCTAGGCGAAAAACAACACTGGCGAAAATTCGCCCTCTGGGAAAACGTCATCAAGAGCGTACTCATGGTCAAGGCGCCCAAAGACCTTCTAGGAGAATCCGCCGAGCGAGCGCGAGGAAGCGTATCGAATCGCAACGTCTCGTTAATGGACATTTTTCCCACCCTAACGGAACTCTGCGGACTGCCCGATAAAGAAGGTCTAAACGGACGCAGCCTGATTCCACTCCTGAAAAATCCCAATGCGGACGACGGCTCCCGTCCCATCGTAACAATGCATACCTGGGAACACTTTTCCATCCGCAAAGACGATTGGCACTACATCGCATACGGCGACGGCTCAGCCGAACTCTACAACCTCGCAAAGGATCCAGAAGAATGGAAGAACCTCGCCAATGATCCCCAATACGCGCCAGAAATCGAAGCGCTCCGACAGCATATCCCCAAACAGCGAAAAGAATTCACAAAAACCGATCCCATCCGCTGGGCAGACGTGCTATCAGGAAAAACGAAGATGTACCTCCGAGATTGAAAAATGTATACAACTCTCAAATCCTCGATTAGAGACTGTTCAGAAACTACGAAATGCTAATGATCATGGGTCAAAAGGTAGGGCGAGAGCGTCCCCGCTCCGCCGTGGAAGTTGCTAAAGCTCGGCATACGCGGCAGAGCGGGGACGCTCTAGCCCTACCAAAAAGCGACTTAATAGACAGTCTCTTAGTTAGGTTTCGGGGTCTTCGAAGCATAAATCCAATCGATTCGAGACTCCTCTCGATCGCCCTTTTTTTGGTCAGTTCGCTTACTTCCACCGTATTCGCCCAAGACGCCAACAAAACGGCCCAATCCTCAACCAGCGCTGAGCACCCCAGCGTGCTTTTTCTGAATATCGACGACTGGAACGACTGGAACAGCGTGCTCAAGGGACACCCTCAGGCGATCACGCCAAACCTGGAGCGTTTTGCCGCTCGCAGCATTACCTTCACGCGGGCTATCTGCGCCTCGCCCGTTTGCTTCCCCTCCCGCACCGCCCTCTTCTCAGGACTGCATCCATCGCGCACCGGCGCAAAGTCCAACCCCAATGCGGGCAAGTCTTGGCGAAGCTATGTCCCCGATGCCGTCACTCTACCTAAGCTCATCAGCGCTCAAGGCTGGAAGAGCATTGGCATTGGCAAGAACTTCCACAACAGGGATCAGACCGAATTCGATCAGTACAGCGCCCGCAATAAAGAACCCAAAGTCATCCCAGAAACTTACAGGAATATCAATGCCTCTGGAAGATGGGGCGTTGCCGCTGTACCGACCTCCCAGATGCCCGACTACCTTTCGGTGAGCAAGGGAATCGAAGCCCTAAATTCGCACCGCGACAGCCTTTTTCTATCTCTGGGAATCTATCGCCCTCACGTGCCCTGGGTAGTCCCGCAAGAATACTTCGACAGGCATCCCCTTGAGAGCTTGGTCATGCCCGAGCGACGAGCCGATGATCTGGATGACTTGCCCGAGCGCCTAAAATTAATGGCTCACAACGAGGGCAAGTTCGGCCCCGATTATCACCACAAAGCCGTGGCTGCCGGTCACGACAAGAGCATGGTTCAAGCTTATCTCGCTTGCGTGAGCTTTACCGACGAACAGGTGGGCCGAATCCTCGACGCCTGGTATGCGAGCTCACATGCGGAGACGGGCTATGTGGTACTATGGAGCGACCACGGCTACCAGTTGAGCGAGAAAGAAGGTTGGTCGAAAATGAAACCCTGGTTCGATTCGGCCCGCGTCAATCTCATGATCGCAGGCCCGGGCCTGGCCGATGGAGTGTTCTGCGACAAAGCCGTCTCCCTGCAGGACCTCTACCCCACTTTGGTCGAGCTGCTTAAACTACCACCACCCCCTCAAAAACTCGATGGCAACAGCTTGGTCCCCTTGCTCAAGAACCCGCAAATCGATTGGGACAAACCCGTCCTAATGTCCAGCGAAGAAGAAGGCATGCGCTACGACGTGGTCATGGACAATAACTACCGCATGACACGACTCACGACGGGCGAGACAGAGCTCTACAACCTCAACAACGATCCTCACGAATTCACCAATCTTCTTGTGCTGCATAGCTCGCAGAGCGACGAAGGGGCCAAGAACGCCGAGTACGCCGAGGTCATCGAAAAGCTGAGCCAGCACCTCAGTTTCAGCCACCCAAAACCAGGCAAGGACGGATGGCTGGAAGCAGAAGCGTTGCCCCACCACACTTCATCCGACTTTGGCCAGCGGGGCAATTTTCACTACCCAAAAGCTCAGGCCGAAGCTTCCCAGGGCAAAGTAGTTTGCGCCGACCTGCGCATGGGAGCAGGCAGCTACCTCGAATTCGTGATACAGATCGAACAAGCGGGCGATTATGAGCTCTCCGTCGCGCTTTTTGCTGAAGGCCCTTGCACGCTCTTAACGGCAGTCGTTGTCAACGACGCCAAGCAAGCGGATGCGGGATACCCGATGAAGCACATTCTAAATATCGAGAACAGCCAATCAGACGTTTTCGAGCTCATTTCGGCAGGGTCAGTTCACTTTGATCAACACGGCTTACATCTCCTGCGCTTTAGCTCCGAAGTCGAAAGGCAGATACTGCAGATCGACCGAATACAAATCAGTAGTCTAGATTAGATCCATAACTTAATTCCCTGGTCAACAATTGACCCGCGAAGTTGTTGATTGCTTGCGTATGTGCATCTTCACTCAAATTTTTATGGACTCCTATAGTCAAATACGAAATTGAGGGTGTCTCAATCCTGAATCACAAGCCGTATGAGTTTTTTTCTTAACGGAAAGTGAACCTTGCCTTGTTAAACCCTATGAAGAGCTACATTAGGGCCGGCACTCGCTCCGTGCTGCGATTAAACTCTTATACTCACCATGAATCGTCGTCATTTTATTAAACACCAAGTAGCCGGAACGGCCATACTCGCAGCATCCGGTCTCGTGCACAAAGCGAGTGCTCAGAACCTGCCCTCTCCCGATCCGGATAACCCCGACATTCTCGATGTCGATGTTCTCATCGTCGGTGGCGGATCGGCCGGACATGTCGCTGCCATTCAAGCAGGTCGAATGGGAGCCAAGACCGTCCTGCTCGAACGCAACTCTCAGCTTGGCGGAACCACCACCACGGGCGGCGTCAATTTCCCCGGTCTCTTTCACGCCTGGGGAAAGCAATACATTTCCGGGATCGGTTGGGAACTCGTTGCGAAGACGGTGAAGATCGATGGCAAAAAGCTGCAAGATTTCTCCAAGGTCCCCAAGAGTCATCCTCAGCACCAAGTAAGAGTTAATGCGCATCTGTATGCCTTGCTCGCAGAGGAGGCCTGTTTGGAAGCGGGCGTCTCCCTAGCCTACTATCAGTTTCCTCAAGCGATCGAAAAAACCTCAGACGGATGGCTCGTCAATGTGGTGGGACAAGGGCTACAGTACCAGTTGCGCTGCCGCCAAATCGTCGATTGCACTGGAGGCGCTTCGATGGTGGGCATGCTGGGTCTCGAGCGGATGTGGAGCGACGTTCGCCAGCCCGGAACGCAAATGGTTGTCTTCAAGGGCTTCGACCAAGAGGTCGTTAAAGAGAACAAGGCGCTCATTCAAAAGATGTACGACGAAGCGATCGAAGACGGCAGGCTCCAGAAAGGGGATACGTGGAGAGGCAATGCGATGGCGCCGATCAGTGGATCGAGTGGTAGCAACCACATCTTCGGAGCCGACTCTTCCACTGCCGCCACGCAAACCCAAACCAACTTGGCCGGTCGGAAGCACGTCCTGCGCATGCTCAAATTCATGAAAACCATACCCGGGGGCGAAAACGCGACCATCGATAGGATGATGAACGAGACCGCCACCCGTGAAACCTATCGTATCAAAGGTGAGACCATTGTAACTGTGCACGATTACACCTCCGGCCGAATCTTCGACGACGCCTTGAGCTATTCGTTTTACCCGATCGACTTGCATGACGCCGACGGGGTAAAGCCTAAACCGCTCCCCCATGGCAAAGTGCCGACCATTCCAAGAGGCGCTCTGATCCCGAAAGGCTCGAAAAACATCATGGTGGCCGGTCGTTGCTTATCCAGCGACCGCCTAGCCAACTCGGCGGCGCGGGTGCAGGCCTCGTGCATGGGCATGGGGCAAGCTGCAGCCGTCACCGCTTCCTTGGCCGCCAAATCCGGCGTAACACCAATCGAAGTTTCCCTTGAAAAAATTCGCGCGGAACTAAAAAAGCATGGTGCGATCGTCCCCCAAGGAGCCAAGGCCTAAGTCGTAGATGAGTCGCAAACGCAGCGTCGTTTCTCTTTTTGTCGCATTTAGCTTCATCGTGTTGGCGGTGACGGGAGTCCTCGCGTTCATCCTGCCCTTTTCGATTAAAATCGTTGGTTTGCATGCCTTAATGGGCTTCATCTTCGTCGGCCTAATTGCACTACATATATTCAATAACTCAGGACCCCTATCTCGCTACCTTCGAAGCCCTACAGCCTGGGCTGTTCTGGTGGCAGTATTTCTTTGGGTTGCTATTTTCTTTTGGCAGCCTACCCCGATTCAATCGATACTCCGCTTGAGCGGCAACCTAGGTCCCGCAATCGATCGCTTCGAACTCACGGAGCAAGGCATGCGCTACCAGTACGTTCCCGATCCCCGCTATCGGATGGCTCTAAATGTTCGCAAGGGACCCGCCTTCGATCCAGCCGATCCGCCTCGATTTGCCATCTGGCTGGAAAATGCCTCTCAATACCACATCAAGACGCTCCATACGCCACAGAATCCGACGGACGGCTCAAGCGCATTGCCCTACTGGGATTTCAAGCGACGCGGCTGGGAAGCAGCCAAACGCGACGCCGAAGCCTCCGGCAAAGAGCTCACAGAGGAGCTCGAAGTCGATGCCCTCTCCGGGGCTTCAGAGAACAGTTCCTTCGATCCGGCCGACTACATTCTGCCAAGCGATACGGAAGAGTCCCTTCCCTATCGGCTGCTTATCGAGATCGACCAGGCCGATGACGAGCAAGCCTCGCTTGTCTATGGGGTCGATATCGACAACGCCGCTCCACGGACCTACCAGCTTCTAGATCTCGTTGGCTATCCTGTCGAGCAGGAAGACAACGAAGAAGGCGAAGAAGAAGAATGGGCTCTCTACTACGTAGATGGCCGCTTTAGGTCTGCGCTCGACTTGATCGACAGCTCCCTCTTGACCATCGAACGCGAGAACTGAAATGACATCACACCTATGGTAGCAGCCACTCTCCGAGCGGCCACGCATCTGCAAATGGCCACTCGGAGATCGGCCTCTACCTCTCGGCTCAAATCTATTGGACTTGTCTACATGAAAACATCTGTATGCGCTTCTTCTCCTCAACTAGCTCTATAACACTATCCGTCAAAATCTTGTTTTAAACGCAACGTATCTAGAGTTTAACAATCTTACTCCATGGGAATCAAAACCCTCTTGGCTCGCAGAGACCCCTATTTGCTGCGCAGCAGCAACAAGCGAAGCGTTGTTAGAAATAATCTTAGCAAGCTATCCTGTTAAAAAATAATGCATCAATTCTCCATTTTAACCCGCCCTATCCTGGTGCTCCTCGCAAGTTTTCTCCTCGCGAGCTTCCTGACGCTTGAGTCGCAGGCCCAGGATTCTAAAAGGCCACCTGTGGTGAGCTCGTCGAAACCAAACATCCTGATGATCAGCATCGATGATCTCAACGACTGGACCAGCTTCCTAGGAGGCCACCCGCAGGCCCTCACGCCTCATATGGATAAGCTGGCAAAGCAGGGACGCGTCTTCGCCAACGCCCATTGCGCGATCCCAGTCTGTTCGTCCTCGCGCGTCAGCGTCATGTCAGGCGTCGCAGCGACCACCCACGGCAGCTACGAGCTCGGCCCCGCCTACGAAGAATTGCCCACCCTGACAGATGTACCCACAATCCAGCGACATTTTAAAGACAATGGCTACACCACACTGGTAGGAGGAAAGGTACTACACCACGGTTTTCAAGATCGGCTGGCGGCCGACGTAGACAGATCTCTCGGCCGTTACAAGGGGGCCCGGCCAAAAAAGATGATGAACCTTCCCGCTGGTTGGAGCAAAGCTTGGGACTGGGGAGCGTATCCGGAAAACGACTCCGAGTTGGGAGACTTCCAATTGGCCGAGACCGCGGCCGAAGTCCTGCAGGAGAATTTCGAGAATCCCTTTTTCATAACCTTGGGTTTCTTTCGTCCCCACGTCCCTCTATACGTCCCGCCCAAATGGTTCGATCTCTACGATGTCGAACGGATAACGCTGCCCGAAAACCCCATGTCCGACCTCGAGGATCTACCGGGAAATTTCCTCGCCATCAACGAGTATGCCTTGGCTCCGAGGAATAAAGACGTACTCGAACACCGCATGCAGCGTAGCATGACCCAGGCCTACTTGGCATCCATCAGCTTCGTCGATCATTGCGTAGGCATTGTTTTGGATGCCCTCGAATCGAGCCCCCATTCTGATAACACGATAATCGTGCTATGGAGCGATCACGGTTTTCACTTGGGCGAGAAACAACATTGGGCCAAGCGGACTCTCTGGGAAGAATCCACGCGCGTCCCGCTCCTGATTTCCGGACCCGGTATCCAGCCTGGTGATACCTGTACCGAACCGGCTAGCCTAATCGACATCTACCCCACCCTCGTCGAACTGTGCCAGGCTCCGGGAAACCCCCACCTTGAAGGCATTTCACTTGTTCCCCAGCTAAACGACCCCGCAGAGCCACGCGACCAGCCGGCTATCACCTCGGCCTATTTCGGCAATCACTCCATCCGCACTCGAGACTGGCGACTAATCGCTTATGAAGACGGCGCCAAGGAACTCTACGATCACCGTGTTGATCAAGACGAATTCCACAACCTAGCCGGCGATCCCGCTTATAAAGAAATCGTCGAGCAGCTTTCACAGTGGGTGCCGCAAGACGGCGCCGCTGAGTTTAAAAAAGTATCCGAGAGAGCCAAGCCTCGTAAGAACTGAACGATTCAAGTTCGTAGCTGAAGACTGGATTCAACTT
>TARA_B110000037_G_scaffold53935_1_pt1 | contig 10281 bp, 8 predicted proteins | sample TARA_B110000037 | Tara Oceans TARA_B110000037 (sample SAMEA4397196) | marine metagenome | biome: Polar Biome; feature: [MIX] marine epipelagic wind mixed layer (ENVO:01000061); material: water (ENVO:00002006), including particulate matter (ENVO:01000060) such as... | depth 10-100 m
GTTGCGACATCTGGCAACGGCGTATGGTGGTGTTTGATGTTCATATCAGGGTGAGAATAATACTCAGGTCGCGTTAAGCACCCAGTGTGCCTCCGATCAAGGCGATACACGGACTGCCTAACACCGAATTATACGAATTGGATCCATTTACTCTTTCATCCGCATTGTCGGAAAATGAAGAATCGGCAGATCCTCTCGCAAACCGATGCAACTCAACATCATGACGCGATTTCCTCTATATATAATGTATGACGGAACCGTCACATACCCGACTTCCTCATTTTGGAAATCAGACCGCGAATAAAACCAAATAGTCCAAAACCCAAGAAAAACGTATTCTTACAATCCCGTTTGGTCGGTTTTCAGCCCATCGATTCCTTCCAAAAGCCTTACTTGGCGAGCTCCTCTTCCTTAGCGGTTCAAATTTCTTCGCCGGATTCGCGGGAAGACCCAAATGTCGATGCCTTGCGATTTCCGCATTCCTGCCTTGCCATCCATGGAAAAATCCTCCATAGCCCCGCCCCCAAAGCTATCCAGCCAAGAACTCTATGTCACTCAAGATCCGCAACCTCGCAATTATCGCCCACGTTGACCATGGGAAAACCACCCTCGTTGACCAGCTCCTCCAGGCCGGCGGCACCTACCGCGACAACCAAGCCACCCAAGAGCGCGCCATGGACTCCATGGATCTTGAGAGAGAAAAAGGTATCACCATCAAGGCGAAGAACACCGCAATTCTCTGGGAAGGCTACACCATCAACATCGTCGATACCCCAGGCCACGCCGACTTCGGTGCCGAGGTCGAGCGGGTTATGAAAATGGTCGATGGCGTCCTTCTCGTCGTCGATGCAGCAGGCGGCCCGCAAGCGCAGACACGTTTCGTGCTCCGCAAAGCCCTGCAGGAAGGCCTCAAGCCCATCGTCGTAGTCAACAAGGTTGACCGACCCCTTTCTAATCCCCTGAAAGTCCACGACCAGGTTCTGGAGCTTTTCCTCGATCTCGAGGCCACCGAAGAGCAGTTCGAGGCGCCATTCTCCTACGGCTCCGCCCGTGACGGCTATTTCATGGATCATCCGGATGACGAGCGTAAGGACTGCATTCCTCTCCTGAAAAAGATCGTTGAGTTTATCCCCGAGCCGACAGCCGATCCGGAATCGCCTTTCCTGATGCTCGTCTCCAACATCGAGTGGGACAGCTTCGTCGGCCGTGTTGCGGTCGGGAAAGTCCTCGGCGGCAACGTCAAAAAGGGCGATACGATCTGGCTCCACCGCAAGGACGGCACCACGCAGCAATCCAAGGTCATGAAGACCTTCACCTACTCCGGCCTCGCTACGGAAGACTCCGAAGGTTGCGGTGCAGGCGGTATCGTCGGCATCGCTGCCGGCATCGAGAACATCGACATCGGCGAAACCCTTTCCGCCACCAAGGAGCAGGAAGCACTACCTTTCGTGGAAATCGATCCGCCGACCATTTCCATGGAGTTCTCCATCAATGACGGCCCGCTCGCAGGTAAAGAAGGCAAGCACGTCACCTCCCGCGCCATCCGCGAGCGGCTCATGCACGAGATCAAAACCAACGTCTCGCTTCAAGTCGAAGACACGGAACAGGCTGGTGTGTTCAACGTCTCCGCACGTGGCGCGATGCAGATCGCCGTCCTCGTCGAGCAGATGCGCCGTGAAGGCTTCGAACTCTGCGTTTCGCGCCCGACAGTGATCTACCGCCGCGACGAAGGTGGCAAGCTGCTCGAACCGTTCGAGACCCTCTACATCGAATCCCCGGGCGACTACACCCAAGGCATCCTGAAATCCCTCATCAACCGCAAAGGCATGATGGAGAACATGGAGACCGAGCCTTCCGGCGAAACCCTCATCACCGCGCTCATCCCGACCCGCGGCCTGATCGGCTTCGAAACGGAAATCGTCAACCTCACCTCCGGCCACGGCATCATGTCCCACCTCTTCCGTGAGTATGGCCCACACGCCGGTGAAATCGTCACCCGCACCACTGGAACCCTCGTTTCCATGGATGCCGGTGTCGCCACCACCTACTCGCTGCAAACACTCGAAGATCGCGGCATCCTCTTCGTAGGGGCGAACGACGCAATCTACGGCGGCATGCTGGTTGGAGAAAACCCACGAGTCGGCGACATGCCTGTCAACCCGGTCAAGGAGAAGCACCTCGACAACATGCGATCCTCCGGAAAGGACAAAACCTCAAAACTATCCCCGCCCCTGCGTTTCTCCCTCGAGCGCGCCATCGAATACATCGATGCCGACGAACTCGTGGAAGCAACCCCGCAGAACATCCGCCTCCGCAAGCGCATCCTCGACGCAAACGCCCGCAAGCGCGCCGCGAAAAGCGTTTCCGGCGAAGATCGCAGCAAGCGAGGGAAGTAAATTTCAAATCTCAAAATTCAACTCTCAAGGAAGAGTTTCGCGAACGGAGCGCCGACTTCAATCGGCGAGTATCAGTGGAAGCCGAGTCTTCCACTGATCACTAGCCACTTACACATGTCTCAGCACCTCATCCGCATCTCCGAAGTCTTCTCTGGTTTGATCCCTGAGATCCTAGGAATTTTAGGCGCTGACAAGGTGCGGAAACTCGGCTCCGAGTATTACTTTTTTCAAACGGAAACCCCGGAGGCAATCAAAGATTCGCCAGCCGCCCGTTTCATCCGCTGGCACATCCCGGCCAGGCACTCATGGCCTTGCAACCCTGAGAAGATGGAGGGATTCGTCGAAAAAGCGGCGCAATCACTCTACTACAAATTCGAGAGCTACAACCCGCAGACCCTCCTCGTCGGCAGGCTGGATCCGGGCTCTCCGAAGCAGTATTACAAAGCCCTCGCCTCGAACTTCCGTGGCCGTGCCCTCCAAGTCTTCGAACTTCCGGAAGGCTCCCCGAAAATCGCTGACGAACAAAATCCCGGAAAGGAAACTCTCTTCTGCCTCATCGGAAAAGAAGGTATCTACGCAGGGATGGCCACCCCGCTCGAAGCCGGCGGCCTCCACCCTGGCGGCACCAAATTCATTTCCCAGAACACTGATGACACCGTCAGCCGCGCCGGGGCGAAGATCGCCGAAGGCCTCCATTTTCTCTCTATGCACCGCCCGCTCCCTCCTCAGGGCTCCCACTGGCTAGAGCTGGGAGCCAGCCCCGGCGGCATGACCTCAGAGCTACTCAAGCGCGGCTACGAAGTCTCCGCCATCGACCGCGCCCCGCTCGATCCCCGCCTTACGCGCAACACCAACCTCACATTCCTGAAAGAAGACGTCGCGGAATTCGTCCCCCCGCGCAGCATCCGCTACGATGCCATCCTCTCAGACATGAACGGCCCGCCCCGCCAGGCCATCGCCAACCTCACCCGCTTCAAGGACTTCTTGAACCCAGGCAGCCTGGCCGTCTTCACCCTGAAAACCACAGGAGCGGAAACCATCGAGGAAATCGACACCTTGGAAAGAGACGTCCTCGCTATCGCGGACACCAACGGCTTCTCACTCATTACCCGCACCCACCTGACCTACAACCGGCAGGAGTTCACGCTGTTTTTTGAGAAAAATTCCTAAAAGGAAACCACCGAGTTTCTTGTGAGCACGATTGGCCTTTCCTTAAAGTTAAACCTAAAGCGCGGGCTTTAGACCATCGCCTTCAGCACCTTGTTGGCTTCTTACCGCCTGTGGAAAATTGGATTTGGATCGCGGGTAGGGACACCCGCTTGAACTCAAGGGATGAGACATCCCTACTCCTCAGCTTGTAATCCTTTCGCTTTACCCACCGCTCTCCCGTCTGCCATCTTCTGCGCAATGAATACCCTGCCCCGCCCTCCCATCTCCAACGTTGAGTTCGTCCCGCCGCATTACTTCCGCCAGCTGGAGATGGAGGAAATCCGGATCGGCGACAGGCCGCTGGAGATGGACCTGGGCTGCGGTGACGGATCGTTTCTCATCGATCTGGCGCGGGAACATCCGGAACGGGATTTCATCGGGGTGGAGAGATTACTGGGGAGGTGCAAGAAGGTCTCGAAAAAGATCAAGCGCAACGGATTGGAGAACGCCCGCATCCTGCGACTGGACTCGAAATATGTGGTGGAGTGGCTGCTGCCTAAAGAGTCCGTTTCCCGCATCCACCTGCTTTGCCCGGACCCGTGGCCGAAGTTCAAACACAACCGCCGCCGCCTCGTGCAACAGGGATTCCTCGAGTCGGTGAAGGCAGCGCTGGTGCCGGGAGGCGAGTTCCTTTTCATGACAGACCACGAGGAATACTTCGAGTGGGGCGTAAAGAGGATCAAGGCGAGCCAGCTTTTCGATATTCAGCCGTGGGAGGAGGGTTCCTTTTTCTATCCAAAGACCGATTTCCAAATCCAATGGGAGGCGGAGGGAAAATCCATGAACCGGATCAGGTGCGTGAAATCACTCAACGCCTGAGGACAGTTTCCGAGCCATCGAAAAAACCATCGAAGACAAGACTCCCGTCAGTGCCAGGAGTGACGGTGAGGCCGCCGGTTTCCTGCTGGAGGAAGACGCGGATTCCTTTCTTTTCCCACTTCCCCCGCTGCATGCTACGGATGGAATCCATCCCGCAACCTGCGGATCTGCCGATGACAATTGCCTGCGGATCGACAGCTTCGAGGAAATCCGGGGTGAGGCTGAAATCGGTTTCGTGGAGACCGGCGATGATCACATCCGCGTTGAGACCTACACCGGAGGCAAGCATAGCGGCTTCACTGAGGCGTCCGGCATCACCGAGCCAGAGGATTTTCCAGCCCTTCCAATGCATCATGAACACGAGGCATCGATCATCCGAGATGGAGCCGATCTTGCCGTCCAACGATGAGAGTAGGACTTCACAAATAACACCTCCGCCGAGCTCGAAGGTATCGCCTTTCACTAGGTTTACCAAATTCACTCCGCCATCGGAAAAGCCTTTCCAGTCCGCTGCGACGGAACCGGGCGCGGGCGTCATGCCCATGGCCACCTGGCGGAGGGGGAACATCTCATTCATCAGCGCGGGGTCAACAACGTGGCCGGCATCAGAGTGGGTGAACAAAACCGAATCCGGAGACATCCCCAAGCGCCGGAGCGATGGCCCGACCTCGCGGCGTAGGCTGTAGTCGCCCCCGGTATCGATTAGCACCGCATTCCCGCCAGCGGGTGCGAAACAGCAGGCCGATGCCCCGTATTGGAGATCGTAGATGATGAGGGTGTCTTCGGTGGAGAAGCGGGTGGCGGTGGAGGCTCCCGGGATGGAGGCGAAGAACCCTGCAGTATCGACACAAGCTTTGGCCACCGTTGCGTTCCGGCGGTTGATGGACACTGCGGCATCGCTCCAAAATGGATTTACAAAAGCAGAGACCAGCGCGGCCGATAGCAGGATGTAAACAAGAGGAACGAGAACCACCGTCGCTACTACGGAAACGGGAGTTAGCAGACCGAAGTGTAGGATTGTGAGCGGAGTGGAACCCAGCGAGGCCGCCGTTGAGACCGCAAGGCCGTCCGCAGCTTTTCTGCGGAAACCCAACCACTTGCGCCGCCACCAACCGGTCTCGCTGACCGGCAGGAAATCCTCTTCCACGGCAATCCACTCGAAGCATTTCCTAGTAAAAACAGTCAGGAGGCCGATCGCTGTGACAACCCCGTAGGAAAGCTGCACGCCCGGCATCCGTATCACCCGAGGATCCCAGATCATCGCGACCAAAAGCACGGCACCCAGTGTATTGAGCAAATCCGCGCGCCTCCGCAGCCCGAAAGCACCGAGCAAGACGGTTCCCATCCACGCAGCCCTCACCGCAGCGGGGCCGTTCCCAGTGAGCCAAACATATCCGAACATCGCGGCGACGATGGCAGGGATCGCCCACCGGCGGGACACGCCTATCCATTGCAGGAGAAACCACACGATGCTCCCCAGCATGGCGACGTGAAGGCCGCTGACGGTGAACACGTGCAGTGTCCCGCTATTGCGGAAACTTTCCACTAGCTCGAGCGAATCCCGTGCACGTTCTCCAATTACAACGGCACGGATGGTTTTCGCCTCGACCCCGTTTTCATCCAGTCCTGCGACGATCCCTTCCCGGAAACCTTTCTTAAAAGCAGCCGCCCTTAGCGAGACCTGACCGACCCATTGCTCGGAGCGCATTTCACTGGCACGAAAAGTAGCCACCACACCGAGGTTCCTGAGCCGTTGGCTCCTGTCCATGGTCCCGGGATTCCGCTGCGATTCCAGTTTCCCAAAAACGCCGCTGGCGCGCATCTCCGCCCCGGCAGGCGGAGGCTCGCCAGTGCCAATCCAGTTCACCTTCTTTCCCTCAAATCCCTCCCCGTGCAGCCGGGCGATGGCCGACCAAACACCCTCTCCACCTTCCCCATCTTCCGCCAAACGCGCCTCAACCATCCGAATCCCCAACGAAGCAAACCGCGCTTCATCCTGCGCCTGAATCCCGTCGCGCCAACGTGTTCCCGCAATCAGTAGAAGTGCGAGTAGCCCCGTCGAAACCGCAGCCCTACAGCCAACGGAAATGCCAACCACCGCGCACAACAGGAACCCGGCAATCAACGAATAATCAGGCCAAGAGTTTTCGACAGCAGCGACTACTGCCATCCCGGCCGCCATCACGAACAGCGGCCGTTTCACCCAAAACCGCCTGAGTCCTGCGGTCATATTCAGCACTATGCGATGCCCCACTCGTGCAGCTTGTTCCGGGCGTTCGCAGAGTGGCGGGTCTCCGGGAACTGCTCCATCACCTGACCCAGGATCGCTACTGCGGAATCGCGGTCGGTAATGTTCTCATCGTAGATTTCGGCAAGACGGAACATAAGAAACGCGGCGTCGTTTTCTTCCCACTCCTGCCCCTCGATGGCCTCACGAAGAGTCTCGACCGCAGCCGACGGATCCTCTTGATTGATTTTCTGGATCTTTGCGATTTCCACCCACGGCATCCGGTTCATTGGATTCTGCTCGGCGGCCTGCTTGAACAATTCGATCGCGCCATCCCACTCACCCTGCGCCATCATTACCCGCGCATCGTGGAAAGGATCGGCTTCCACTTCTTCGCCACTGTCGTAGACCGCATGGGTCAGTTTGTGGGCGACAATCGGTAGCAGCCATGTCACGAAAACAATTCCGACCAGTCCGGCACTAAGAATTGTGAGCAAGATGCCATTGAACGTCCGCTGCCCTTGCATTGTGCTCAACTCCGTTTGCAGCGCAGGAACCTTCTCCTCAGGATCGCCAAGATCGTAGTATTTCTCGACACGCTCTTCAATGTCTCTCGCTTTGTCACCCGATTGGTAAAACTTAAACCAACTCCCCGCGACGAGGAGCACAAGAATCGCGATGCCGATATATTTCATCATGAGAAACAAATGTGAACATCACAGGGCGGCAATAAAGAAAAATTTCACGCTTCTAAATGATCTTCGCAATACTCGTCCCCGTCCTCGGATATGCGAAACTCCAGATTCGGATCGGAAATCTCGGTCTTCCCACACTTCTTGCACACGTGGAAAGCCGTGTCCGCACTGGGTTTTCCGCTCTGGAATTTTTTCTTCCGGGATGCCGATTCCGCCAGCTTCGCCCGCCCCTTAATTGCGGGAATCCCCGCCCAAAGAATGTAATTCCCAAAGCCAAGGATGACGTAGCCGAAATATAGGGGAGCGGAGAAGAGGACTAGAACCAACGGTATGACCCCAATCATCGCCAGCCAGCGCACCTGCACCGGGATGATCAGAAACATGAGGAACTCGTGCTTCGGGAACAGGGTGGCGAAGGCAAAAAAGGCGGAGGTGTAAATGAAGAAACCACTGCCGGGCATTGGGAAGGCATACAGGAAATTTCCCAGCAACAATCCTATGAAACCGGCATAATAGAACAAGGTCGTTCGGAACACCCCCCACGCGCCCTCAAGCGCATCGCTCATCAGGAAAGCAATCATCACCATGAAAAACAGGAACAGCATGCCGAACGCGCCCATTCCCCCGGAAGCGCTGTCGGCAAACAGGAAGGTCACCACCCTCCAGACCTCGCCTTGCATGATCTTCGCCTTATCGAAATTGAGAACCGTGCCGATATACGGGTTCACGATCTGTAGCAAATACACCAACACGTGAAACAGTGCGTAGTATTTCAACACCCCGGGAAACGACATCCACCCAAACTTTTTCTCCCATTTATCCAGAAATTCCATTCGCGGTAGACTCTCCCAGCAAGCCGTGCGGGTAAATACCGAAATGCGCCCTTGGCTTTTGGGCTTGAGAGTTCGGGGCAGAGCGACACTGTTTAAGCGTGTCCGAAAACGTCCTCCACTCCCCGCTCGAAGCAGCCCACCTCGCCCTAGGTGCGAAACTCATTCCCTTCGGCGGCTGGTCCATGCCCGTCCAATACTCCTCCATCCTCACCGAGCACGCCGCCGTCCGGGAAAAAGTAGGAGCCTTCGATATTTCCCACATGGGACAGGTCTTCGTCAGCGGAGAAAACCACGTCGCGTGGCTCGACTCCATCCTCACGAATAACCTTTCCAAGCTCGCCCCCGGCCAAGGTCAATACACCCTGATGCTCAATGAAAACGGCGGCGTGATCGACGACCTCATCGCATACCGTATTTCCGAAAACGAAACCCTCCTCGTCATCAACGCCTCCATGATTCCCGAGGATATCGCGTGGATGGAGGCGCATCTCGCTGACTGCGTATCGCTACGCAACGAATCCGATGAGTGGGCGGGCCTCGCCATCCAAGGGCCAGACTCACAGGAAATCTTCCGGAAACTCTTTCCCTCAGAGGAATTACCGCCCCGCAACGGGATTTCGAAAACTGCCAACGGTGAAATCATCTGCCGCACCGGCTACACGGGCGAGGACGGATACGAATTCTTCTGCCCGGCCGATCAAGGAATCTCCTTTTTCGAAAAGTTCATCGCCGCCGGTGCCACCCCTTGCGGGCTCGGCGCTCGCGATACCCTCCGCCTTGAAATGTGCTACCCGCTCAACGGGAACGACCTCTCCCCGGAGCACTCGCCTATCGAGGCTGGGCTCGGATTCTTCTGCGACCTAAAAAAAGAAGGCTTCATCGGCCGGGACGTGCTCCTTGCCCAGAAACAGAACGGCCCGGAAAAGAAACTCACCGCCATCAAACTCACCGAAAAGGGCCCCCCACCGCGCCCTCATTACCCGGTGCTCAATGCAGAAGGTGAAACCATCGCCGAGCTCTCCAGCGGAGTCCTTTCTCCGACTCTTAAAGAAGGAATTGCCATGGCTTATCTTCCCACAGCCCTTTCAAAAATCGGCACCGAACTTGCCATCGACATCCGCGGCCGGCAGTTCAAAGCCGTCACCGTGAAAAAGCCCTTTCTAAAGAAATCCTAAGACCCGCTTTACACAGGGTTCCTACACTCGGGATGGCAAAGATCATTAAACCACAATCGAAGCGCAGCGGAGATGGACGGACTGGAAAATTAAATTTCTCCGTCAAATCTCACAGATTTTCACAGATGAAGACTCACGAAAGTGACTAAAAACTGGTCATTACTTGAGAAAACTTCATTAGAATCGAAAAGTTCCGACTCGACTCTCTCTTATCTGTGCTCATCCGTGAGATTTGAGGAAAGGATAGTTTTGAGTGAGTCCCTCTATGTCCGCTTCACTCCCATTGTGGTCAAAAATTCTTCAAAATTGGCGTATTCTCCCTACTGTAGGAACCCTGCCGCTCTGCGCTCCAAAACGTTCTTGAAATATTCAGGGTTCCGGCGATACTTCACCTATTGCCAGACGATGAAAACCAAGACTTCCAAGCAGAGCGATCTGATCCAGATGGCGGAAAGATATCGAAAAATCCGCTTGAGTCAGCCATCGATTTCATTGGAAGAAATGCGGGCACAACTGGTGAGGAACCGTTCGACCGAAGGCAACGTATCGCAATGCGCCAGCTCACCGCCCTCCTTCAATGGGGGCAGAAGTGGGGGATTTCGGGTTTGTTCCCGTCCGTAAGTTCTCCGTTGGCGCTTATCCGGACTCATCCTTCTTCAATCCGGAACTGGGAATCGCCCTGTTTGATGCCGTCATAGACAATTTCATCGAGGTCGATGGCATTCCTGTCCCGATCGACATCCTGCCTGTGAAGGTCGGAACTAAGCTTCGGAGTCAACTACTGAAGCTTATGGACTGAAGTTGGATTCCGCGCCCTCAGAAAATTTCCCCTTCCAAATCCATCGCATATCCTTCACAAATTTATCTACATGAGCGCATCCGAAATTCCCTCCGACCTTTTATTCCAATCCTCCCACGAGTGGATTC
>TARA_B110000037_G_scaffold222543_1_pt1 | contig 10278 bp, 10 predicted proteins | sample TARA_B110000037 | Tara Oceans TARA_B110000037 (sample SAMEA4397196) | marine metagenome | biome: Polar Biome; feature: [MIX] marine epipelagic wind mixed layer (ENVO:01000061); material: water (ENVO:00002006), including particulate matter (ENVO:01000060) such as... | depth 10-100 m
TCCAAGCTTTCTCGCCATCATCATACAATTCTACATAATTATCTTCTAGCTCTAAAGAGTCTTTTAATACAGAACCTAAATTTGGATCATCTTCTGCTAATAATATTCTTAAGTTAAATTCTTTCATCGTTTAGTTTTTGTTATAAGATATAAACCGTTTTTTTCGTTAATTAGTATCAAATAAATAATTATTTAACAGAATTTAATTCAATGGTGAATTTGGTATATTTTTTTAATTCAGAGTCGATACTAATCTTTCCTTCGTGTTCTTCAATCATTGTTTTTACATAACTTAAGCCTAATCCAAAGCCTTTCACGTTGTGTATATTTCCGGTAGGTACTCTATAAAATTTTTCAAAAATCTTTTTAGAGTCAGTTTTCGTCATTCCTATTCCGTTATCTTGAATTTCTAAAAAGATAGATCCGTTTTTATTGTACGTATTTATTTCTATAAATAAATCTTCTGCTCTTCTGTATTTTAATGCATTGTCAAATAAATTTGAAAAAACATTTAACAAATGAACTTCATCACCACTGACATAGTAGTTGTTTGCTTCCAATTGCCATATTACTGTAGCATTTGCATCTATTATCCTTAATTTAAATTTTTGCTTAAGCTCATGTAATAAGTCATGAACGTCTATTTTTTCTTTATTCAATCGAATGGATTCCTTGTCTAGTTGGGCGGTTTGTAAAACTCTTTCAATGTGATTTCCTAAGCGGTGGTTCTCATCGTTTATTATTTTTATATAATTATTTAGCTTGTCTTTCTTGTTTTGAACTTTTTCTTTACTCAACATTTCTGTAGCTAAAGAAATTGTGGCTACTGGCGTTTTTAGCTCATGTGTCATATTGTTTATAAAATCTGTTTTTAATTCAGACAACTTTTTTTGCTTGAAAATAATATACCAACTGATTAAAAATGATCCGACAATAAGGAATATAAAGATAAAAGAAGACACTAATAGCTTGGAGTTAGATTTTAAAATAAAACTCTTTTTCTTAGGGAAGTCTATTAATAAAACCGCTTGTGTCCCAATAATTCCATTTAATAAAACAGGTGCTTTAAATGATTTTTTAAATAATTCAGGGGTTATTTTACTGCAATTACCGCAAAATTCTTTTAAAGAAAACTCTTCTAATAATGCAAAATTAAAAGGAGTCGTGATGCCTACTCTTTTTAATTCAAAATCTAATAAAGTGTATAGTTCTTGAGAATCGGTGCTTAATTCGAAAATTTCGTCATCTAAAAAAACTTGAAAATTCATATTATTGAACATGCTACTATAATAGTTTGCATATTCTTTATTCATTTCTTCTTGGTTAGAGAGGATGTTTAAATCCAGATTTAAAGATTTTATTCTTTGGTCTAACTCTAAAAGATCTGTAGCCGAGACTACAAAAGAGGAGTCATTCTTAATGATAGTCGCTGTATAGATATTGTCTTTAAATTGTAAAGAGTAACTTTCGTCTTGTTTATCATTTAAAAAATTTGCATTATAGCTAGGGTTTATATCTGTTGTCTTATTAATAAAGTTTAAAGCTTCCTTTTCTTCAATTTGAACTGCTACTCGGTGTAAAGCATCTTGTAAATACTGAAAGAATACTTGTTCCTGAATAATTACACTCCTTTGAATAAAAATAGATTGTACGTAGATTAATCCAAAAAGGGCAATGCTAACAATTGCAATAACGGTATAGAGTTTCCATTTCTTCATTTCTAACGTAAATATAGTAGGCGTTTATTAGATGTTAAAATGCTTAACATTAATTAACTAGAAAGAAACTCTGTGTAGGTTTTTTTACATGTAAAACATCTAAAAAAAACAAGTTAAAGATGATTTAAAAATAAATAAATATTTTTTGAATAAATGTTTCTTTTTATAAAAAATCGTTTTACATTTACATCGGAGAATTGGCAGAGTGGTCGAATGCGGCAGTCTTGAAAATTGTTGTACCGTGAGGTACCGGGGGTTCGAATCCCTCATTCTCCGCTTGAAAAGCCTTACAGATTCTGTAAGGCTTTTTTGTTTTATAAGGGGTAGTAAAAGTTTACACTTTCTAATATTAATAGACTTCCATTTTAAAATAAAAATGGCAATTGTTTTTTATTTTAAAGCATAAAAAAAGGCCTTGTAAATATCTTTTACAAGGCCTTTTATATGTTGTTATGAATTTCAGCTATTTATATGATAAGCATTGCGTCTCCATAAGAATAAAATCGATAATCTTTATTTATAGCTTCTTGATATGCTTCCAGTATTAAATCAGTATCGGCAAAAGCACTTGCCATAATAATTAAACTAGATTTTGGTAAATGAAAATTGGTTAATAAACAATTTGCAATTTTGAAATCGTAAGGAGGAAAAACAAATAAATTTGTCCAGCCTTCAGAAGCTTTTAATTGATTATTTGCAGTTACAGATGATTCTGTTGTTCTTACAGAAGTAGTACCCACGGCACAAATTCTTCTTTTACCAACGATAGCTTTATTTACAACTGCAGCTGCTTCATCAGTAATTTGAAAGTATTCTGCATCCATTTTATGTTTGCTTAAATCTTCCACTTCTATAGCTCTAAATGTTCCCAGGCCTGTATGTAGTGTAATCTCCGTAGTTTCTACACCTTTAATTTCTAACATTTTCATCATTTCTTCTGTGAAATGCAATCCTGCTGTTGGTGCGGCTACTGCTCCTTCTTTTTTTGCATAGACTGTTTGGTATCTGTCTTTATCTAATTCTTCAAGCGGTCTAGTAATATATTTTGGTAATGGCGTAGAACCAATAGCAAATAATGCTTTTTTGAATTCATCATTATCACCATCGTAAATAAAACGAATTGTTCTTCCTCTAGAAGTTGTATTGTCAACTACTTCAGCAACGATAGTTTCATTTTCTCCAAAATAAAGTTTGTTTCCAACTCTAATTTTTCTTGCAGGATCTACTAAAACATCCCAAAGTCTTTGATCTTCACTTAATTCCCTTAAAAGAAATACTTCAATTTTTGCACCAGTTTTTTCTTTGTGGCCGTTTAATCTTGCAGGAAAAACCTTGGTGTTATTCATAATTAAAGTATCACCTTCATCAAAATAATCAATAAAATCACTAAATTGTTTATGCTCAATAGTTCTTTTTTCTCTATCGATTACCATTAATTTAGAGTCTCCTCTTTTTTCAGGTGGGTATTCTGCTATTCTTTTAGGGTCTAACTCAAAGTCAAATTCTGATAATTTTACAGCCATTCGTTAAGATCTTTTATAAGTGATTGAAATGAGTTACAAAGGTAATTATTTTTTATATTTTCAAGACATAAAACTAGTCTAATTCTAAATCCTTGCATTATTTTAGAAAAATGGTCCTACTATTAGTAATTTTATTCTTCTATTTAAACTAATATGCTTGTGAAAATTTAGTACCTTTAGAAACGAACAATACAAGCCAACTAAAATGACACTCAAGGAAATTTCACTCATCATAATGGCAATTTCATACATCGCCGCAGGATTAAATCATTTTAGAAATGCGAAATTCTATCTAAAAATTATTCCACCGAGTTTACCATTTCCTAAATGGGTAAATTGGATTAGTGGTGCAGCAGAAGTTATACTAGGTATTCTATTGTTTTTTCCTAATTATAGCTCTTTGGCTGCTTGGGGAATTATTGCTTTACTAATAGCTGTTTTTCCAGCAAATATTTACCATTTCACTTCCAAAGGAAAAACCTTGCCAGCGCCAATATGGTTGTTATACTTAAGGTTGCCAATACAATTTTTATTAATGTACTGGGCGTATACTTTTACTTACTAATTATTTCTGCTGAATAAAATCATAGACATTACCATATAAATCATCAAAAAGGCAAACAATACCAAAATCTTTTTCAATCGGTGCTGAACGAAATTTAACACCTTTTGCTAGCATATTTTTATAATCTCTTAGAATATCATCGGTGTATAAAAACAAGAAAACACCGCCGCCTGTTTGGTTGCCAACGGCATTTAATTGTTGCTCATTTTTTGCCTTCGAAAGTAATAAGCTAAATCCATTAGAACCTTTTGGTGCTATGCGAACCCATCGTTTTGTTTCAGATCTTTTGCTGTCTTCTAAAAGCTCAAAAGCTAATTTGTTAGTGTAAAAATCAATAGCTTCATCATAATCTTTGACTACCAGTTTTATTTGATGGATGTTTTGTTGCATATTTATAAATACTTCTTTAGTAAGGGATTTGACTTATAGACTTTCTAATTTGTTAGCTGTTGGTGAGATTGAAACCTGTAATTTAAAACACTAACTAGCAACCTGAACTTTAACCGTTTTATTCTTGATCTTATTTTTATTTGCTTTCTCTACAATTTCATTTATTCTAGTTCTTTTTACGGCAACATAAGCACTAAAATCTTTAATATCAATCAATCCTAATTCATCTTTTTCTAATTCAATTTGTTTATAGAAAAAACCAACAATATCTATTTTGTTCACTTTGTCTTTTTTTCCTTTATTAATATAAAGTGTAACGTATTCTGGATGTACATAGTTTTCTACGCCTAATACTTTATATTCTTCAGCACTAAAAACTTTTCTAAAAGAAACTTTTTCATCTGGCGCAAAAATAACATAAGCTGTTCCTTCTTTTTGCATTCTAGCTGTACGACCATTTCTATGAATAAAAACATTTTCTTCATGAGGTAAATGATAATGTACTACGTTTTTTATATCGTCAATATCTAAACCTCTAGAAGCTAAATCTGTTGCAAGTAAAATGTTGGAACTTCCATTTCTAAATTTAATAATAGATTTTTCTCTTTCTTCTTGTTCCAAATCTCCATGAAAAGTGGTAGACACAATATTCTGCGCCTCTAAAAAGTCATAAATTCTATTGATTCCATCTTTTCTATTACAAAATACAATAGTAGATTCGTTGCCAATGTCTTGTAATAAGTCGTATAAAGTTTCTAATTTATCTTTTTCAGGAGAATATACCGCTCTTACATCTAAATTAGATAATTCTGGCGTTTCAGAAGATTCGTTTAAATAATCTATCCTTACTGGATCTTTTATCTTAGTAAATTTCGGTAATTTATATATATCTGTAGCAGAAGTTAAGATTGTTTTATTCAAATCTAACCTTCTAATTATTTTTACCATTTCTTCCGTAAAACCTAATTCCAGACATTTATCAAATTCATCAATAATTAAAGTATTGATACAATCCCAATTAAAACTTTTTCTATTAATATGGTCTAAAATCCTACCTGGTGTTCCAACCAAAACAATTGGTGGGTTGATGAAATTATTCTTCTCTACCTGAACAGAGTGACCACCGTATGAACTATTTATTTTCATCCCCGTTTGCATCTGCTTAAAAACCTTTTCTACCTGAATAGTTAATTCTCTAGTCGGTGTTAAAATTAAAACCTGTGTTTGTTCTAGATTTTTTTTTGCCAATTTTAATAAAGGCAATAAAAAAGCTAATGTCTTTCCCGACCCTGTAGGTGAAAGTACCAAAGTATCTTTATTGTTATTGATAGCCTCAATAGTTTCTTCTTGCATTTTATTTAGAGAAGTAATATTAAACTTTTCTAAATATTTTCCAAATTCTGAATTCATAAATGCAAAGGTACATTTTTTGACATTAGTGATAGCGGTTATGTTTCTTTCAAAGAAAATTATTGAACAGAATCTCCCAAACTTAAACTCCTTTAAATTACCTTTGATGAAAAATAACATTATGAGCAAATTATCTAGAAAAGAATTTATTTATCAAATTCCAAAAGCAGAATTACATTTACACATAGAAGGTTCTTTTGAGCCAGAGTTAATGTTTGAAATCGCCAAAAGAAATGAACTAAAAATCAGGTTTAAATCGGTAGAGGAAGTAAAAGAAGCTTATAAGTTCAATAATTTGCAAGAATTTTTAGATATCTATTATGAAGGCGCAGGCGTTTTAATACACGAAAATGATTTCTATGATATGACTTGGGCGTATTTAGAAAAAATTCATGCAGAAAATGTTTTGCATACCGAAATATTTTTCGATCCACAAACGCATACAGAAAGAGGGATTGCTTTCGAAACGGTTTTTAACGGTGTTTATAATGCTTTGCAAGATGGGGAAGAAAAATTAGGAATTTCTTTTGAAATTATCATGTGTTTTTTACGCCATTTAGATGAAGCATCAGCTTTTAAGACTTTAGAATCAGCTTTACCTTTTAAAGATCAAATCATTGGCGTAGGTTTAGATTCTGGAGAACTAGGCAACCCACCATCAAAATTTAAAAATGTATTTGCTAAAGCAATAGAAGAAGGGTTTTTAACGGTAGCTCATGCCGGAGAAGAAGGTCCTGCAGAATATGTTTGGGAAGCTTTAGATTTATTAAACGTAACAAGAATAGATCATGGAAATAGATCTTTAGAAGACAGTAAATTAGTAGAAAGATTAGCAGAAGAACAAATGCCTTTAACGCTTTGTCCGTTGTCTAATTTAAAATTGTGTGTTATTAAAGATATGAAAGACTATCCTTTATTAGATATGATGTTTAAAAACTTAATGTGTACTATTAATTCTGACGATCCTGCTTATTTTGGAGGGTATTTATCGGCAAATTACTTGGCAGTTGCTGAAGCTTTAGATTTAGATAATGAAATTATTTATCAGTTAGCTAAAAATTCTTTTGAAGCAAGTTATTTATCTGATGAAGAAAAAGATGCTATGATTCAAAAAGTAGATGATTTCTACTTGGAAAATCAATAGATTTACAATAACTTGTTGTTGTTTTACTTGTCAAACTTTTTATAGTCTACAGAAGGGTTGTAGTCCTTTTTAGTAACGATTGAATGCAATTCACTATTTGGATTTTTAGATTTTATAATAGGGAAGAAGAGTTGCACATACCAAGCTTCTTTTATTTGATTCCATGCGCCAAATTTTGTGGGGTATTTTCTAGTTATTTTGGCTGTTCCAAAAATCACATCCCAAATAAATAGTAAATTTCCAAAGTTACCATTCGGGTGAGAAATTTCATCTTCTGCTGTTAATCCATGATGTGCAAAATGAGTGCTCGGAGTAGAAATAGTTCTTTCAATAAGCCAAGCTAGGGGACTCAATATTTTGTATTTATAAAGAAAACGGTCCCATTTGGTTTCGCTATGTGCCAATAAAATAACGCATAGTTTAATGGGTAAATAAAATAGATAAACATAGCCCATTCCCAAATAAATCAAAATAGCAGAAAACCAAATACCAGGCATCAGCGCATAGTATAAAACAGCATTTCGGTAAGTAACTAAAACACCCATTTCTTCTACTACATGATGTGGTCTGTGTAGTTTCCACATCGTTCTATTTATGTGCGAAATACGATGCCACCAATATTGTGTAAGGTCATCTAAAATTAGAAAAGCAATTATCTGCCACCTGATAGAAGTGCTTAAAAAGTAGTCTTCAAATGAAGGAAAGTAAACGCTAGAAAACCAAATGACCACAAAAAATATAGTGGGTTGTATTAAAGCAGGAAGAGTTGTTAAGCTCAATAATTCAATCGTAAAATCATTTTTGGTTCGTTTGTCATCAAAATACAAACCACCAAAAGATTCTATCATCGCCAAAATTAGCAAGAATACGCCAGGAATCATTTTACTCCATATCTGATCGTCCATTGTTTTGATTTTTACAAATGTAAGTTTTTCAAGTAGTTAAAACAAATGCTCAATCAATAACTTGATTCCGATAAAGAGTATTAAAAACGCTGTCATCCTTTTTAATAAAATAGGAGAAATTATTTTTTCTTGCATCCTGGAGCCAATCTGACCCCCAATAAAAACAGTTAACACTAAAATACTCGTATAAAGAGGGTCAAAATAAAATGTTGGATTTTGAGATTGCCCAATTAAACCTGCAATAGAGTTTGCGAAAATAAATAGGCTAGCGCTTGCCGCTATTTTTTTAGGCGTATCCCATTTTGTGAGATGTAAAAGTGGTGCTAGAAAAATTCCTCCGCCAATGCCTACCATGCCAGAAATAAAACCTACGATTCCACCAAAACTAAAATCTTTCAAGCTATTTTGTCTAGCTTTTTTTACGGAGGGTTTTACATAATGCGCTATCAGCATAAAAATAGCTGCTAAGATTAAAATAGTCGCTAAAAAGATGCTAAAATGAGTTTTATTGATGGAAGTTTTACCACCTAAAAATGCCAATGGAACGCTTATAAGTATTAATGGAAGAACTTTTCTCCATTGATATTCTTTCCTTTTTATAAAACCATAAATATTGCCACTGGCTACTGTAATATTACAAATCAATGCCAATGCTCTCATTTGAATAAAAGGTAATCCAAATAAACTTAAAACTGCCAAATAACTAGAGCCGCCACCAAAACCTACAGACGAATAAAGAACAGCTATCACAAAAAAGGCTACGATGATTTGCCAATTTGCAGTTAACGTGTTTAAAAGAAGACTTAGAAGTTCCATAATTGCTTTAGAAGATATAAAAGTAATATTTTCTTAACTTAAAATAAAACTTCTCCATATAAATTCAGTGTTAAATCATTTAAGTTTTTGTATCTTTGCCGACCAAAGCTAAAAACCAACTAATATGGATTTCGGATTAACAGAAGATCAAAAAATGATTCAGCAAATGGCTAAAGACTTTGCTGAAAAAGAAATACGACCTTATTTAATGGAATGGGACGAAAGTCAAGAATTTCCAGCAGCTACTTTACGTAAAATGGGAGAACAAGGCCTTATGGGTATGTTAGTGCCAGAACAATATGGAGGTGCAGGTTTAGGTTATATAGAATATTCTATAGCTATTCAAGAAATTTCTCAAGTTTGTGGTTCGGTAGGTTTATCAATGGCTGCACATAACTCTTTATGTACTGGGCACATTATGTATTTCGGGAATGAAGAGCAAAAGGCTAAATGGTTACCAAAATTAGCATCAGGAGAATGGATTGGTGCCTGGGGACTAACAGAAGCAGGTACAGGTTCTGACGCTATGCGTATGCAAGTTGTCGCAAAGGAAGATGGAGATGATTATATCTTAAATGGTTCAAAAAACTGGATTACGCACGGTATTTCTGGAAATGTAGCAGTTGTTTTAGTTAGAACTGGTGATTTGTTGGATTCTAAAGGAATTACTGCTTTTGTAGTAGAAAGAGGAACTCCTGGATTTTCTGGCGGAAAGAAGGAAAATAAATTAGGAATGAGAGCTTCAGAAACGGCAGAAATGGTTTTTGATAATTGTAGAGTTTCTAAAGCAAATATTTTAGGAGAAGTAGGAGAAGGATTTTATCAAGCTATGAAAATATTAGATGGTGGAAGAATTTCAATTGCCTCTTTAGGTTTAGGAATTGCTAAAGGAGCTTATAAAGCAGCTTTAAAATATTCTAAAGAAAGAGAGCAGTTTGGAAAGCCAATTTCTGAATTTCAAGCTATTGCTTTTAAATTGGCAGATATGGCTACAAAAATTGAAGCATCAGAATTGTTAACATATAAAGCAGCAGAATTAAAGAATGCTGGTAAAAAAGTAACACTAGGAGGTGCTTACGCTAAATATATGACATCTGAAGTAGCAGTAGAAGTTGCTACTGACGCAGTGCAAGTATTTGGTGGTTATGGATATACAAAAGATTTTCCTGTAGAAAAATTCTTTAGAGATTCTAAATTATGTACTATTGGAGAGGGAACTTCTGAAATTCAGAAATTAGTTATTTCAAGAGAAATTTTGAAGTAAACACACCTTTTAAAATATTGGAAAGTAATACAGTAACTAAGTTTAATTTAAAATTGTACTAAAAAATAAAAAAAGTGAAATTAAATGTAGAAAAGACTAATTATTTTCTATCTTTACGCTCTCTTAATAAAAAAAAGTAAAAAGAAATATGTTAATAATAGATACTAGAGATAGCGATTCAATTGATAAAGCGCTTAGAAAATACAAGAAGAAATTTGAGAAATCAGGTGTTTTAAAAGAATTAAGAAGACGTAAGCAATTTGACAAACCTTCTGTATTAAACAGAGAGAGAAGAAAGAAAGCTGCGTATACAGACAAATTAAGAAGAGAAGGAAAGATATAATTTCCCTTTTTTCAAGATGTAAAAAAGCTGAAATCCAATAGGGTTTCAGCTTTTTTTTGTTTGCTAAGCTATTCGGTTGAGCAATAAAGGATAAGAAAGCCTGAACTTTATTAGTTCAGGCTTTGCTTTTTTTAGTTAGTTAAAATAGTGCTTTAAGAAGCTTTATACTTAAACTTCTCATGAATTTCTACCGTTACTCT
>TARA_B110000037_G_scaffold57156_1_pt1 | contig 10267 bp, 8 predicted proteins | sample TARA_B110000037 | Tara Oceans TARA_B110000037 (sample SAMEA4397196) | marine metagenome | biome: Polar Biome; feature: [MIX] marine epipelagic wind mixed layer (ENVO:01000061); material: water (ENVO:00002006), including particulate matter (ENVO:01000060) such as... | depth 10-100 m
CCGAGTTAATTTTACCGACTCACGAGCTGGATGTTGATACCTGCGTTGAAAGATTGATTACAATCTTGGAAGACTCCGGCACTTTTTGAACCGACCAACGAGGCCGCGCAGCTTATAATTTCCAAGGCAGTTAATTGGAGGTGCTCAATGGTTGATCGCAAAGCTTGAATTTTTGTTACTTGCATGACTGCACTCATTGGCTCTCACGTTGTCAAGAAACTTGTAGAGCAGTGGATGGCGATGAGAAGTTAATACTTGCTGGCGATGCAAGTCATGGGCTAACCAATCGACAATGTAACTCGCCGCTTTTTGAGTCACATCGACCATATTACGTCCCCGTGCGCCAGGGCAAAATCAGTGCAGTGACTACAAGGTCACTCAGCGTTTCGAAAATTAATTCACTAGGCTGCAAGGCTGAGACAAACCTCGCGTCAGGTATTTCTGAAACCTACCAAGGGTTTCTAGTAAACGAGGAAACCTTCAAGCGTTAACTTCTACCGTAAACATCATCAAATCGTACAATGTCATCTTCCCCGAGGTAGTCGCCCGACTGCACTTCGATTAGCTGCAATGGCTCTTCACCAAGGTTACGCAATCGGTGTTTTTCACCCAGCGGGATATAGGTTGATTCGTTACGATTTACGGTAAAAACTCTTTCGCCACACGTGACTTCAGCGGAACCGGCAACGACGATCCAATGTTCGGCGCGGTGATGATGCATCTGAAGACTTAGGCTCGCACCTGGCTTCACGGTAATTCTCTTCACTTGAAAACCGATATCTGAATCAATGCTGTCATAATCACCCCAAGGTCGATAAACCTTTCGATGAAATTGGCTCTCAAGTCGATCGAGCTTATTAATCTGCGCAACAATCGCCTTCACATCCTGAACTTTATCCTTCTTGGCAACTAGCAACGCGTCTGCTGTGTCCACAACAATCAGATCGTCCACACCCACTAATGCAACCAGCCTATTTTGAGCATGTACATAATTATTCTCAGCATTCGAACTCAAGACATCACCCACGAAATGATTGCCTTCGTCATCTTTCTCGCTAACCTCCCACAAAGAAGACCAAGAACCAACGTCACTCCAACCTACGCTCATTGGAATCACAACTGCCTTCTCTGTTTTCTCCATAACGGCGTAGTCGACGGATTCAGAGGGGCACAACTCGAAAGCCTCCTTGTCCAACCGAATAAAATCCAAATCTGTTTTCGCAGCACCAAGTGCCGACTTTGCGTACTTAAGAATTTCGGGGTTATGCTGCTCGAGTTCCTCAATAAAACGGTCTGCTCTGAACATGAACATCCCACTGTTCCAATAAAAGTTCCCTGCATCTAGGTAGCCTTGAGCGGTTTCGCTATCGGGCTTTTCAACAAATTGATCAACTGAATATGCATCTCCAACCGGCATCCCCGCTTTAACGTACCCATAACCTGTTTCAGGACCGCGAGGCTCTATGCCAAACGTCACCATGTAGCCTTGCGCCGCAAGCTCGAGACCCTGCTTCACATGGGTTTGAAATTTCTCAACGTCTAAAATCACATGATCTGCAGCAAGAACCAGTAAAATTGCGTCTTTCTCAGATTGCTGCTCTGCTGCAATAGCGATTGCTGGCGCAGTATTTCGGCCAACGGGCTCAAGAATTATCTGCGATTGACTCATCTCAAGCTGCTGAAGTTGCTCCGCAACAAGAAACCGATGATCCTCATTACATATGACCAGCGGGTCCATTGCCTCCATGCCTTTTAGGCGAAGCGCGGTGTCCTGCAACATTGTTGATTCATTAACTAAAGATATAAGTTGTTTCGGATAGTGCCCACGAGAAAGCGGCCAAAGGCGCGTGCCGGATCCGCCTGAGAGAATAACAGGTACGAGATGAGTCATGGATTTTCCAAAGCAAATTTGAATATTGTAACAGTAAGTAAACATTTTGTACTTGAGTCAACGGCTAACAAGCCAACTTTATGTTTGGGCTTCGCGACGCTGACCGATATTGGATCGTAATCATCAAGTACCTAACAAGAAAACATACTGGTAATTATACATTTCCAGACTAGATTGCTATGTTTCGCTCTGCGACTTTTACGTAAACCCCACAGATGAAAACCAGCGGCCCTCTTAGCTATGAGACGCTTAAACAAGGGTATCCGATATACTCTGCAAGCAATGCTTATCGCTCTATTGTCTAAGCATTAAATTAGGCGGCTATCAGGTTTCTCGTCAACCGAGTATTATGACCCTTTAAGCAGACTTCTACTTACTAGGGAGACAATCATTACCTTCACGCCGTTTTACAATGTCGCTTTTGTAATACTCTTGTCGAGCGCCTACCTCATCCCCATCGTCTTTTTCCTCGCGGCGCGCAATTCAGCTAGTTTCTTCCCTACCTATACCATGGCACTTGCCACCATGGTTCTGCTGCCATCTATCGAAAGCAGACTCTGCCTCTCCCTGAATAAAACCGGGTTTACACTCGTGAGCGCTTTCCTACTTTTTATGTGCGCAAGTGTATTTTGGAGCGAGGACCCGTCTCTCGTCGGCAAGTACCTAGGATATGCAATTCTGATTTTTCTATTCGTTCAATCTCTCACGCTACTTAATTCAAAATTTCCTTGGTTTTTCAAAAGCTTCATCACGTTATTTTGTTTAGCCGCTGCCGTTTCTGTCGCCTATTCAATTCTCCTCTATCATCAAATCCCTTACCAAACAGAAATCGACGTGCGAATGTATAGCTTAGGCGGTCTTCACAACCCAATGATTGGCGGATTGTCCTATGGCGCTGCGTTGATACTGGGTATCGCGCATTGTATTAACCAGACTGAAAAAACCAAGAAGTTGCTCATGGCTTTAGTTTGTCTCGTCATTTTCGTCGGTGTTGTCTACACCGGAACTCGCAGCGCTTGGGTTGGAGTTATTTTTGCAGCACTGACTTTAATTTTGTTTCACTCTAAGCTCTTGCACACAAAAAAGAAAATCTACCTAGCCCTATTTATCTTGGCATTCATCGTTGCGCTACTCACTTTGTTTCAACTCGGACTGACAGACGCATTAACTAAGCGGTCACTCAGTTTCAGGCCTGAAATCTGGTCAGAAGTCATGGCAAACATGAACGGTTCAGCCCTGTTCTTTGGACATGGACTAGCGAGCAATGCTGCCGTTGAGCATCTGCAGTATGTTTTTGATCATCCCCACAGCATTTATCTCTCTACATTGTTCTATGGCGGAATCATCGGCTTAAGCCTGTTTTTGACTTTAAGCTTTTGGGTATTAAAAAACCTCATTCAGAACATCCAAAATCCTTCATCGATTTATGCACTTGCGTTACTCGTTTTTGGATTGGTGTCCTTGCTTGTGGACGGCAATAGATTGGTCAGGAAAATTGATTTTGTTTGGCTTCTCATATGGCTACCAATCGCACTGTCTTTTATTCGAAGCCCTGCTTCAGCTATTGATACTGTTGCGCACCAAAAAGATCCGCCAATTGACTAGCCGAATCATTCCATGAGAAATCTTCAGATCTTTTAATAGCGATCAACCCTAATTTGGCACCAAGATCCGGCTGGCTATCAAATTGTTGCAAGCAAGTCGCTGCCTCATCAATCTGATCACTACCGACCACAAGGCCCGATTTACCGATAACCTCTTCAATTGCGCCACCTTTCGAACCAATAGTCGGAGTGCCAAAACTCATTGCTTCTAACACAGGCAGACCAAACCCCTCATAATACGATAGACACAACAGTGCTGTGGCGTCTCTGTAATAGCCCCCAAGGTCCTCGTCTGACACAGAACCGAGTATCGTAACCACATGACTATATCTACTATCTACTAAGGGTCTATCACCCCAACCTTTTAGCCCGACGATTATTAGTTCATGGACGCCGCCTCGCTTTCTATACTCATAGAAGGCGTCCAGCATGCCTCGAATATTCTTACGGGGTTCAAAAGTACCAACACAAAGAAAATAATCCGCGACGGCTAAACGTACGCTTTTAGGTTCAGGGAACTCACTTATACCGGGACTAATCACGCGAATTTTTTGCTCAGCCTTTGGAAACCGTAGTTCCAATTCATTTTTTATAGCGAGGCAGTCGACTAGGACATAATCAGCGTTCGCGATACTCTTCGGCATCAACATTCTTTCCATCATAAGCGTTGAAAAGTTCATCGTCTCAGGAAACCTTTGCCAGACTAAGTCATGAACGGTGACCAATTGCCGTATTGAGCTCGGTAAAAAAAGCGGCAAGTGGTGTCGAGGCGACCAAAACACATCCAAGCGATCTTTTATTGCCCAGCGAGAAAATGTGACCTGAGTTCTAAAGGGACTAAATAGTTTTGGCAACTCTTCATCCCTAAACGTCACTGATGGATATTTAGATTTGTCAGAAACTAGCGAGTCTGAATAGAAGAACCAATCTGCGTCGACTTGCTGAAGCAAAGACTTCAATAACCCCTCGGTATAACGGGCGATGCCTGACCGGGATCGAGAAAGTGGCCGCACATCAATACCAATTCTCATGATAGTGTTCCGGTTACTAACTCTTGATATAGAGCAGCATAATTTTTCCCCATAACCTCGCCTGAGAACAACTCATCGTAACGTTCCCTTGCCCCTGCCCCGAGGGCTTCAGCTAACTTAGGATCGCGATCAAGTTCAACAAGTGCTTCGCGTAATGCTAACGGCGAATTGCCTTCAACAACTAAACCAGTCACCCTGTCGATATTGACATAGTTCATACCCGATTCCACATCTGCTGTGACCAAAGGCTTTTCGTACATGGCGCCTTCGAGTAGTGTAATACCAAATGACTCTGCTCTAATAAACGAAGGAAAGACTATCGCTCGAGAAAGCTTTATAAAAGCAATCTTTTCCTCATCAGAAATTCGACCAACAAACTGAACATTATCTAAGCCTATTGCTTTCGCTTCCTTTTTTAAGGTGTCCTCCAGAGGACCTTCTCCGGCAATAATGACTTTAAAGTCTTGATCCGCGCTTGCTTTAAGTAAAACATCTAAGCATTTGTAGTAGCGCAGTACCCCTACAAAAAAGAAGAAACCAGAGCCGTTGGTTTGTTCTAAGGAAGACATTAGCTCATCGGGAACCTCGGGGTAACTCTCCTCATCAATGCCTATAGGAATAACTCTGGATTTCCCTCTATGGGGGCGCAAAGTTTCGCTTGAGCTCAGGTATTGAGGTGAAGTGGCGACTATCACACTGATATCAGACAAAAATTTATTCATCAACGGGCGATACAAAGTCATGACACCCTGCTGGCGAACAATGTCAGATAAATGAGTAGAAATAGTAGGCTTTTTTGGTCGTGCAATGAAGTGCATGACATCGGCAAATGGCCAGGGAAAATAGTAGTGAATGACATCCGCCCATTCGACTTGCCTTCTAAACTCACCAATACCACCAAAGCAAAATCCGCAAGATGCTATTTCGAATTCTAGTTTGACTCGATAAACGCTCGTTTCATCCACCTTCAGAACATTTGGGGTTGGGTTACGACTCGGAAAAAAAACGCGACTTTCTATGCCATGTTTTTGGGTGTTATGGCATATCTGACGAATAAGCTCCTGTCCACCACCTTGTGTATCAGGAAAATATGTTCTGTAGACATGCAGAACCTTAACTGGGCACTTCAAGTTCGGCAATCAGTCCTCATTTCTTACTAGGGGAGTGACATTATTAGCCTTCGAAGGTTCTAACGCCAACAGCATAACGGGATCTGATGTTGTGACGTACATTGCGTAGCCACTCACGTTCTTCTCCAATAATTCTTTCACTGTTTGGTAGTCTGAAATCTCACAGGACACTTGAAGCTTCTCACATATACGAAACATTTCTTCAAAAGGTAGACAATCTTCCTCAGCCATCATGATCTTGGAATGTTTTGTACCGGAAACTGACTGACCAATAATCAACTCTTCGAACAGCTTCTCACCTGGCCTAAGTCCAACATATTCTATTTCTATCCTAGGGATAATCGACTCATCGTTACCTGAATCCGCAAGCGCGACTTCTTTTCCATGTAAGTGAATCATCTTCACAGCAAGATCGTGTATGCGCACAGGCTCACCCATATCCAAAACGAAGAGCTCCCCTCCTCTAGCCATTGAACCAGCTTGTATCACTAATTCAGCCGCTTCAACGGCGGTCATAAAGTACCGAGTCGCGTCTTTGTGCGTAACGGTTACGGGTCCTCCGTTTAAAATCTGCTCTTCGAATAAGGGGACCACTGAACCCGATGACTTAAGTACATTGCCAAACCGCACCATAGAAAAAACAGTATCGCCTTCGCGCTGAGAGTAGGCTTGAACAATAAGCTCGGCTAACCGTTTAGTTGCTCCCATCACATTGGTCGGTCGCACTGCTTTATCAGACGATATCAAGACAAAGTGTTTAACAGCACACTCGAACGCGACATCGGCAACATTCCATGTACCCACGACATTATTTCTCACACCTTCGATTATGTTTCTCTCTACCATTGGCACGTGCTTAAAGGCTGCAGCGTGGTAAACCGTATCGACGCCGAATTCTTTCATTACAGTGCTGAGATGTTTTTTATTCATGATCGAACCCAACAGAACAACTAATTCTGTTTTGCTATCACATAGCGCTTTCAACACTTTCTCGATTTTGTACAGTGCAAACTCCGAATTGTCATAAAGGATCAATCTAGCGGGTTTCGCAGTCAAGATCTTTCTACACAACTCTGAACCGATTGTTCCACCAGCACCGGTGACTAGAACCGACTTCCTATTAATACACGAATCAATAAGGTCTTGTTGAGCCGGCACCATTTCTCTGCCAAGCAGGTCACCGATTTCAACCTGACTTACATCATTAAGAGCAACGCCGCTCAACATATCGTTGAAGGTCGGTACCGTTTTCACCAGAATTGGCAACAACGCTAGCTTGTTTAGGATCACACTCCTTTGCTCAGCAGTTGCAGAAGGAACAGCAAGAAATATTTGCTTTATTCCAAAATCTGCAACTAAGCGGTCGAGATTTCGAGAATCGTAGACACGAATACCACGAATAACATTCTTGCGAAGACTACGATCATCATCGATAAATGCGACTGGGATATAATCCATGCCATTCAAAACCGTTATCGCGAGCTGCGCTCCACTTTCTCCCGCACCATAAATCGCAATTGGTTCTCGTGTTCGATAGTTACTCGAAAGACCATAAAAATAAGCTCTTACAGTAACTCGAACACCGCCAATAAATAGTAAAGAGATAAACCAAAATATTATCGGTGCGGACCTTGGGAATGACCAGGATTGCGTTAGGTATGCAATGAGTGACACTGCTATTGTGACAACAGTAACACCCTGTATTACCGGCAACATCGAACTTGGACCGATGTATCTAACAACAGCCCTGTAGAGTCCAAACTTCTGCAGAGCAAGCACCCCGATTAAAGCCGCTAGAGGAAATAGCCACCAAAACTCCGACATATCCTGCTGAATATTTCCGTGCCTAAGAACTACGGAAGCCCACAACGCTAAGGGAAGCAGAATTGCATCACCCAGCATCATGATCGAGCGTTTTGATCTTTCGGACAGCTTTGAATCCATTTTATGCCTTAAGCCATTTTATTCTTGCGGTATCGTTTCCAGCACCACTCAGAAAGTCAGCCAGCAAAATAGGTATAGACGTCAATATTAGCAGAACTACGCCATATTCAGGTAACCTTTCAACCACTATGGCCATTGGGAAAATCCAACAAATATTAATTAGAATCGAATACAAAAGCGTATTTTGTGTGCCGAAGCGTCTGTTCCTGTGCTGATATGCATGTCTACTATGCGCCTGAGAAATATTATCGCCAACCAACAAGCGAATAAACAGAGTCAAAGTCCCATCAGCAAGAAACTGGCTAATGAGCACAAGCCACACCCAGACAGATAATTCTTCCGAAGAAAGTGCTAAAAAGCCAATCGTTAAACCTAAAAAATTTGCTCCCGAATCGCCCATGAACAATTTCGCAGGCGGCCAATTAAGAAAGAGAAAACCCAGCGCTAGACTCCCAATCAGCAAACATATCAAGGCTTCGTAAGATGTCTTGGTTTCAAAGAAGAACCAAGCAGAGAAGCTCACAAAAATCACCTCCGACGCGACAATCCCGTCGATGCCGTCCATGAAATTGAACAAATTCTGAATCCAGAGAAGAAATATAATCGCGACAAAACCTCCGAAAATAGTTAAATAACTATCGAATGCAAACAGACCTAAATTCGGAAGCCCAACCCAGCCAACACACCAAATCGCAGCTAGCGCGTATAAGGACAGACGGACTTTTACGGAGAGTTCATATATATCATCTATAAAACCAATCACGCCAACAAACATCGAGGCTAGAAAAGCCAATATGACGCTCGGATTACCATCTCCCAAACTGATGCAAAGCCAGAAAAAAATAAACGAAAAGAAGGAAAACACAATTCCCGCACCTGTTGGCGTTGGCTCCGTATGCGCACTTCTCGCATTCGCTGATGCAAGAAAGTTTAATCTCTTGGCGAATCTAGGGTAAAGAAAACAGATAAAGTACGTCAGTACAATAACCATGCCCGAGCTATAGGATAATGACTCACTATTCAAAAATATTTCCCTCTCGCAACGTTATAAATAGGCAAGCGTGTTAAAATTCCCTGAACTCCTAAACGCATTTGTTCGGTTTCATGCATCTACTTCTCAATGGTTTTTCCTTGGTCAGGCCTCTCACTGGTATTGGGCAGTATACCCATCATCTGGCTAACGAGCTTGACAAACATGGTCTCGTAGAAAACATTCTCTATTGGGGTGCTGTAAGTGTAGGCGATCGACAATTTTTAGATAACCAACTAAAAATCATCAGTAAACCGGCGTCAAGGAGCGTCAGAAAACTACAACTTTTGTCAACCTTTAGACTAAATGCCTTCATCAATCACCTAACGTTGAAATCAGGGAATTTGAAGAACCACATTTACCACGAAACAAACTATGTCGCTCGTCCATACCACGGTAAGCTGGTCACGACAGTCCACGATTTGTCATTTATTCACTATCCGGAACTGCACCCACCAGAGCGAATCGCTCACATGAAACGTCTAACAGAAACACTTGAACGCAGTGCGCATGTGATAACAGATTCTGACTATGTTAGAAACGAAGTCATTGAACACTACAAGATCGAACCAGAACGAATCAGCACAGTACCACTCGGCGTAGACTCCAATTTCAATCCTGCTAGTGATGAAGAAAAAGAAGAGTTTAAATTAAGATATGGAATTAAATCTAACTTCATATTAATGGTCGGCTCGATCGAACCAAGAAAACAAATTGACAAAGTCATCGATGCTTATATTTCTCTCCCCGAAAACATCAAGAAAGAGTATGTGTTGGTGCACGCTGGACCAGCGGGTTGGAACAACTCATCGATCAGCGATCAGTTCGATAAGTTAACAGCCACGGGGGAACTAATTGCCCTGGGGTATATCGACGAGGCAGATCTTGCGACGCTTTATAGTGCGGCGACCTGCTTGGTCTACCCTTCGATCTATGAAGGATTTGGTCTTCCAATTTTGGAGGCAATGGCAAGTGGAACACCCGTTATTACATCGAACTTATCTAGCATGCCAGAAGTTGGAGGACAGGCAGCAATGCTAATAGACCCCTCGAATCAGGAACAGCTAAGAAATGCGCTAATAGAAGTCCTACAAGACCTAGACCTTAGAGAAAGACTCACGACCGCAGGCATTCAGCATGCCCGTCTATATCGTTGGCAAACATGCGCACAAGCAACAGCAGAGATTTACAAGCGTGTTTACTGATCAGGTTCATAACAACCATGTAAGGGACTAAATCAACAACAATGATACGCGCCATCTAACGATCAGTTAATCGAGAAAACATCAAATCTATGTTTGTAGTTAGATAACTATAATGAGCACAATCGTATCGGCTTACTATGCGTGTGATGACTCAAGCAGAGCCTTAGGCAAGCAGCTGCTATTGCTTTAAGAACAATGCAGTGGAAGTTTGAAAAGATTGGTCGGGACGGCAGGATTTGAACCTACGACCACCACACCCCCAGTGTGGTGCGCTACCAGACTGCGCTACGCCCCGAAAACAGCTATTGCTGAAAGTCGCGAATTCTAAACTATTCGATTTGGAAAAACGAGATATTGCTGAATAGGATCTAAATTAGTTCTTTAATACATCGAGCACGTCTTCAAGCTCAGAGATCATCTGGTGAATCAACT
>TARA_B110000037_G_scaffold222787_1_pt1 | contig 10260 bp, 7 predicted proteins | sample TARA_B110000037 | Tara Oceans TARA_B110000037 (sample SAMEA4397196) | marine metagenome | biome: Polar Biome; feature: [MIX] marine epipelagic wind mixed layer (ENVO:01000061); material: water (ENVO:00002006), including particulate matter (ENVO:01000060) such as... | depth 10-100 m
GGGCAGAATTGGAACGTGATAATGTCACGCTAAGAGAAGCTTGTGGAAACACCGTCAGAAATGTCACCGCTTCAGAAACAGCAGGTTTTGATATTGATGAACCTTTTGATGTGTCTCCTTATGCCGATGCACTTTTTAAATTCTTTTTGAGAAATCCGATTTGTCAAGAAATGGGCCGAAAATTCAAAGTATCGTTCTCGTCTTCAGATAAAGATACGGGCTTGTCTTACATTCATGACCTTGGTTTTATTGCTAAAATCCAAAATAACATTCGAGGTTTTAAAGTCCTGATTGGTGGTGGATTGGGGTCTCAGCCGCGTCATGCAGATGAACTTTATAGCTTTTTACCAACGGATCAAATTATCCCGTTGATGGAAGGTGTTCTGCGTGTTTTTGACCGTCATGGCGAACGTAAAAGTCGTTCCAAAGCGCGCATGAAATTTCTTTTAAAATCAATTGGTTTGGAAGCTTTCAGAGCACTTATTGAAACAGAACAAAACGCCATTGAACTCCAAAGTGTCCTCATAAATCATGAGGACTTTCCGATATCTAAAGCTGTAGAAATTGAGGCGCCGAAAGTTGAAATAAAAGACCAAAAAACTTATGAATTATGGAAATCAACCAACTTGATTCCACAAAAACAAGACGGTTTTAAAGCGATCGGGATTAAAGTTTTACTTGGAGATTTTTACACGGATAAAGCAAGAGCATTGGCAGATTTAGTAGAAACTTATGCAGCGGGCGAATTGCGTTTAACCTTGCGTCAAAATATAGTGATCCCTTTTGTACGAGAAGATTTGGTGTCGTTCATTTATACAGAACTAGAAAAATTAGGGTTTACGGAATTAGGATATAATAAAGCCGTAGATATTACAGCATGCCCTGGTACAGATACCTGTAATTTAGGAATTTCAAGTAGTACGGGGATCGCTCGTGAACTTGAAACCGTTATTAAAACAGAATATCCTGAGTATTTAAACAACAAAGATTTAGTTATAAAAATTAGTGGATGTATGAATGCATGTGGACAGCATAATATGGCAAACATTGGTTTCCAAGGGATGTCCATAAAAACCAAAGATAGCCGCGTCGCTCCAGCACTTCAAGTGTTACTAGGGGGTGGGAACTCAGGAAATGGGAGCGGTCGATTTGCAGATAAAGTTATCAAAATCCCAAGCAAGCGAGGGCCACAAGCCTTGCGATTGATTCTGGATGATTATCAATTGAACTCGGATCAAAAAACATTTTATGATTATTACACCATTCAAGGTGAAAAGTATTTTTATAACCTTTTGAAGCCGCTATCCGATAGTACAAATTTGACAACCGAAGACTATATTGATTGGGGTTCAAAACAGTCCTACCAAAAAGCCATCGGTATTGGGGAATGTGCCGGGGTTGTTATCGATCTAATTTCTACACTCTTTTTAGAAAGTGAAGAAAAAATCATGAATGCCCGTACCGATTTTGAAGATAAAGCTTACAACAATGCCATCTATTTTGCATACAGCTCTATGGTCAATTCGGCAAAAGCATTATTGCTCTCTAAAAATCACACCACAAATACTCAAGCCTCTATTATTGAACAATTTGATGAGGTGTTTGTGTCCACAAACTCAATATCTATTGGCTCTACCTTTTCTGAGCTTATTTATCAGATTAGAAACAATGCGCCATCTGCTTCGTTTGCTAAAAACTATATTAATACAGCAAACGAATTTTTAACTATAGTAAAAGAATTTAGAAAAAATGATTTGGACTCTTAATTCCATAAAAAAACATACACCAAACCCAAAATTGACAGTTGTAGGGGCTGGCCCTGGCGATCCTGAACTGATCACTCTAAAAGCGATAAATGCCATCCGCTCTGCGAATGTTATTTTATATGATGCGCTAGTCAATCCAGAACTTTTAGATTATGCTTCTAGTAATGCTGAAGTGATTTTTGTAGGGAAACGTCGCGGGTGTTATTCCTATCAACAAGAACAAATTAATGATTTAATTGTCTCCAAAGCACAGCACTATGGTCATGTCGTACGTCTTAAAGGTGGAGATTCTTTTGTATTTGGACGTGGCTCTGAAGAGCTAGAATTTGCGTATGAAAACAACCTAGAAACTGAAGTTGTCCCAGGAATATCGTCTGCATTGGCCGTACCCGCAGGACAAGGAATTCCTTTAACAAGGCGTCATGTATCCGAAAGTTTTTGGGTCATCACAGGCACGACCAAAACGCACCAACTGTCATCTGATATATTGATAGCTGCCCAATCAACGGCAACCATTGTCATATTAATGGGGATGGGTAAATTAAACGAAATAGTCCATGTGTTTTCTAAAGCAGGAAAAGAACACACACCCGTTGCCATCATTCAAAACGGAACAACAGATCATGAAAAATCGGGCTTTGGAACAATTCAAACAATCGAGTCTGTTGTGGCAGAACAGCAACTAAGTTCTCCAGCCATTATTGTGATTGGGGACGTCGTTTCCAACAGAGTTCAATTGGACTCCATTTCAAAAGAAGTACAAATCGATTCTTTATCACAAAACTAATGGAATCTAGAAATAACTTGTACCCTATTTTTCTAAAAGCAAAGGCACTTCATGTCCTTATTATAGGGGGAGGAAATGTGGCAGAAGAGAAATTACACTTCTTATTAAAATCGAGTCCAGATGCAAAAGTGACGATTGTATCTCCAATGTTTAGAGAAGGCACACTTGCTTTAGCGACATCTTTTGATGTTGAGTTAATTCACGACACCTATAACGATTCCTATTTAAAAGGCAAGCACTTGGTTATTGCAACTACAGACGTTCCGGACGTGAATGTTGCTGTTTATAACGATTGCAAAGCCCGCCATATTTTAGTCAATGTTGCCGACAACCCGCCTTACTGTGATTTTTATATGGGTGGAATAGTCACTAAAGGCCATGTTAAAATTGCCATTTCAACCAATGGGCAATCGCCCACCACGGCAAAACGCTTGCGTCAATTTTTTGAAGATGTCATCCCAGAAGATGTGGATGATTTGGTTCAGAATTTAAATGAATTTAGAAAAACAATCAAAGGTGATTTTGAGCAGAAAGTTCAAACGCTTAATGAATTTACAAAAGGATTAATTAGTAAAAAACAAACAAAATGATTCAAACAGATATTTTAATAATAGGCGCAGGACCTACGGGACTTTTTACCGTTTTTGAAGCTGGACTGCTAAAACTGAGATGTCATATTATAGATGCACTTCCGCAAGCAGGTGGGCAGTGTTCAGAACTATACCCAAAAAAACCCATTTATGATATTCCAGGGTTTCCTGAAATATTAGCGGGAGACCTTACTGAAAATTTACTAGAACAAGGAAAGCAATTTGAGCCAGGTTTTACACTAGGTGAGCGTGCAGACACCATTGAAAAACTCGAAGATGGTAGTTTTATTGTCACCACCAATAAAGGCACAAAACATGCCGCGCCAATTATCGCAATAGCAGGTGGCTTAGGCTCTTTTGAACCTCGAAAACCAGATCTTGAAAATCTTGATTTTTATGAAAATAAAGGCCTTAATTATTTTATTAAAGACCCAGAAGTGTACCGCGATAAGCGTGTTGTCATTTCTGGAGGTGGCGATTCTGCTTTAGATTGGAGTATTTTTTTAACAGACGTTGCCAAAGAGGTTACCTTGATTCATCGCCGTAATGAATTCAGAGGCGCTTTGGATTCTTTAGAAAAAGTACAAGACTTGACGGCTTCAGGAAAAATTAATCTCATCACTCCTGCGGTGGTTACCAAAATAGGTGGAGAAGATAATGTCCAACATGTAGTCGTTACCAAAGATGGTGAAGATACCCAAATTGAAACCGATTGTTTTATTCCATTATTTGGACTGTCTCCCAAACTTGGTCCTATTGGTAAATGGGGTCTTGAGATCGAAAAAAACGCCATTAAAGTAGATACACTCGATTACCAAACAAACATCCCAGGCATTTTTGCAATTGGAGATGTCAATACCTATCCAGGAAAATTAAAACTCATTCTTTGTGGATTTCATGAAGCAACGCTCATGTGTCAAGCGGCCTATAAAATACTCAATCCTGGTAAACGATTTGTTTTAAAATACACCACAGTCAGTGGAATTGATGGATTTGATGGCAGTCGGAAAGAAGCCCCAAAAGCGGTTGTAAAAGCATTAGCATAAATATTTAGAAAAACTCAATTTAGGATGTCAAACATTTATAACGAATTACAAAAACGAATCTTGATTTTAGATGGTGCCATGGGTACCATGCTTCAAGATTATAATTTTTCTGAAGAAGATTATAGAGGGGAACGTTTTAAAGACTACCCAACCTCTCTAAAAGGAAATAATGATCTATTGAGTTTGACACAACCCGATGCTATTGCCGAAATTCATCGTAAATATTTTGATGCAGGTGCCGATATTGTGGAAACAAATACCTTTTCTGGCACCTCCATAGCCATGGCAGATTACGACATGGAAAATTTAGTTTACGAATTGAATTATGAGTCTGCTAAAATAGCTAAACATATTGCAGATCAATTCACAACATCCGAACCCCACAAACCACGGTTTGTTGCGGGGAGTATTGGCCCAACAAATAAAACAGCGAGTTTATCGCCTGATGTCAACCGTCCTGAATACCGTGCCATTACGTTTGATGAATTACGTATTTCGTATAAACTTCAAGTGGAGGCTCTCATCGATGGGGGTGTCGATTTATTGTTGGTAGAAACGATATTTGATACCTTAAATGCCAAAGCCGCTTTGTTTGCAATTGAAGAAGTAAAAGAAGAACGGGCTATTGATATTCCAATCATGGTTTCAGGAACGATTACAGACGCTTCGGGCCGTACGCTTTCTGGGCAAACGGTTGAAGCATTTTTGGCTTCAGTTTCTCATATTCCGCTTCTGAGTGTTGGGTTTAATTGTGCTTTGGGAGCTGATCAACTCCGACCGTACTTGCAACGGCTTTCCAACGAAACAACTTTTCATACTTCCGCACATCCCAATGCAGGATTGCCAAATGCTTTTGGCGAATATGAAGAAACGCCAGAAGAAATGACCGCCTTTATTGAAGCTTATTTTAAAGACGATTTAATCAATGTCATTGGGGGCTGTTGCGGCACCAATCCAGCGCATATCAAGTCGATTTTTGAAGCGTCTCAAAATTATAAACCACGCCAACTCAAACACCAACAGTAATGGAGAGTGACTGTCAAAAATATCTGACCCTATCTGGACTAGAACCCTTGGTGGTGACTCCAGAATCCAATTTTGTAAACGTTGGTGAACGTACCAATGTGACAGGATCAAGGAAATTTTTGAGGTTAATCAAAGAAGAAAAATACGAAGAAGCCTTGTCTGTTGCTAGAGATCAAGTAGATGGAGGGGCACAGATTATCGACGTCAATATGGACGAAGGCATGTTAGACGGCGTTGATGCAATGATTACCTTTTTGAATCTCATTGCTTCTGAACCTGATATTTCCAGAGTGCCCATTATGATTGACAGTTCTAAATGGGAAATCATTGAAGCAGGTTTACAAGTCGTGCAAGGAAAATGTGTGGTCAATTCCATAAGTCTTAAGGAAGGCGAACAAGAATTTATCCGTCAAGCCAAATTAGTCAAACGCTATGGGGCAGCGGTGATTGTGATGGCTTTTGATGAAACTGGACAGGCCGATACCTACCAACGCCGAATAGACATCTGTAAACGCTCTTATGATATTTTAGTGGAGATTGTAAAATTTGCTCCTCAAGACATTATTTTTGACCCTAATATATTCCCCGTTGCTACCGGGATGGACGAACACCGAAAAAACGCTTTAGACTTTTTTCAAGCTACCAAATGGATTCGTACCAACTTGCCTTATGCCAATGTTTCTGGCGGGGTGAGTAATGTCTCATTTTCATTTCGAGGCAATAACATTGTCCGAGAAGCCATCAACTCAGCATTTCTATTTCACGCGATTAAAAACGGTATGAACATAGGGATTGTGAATCCAACCATGTTAGAGATTTATGATGAGATTCCTAAAGATTTATTGGAGTGTGTAGAAGATGTTTTGTTTGATCGAAAAGACGATGCAACTGAACGTCTTTTGGACTTGGCAGAAACCTTAAAAGGGCAAAAAAATGATGTTGAAGTCGCTGTTTTAGAATGGCGAAATAAATCGTTGCAAGAACGCATCACTCATGGATTGGTCAAAGGAATTGATGCCTTTATTGTGGAAGACGTTGAAGAAGCAAGACAAATAGCCCAAAAACCAATTGAGGTGATTGAAGGTCATCTAATGATTGGGATGAATGTGGTGGGCGATTTATTTGGAAGTGGTAAAATGTTTTTACCACAAGTGGTCAAATCCGCTCGTGTGATGAAGCGTGCCGTAGCATATTTACAACCCTTTATAGAAGCCGAAAAAGAAGGGAAAGTTGAATATGCAGGTAAAATATTAATGGCTACTGTAAAAGGCGATGTACATGATATTGGAAAAAATATTGTCAGTGTTGTTCTCGGTTGTAACAACTATGAGATTGTTGATTTAGGGGTAATGGTGCCTCCCGAAAAAATCATTGAAACCGCCATCAAAGAACAAGTTGATATTATTGGGCTCAGTGGGCTCATTACGCCGTCCTTAGATGAGATGGTTTATGTGTCCAAAGAAATGGAAAAAACCGATCTCACCATCCCTCTAATGATTGGAGGCGCTACAACTTCCAAAGCCCATGCGGCGGTAAAGATTGCTCCGCATTATAGCAACACAGTCATTCATGTCAACGATGCCTCCAGAGCTGTGACCGTGGTAGGGGATTTACTCAAAAAAGACAACCAACAACACCTTAGTGAATTGAGAGCGTCGTATGATAAATTTAGAGAACAGTTTTTAAGCAGAACCAAACAAAAAGAATACATTTCTATTGTGGAAGCCCGTTCCAAAAAATATAAAATTCAATGGGATCAAACGAGCATTGTGAAACCCAAAACATTAGGGAGTCAAGTCATAAAAAATTTTGACATCACAAAACTAGAAGCATTTATCGATTGGAGTCCATTTTTTAGAAGTTGGGACCTTCATGGAAAATACCCAAATATTTTAGAAGATGAAATCGTAGGACTTCAAGCTACCGAATTATTCAAAGATGCCCAAGAACTCTTGCAACGCATTTTTTCAGAGAAATTGTTAGGGGCCAAAGCCATTTTTGGATTGTTTCCAGCGAATACTGTCAAGGACGATGATATTGAAATTTACGACGAAAACGGCAACACGCAACAGACCTTTTTAACCCTTCGACAACAACTCAAAAAACGGGCAGAAGTTCCCAACATCGCACTGTCTGATTTTATTGCGCCAAAATCTTCAGGACAAACCGATTATATGGGTTGTTTTTGTGTGAGTACAGGATTTGGAACGAAAGCACTTGCCGACGCTTATGAAGCAGATCATGATGATTATAATTCTATTATGATCAAAGCATTGGCAGACCGATTGGCAGAGGCTTTTGCAGAGTATTTACACAAAGAAGTGCGGGTGAATCATTGGGGGTATGCTGCCGATGAAAACTTATCCAATACCGATTTAATCAAAGAAACGTATAAAGGCATCCGTCCCGCGCCCGGCTATCCTGCCTGTCCAGATCATTTGGAAAAACAAACGATTTGGAAACTTTTAGAAGTCAAAGAGCAGATAGGAGTGGAGTTGACCGAAAGCTTGGCCATGTGGCCTGCCGCGAGTGTGAGTGGGTATTATTTTGGAAACCCTGAAGCCAAATATTTTGGATTGGGGAAAATTACCGAAGATCAATTAATAGACTATTCAAAACGAAGAAACATAAGTATAGAAGATGCGCGAAAATGGTTAAACCCAAATTTAGCAAACTAAACAGCCAACTATGAAAGTTACAGATCATTTAAAACATGCCAACGGAAAGACCTTGTTTTCTTTTGAAATTATTCCCCCTAAAAAAGGAAAAAATATTCAGGAGTTATACGACAATATTGATCCATTGATAGAATTCAACCCTCCATTTATTGATGTTACCACGTCTAGAGAGGAGTATATTTATATTGAGAAAAAAGGATTGTTTGATCGAAAAATTACGAGAATGCGTCCTGGAACTTTGGGGATTTGTGCCGCTATCAAACACAAGTACGAGGTAGATACCATTCCGCATGTACTCTGTGGCGGGTTTACCAAAGAAGAAACAGAGTATCTGCTGGTGGATTGTCATTATTTAGGGATCAATAATGTGATGGCGCTTCGTGGCGATGCTATGCCCCATCAAAAATATTTTGAACCTACCAAAGGAGGACATCCTTATGCAACAGACTTGGTGCAACAAATAAACAAATTAAATAAAGGAACCTATTTACACGATGTTGTAGAGGTGGACAACAAGTCTGATTTTTGTATTGGTGTAGCGGGCTATCCTGAAAAACACATTGAATCTCCGTCTTTACATTCGGATTTGTTGCGGTTAAAAGAGAAAGTAGATGCCGGTGCCGATTATGTGGTCACTCAAATGTTTTTTGATAATCAACGTTATTTTGAATTTGTAAATAAAGCACGAGAAATGGGAATTACAATTCCGATTATTCCAGGCATCAAACCTTTGGCCATTCAAAAGCATTTACAATTGTTACCTCAAGTTTTTAAAATAGACTTGCCAGAGGCACTTATCAAAGAAGTTAATGGCTGTAACTCAAATGCTCAAATAAGACAAGTGGGGGTCGAATGGGCCATTCAGCAATCCAAAGAATTACTTGATTTTGGTGTGCCGGTATTGCACTATTATTCCATGGGAAAAAGTGATAACATCAAAGCCATTGCTTCGCAGTTGTTTTAATAGCACACTTGTCTTATAATAAAAAAAGCCTGTGATAATGATATCACAGGCTTTTATAGTATAGTAAGTAAACCTTATTCTTTAATAATTTTTACGGTTTTACTTTTGTTATCAGCCTTGATTTGTAACATATACATACCAGGGTTTAAAGCACTAAGATCTAATCTATTATTGTTTAATAAATCTGCATTAGATTTTAACACTAATTGACCTAATTGGTTAAAAACCTCGACACTTTCAAACCCTACTGGGCTATTGATAGTGATCATGTCCTTAACAGGGTTTGGACTAACTACTATAGCGCTAAGTTGATTATCTTCAGTAGAGAAAGTACCACTTGTTGAAAACGACCAAACGGGGCAATTTACAGCAGAGCCTCCAGCGTTTTTAGGGACAACCTTCCAGTACCAAGTTGTTGCTGCTGCACCAAGGCCATTAAGAGTAAACCCATCATTTGATGTAGTTTCAGTAGTGTAGGCATCCGTATCAACAGTTGTTCCAATAAAAAAATCATAAGCTGTTGCAGCATCTCCAGTCACGCCTGGAGACCAAGTAAAAGTGTAACCAGTATCAGTTTCATTATTTAAGTTTACTGTAGCCCCATCTGCTGGATTTGGTGTTGTAGCAGGCGTTGGAGCAGAAGCATTTTGGTTTTGAAGATTTAAAGCGGAAATTATCCATCCGTCTCCATATGTTTGTGTTAGAACCCAAGCAATGTAAATATCTTGGCCTTCATATGCAGACAAATCTACTGACCTTACACCACCCGCCCCGGCAAAAACTTGAGTGGCTGATAAGGAGCTTAAAAGAGTAAAAGAGCTAATATCTGTTTGTGAGGTTGTGGAAACCCATACACTCATTGTTGCTGGTTCGTAAGCCACAGTATACCTTGTTTGCTCAGTAAAGGCTAACAACGAGTTAGTTGTTCCGATACTTGTTAAAGGGCTTACAAGCCAGTCTTGAGTTTCAAATCCAGCATCTTCATCCATACAGATTGCAATCCCAGTTCCATCAGTGAAAGTATCACCGGTCCATGTCTGTAGTGTAGGTGCTTCACCATCGCCAGGAAATATCTCCCATGTAGCAGGAATGACTCCTCCATCAAAATTTTCTGGAAATTGAGCATGGCTTGTAAAGCCTATGAGTAGTAATGATAGTAAAAAAGTAATTTTTTTCATAATATTTTGTTTAATGGTTAATACGTAAAATTAAACAAAAATTACTTATAATACAAATAGTGTTTTTACTAATAAACTCACTTTGAGAATTTTATTAAATAAATAATATTTTTTTAGGTTAAATTAATTTTCATTAAACAATTCTAAAGAATCAATATTTAGAACATAGCAGATTTAATTATTTAACGTATTTCTAAGAAACAATAGGTTTTATATGTTTAATTT
>TARA_B110000037_G_C17127212_1_pt1 | contig 10258 bp, 8 predicted proteins | sample TARA_B110000037 | Tara Oceans TARA_B110000037 (sample SAMEA4397196) | marine metagenome | biome: Polar Biome; feature: [MIX] marine epipelagic wind mixed layer (ENVO:01000061); material: water (ENVO:00002006), including particulate matter (ENVO:01000060) such as... | depth 10-100 m
AAGCTTGCACAGATTCTGGTAAATAAGTATAAGCTCTACTATCTTTAGAAAATACTTTCCCTACAAATGGTAGTATATAGTTAAAATGAATGCCAAAAATTTGTTTCATTGGGAAATTATCTGGTTCAGAAACTTCTAATACAACCAATGGCGAACCATCTTTTAATACTCTTCTCATTTCTGAAAGTCCTTTTTCTAAATTTCCAAAGTTCCTTACACCAAATCCAACGGTCATAGCATCAAAAGTATTGTCTTCAAAAGATAAATCTTCTGAATCTCCTTTTACCCAATCTATATTTTTTATGCTTTTTTTAATAGATTTTTGTCTACCAACTTCAAGCATTTTGTCGCTTAAATCTAATGCAACTAGCTTGTCTAATTTAATTATTTTGACAGTGTCTACTGCAAAATCTCCTGTTCCACTAGCCATATCCATTACAATTTTAGGTTGGTAAGTAGCAATATGTTTAATGGCTTTTCTACGCCAAGTGTTATCTATACCTGCAGAAAGTAAATGATTTAAAAAGTCATAGTTGTGTGCAATGTTGTCAAACATATCTTCAACCTGTTCTTTTTTGGTTTCGTTCTTTTTATTATAAGGTGTTACTGTTTTAGCCAAAATGTGTAATTTTACACAAATTTAATCTTATTTAGTGATTAAATAATCAATATTGTATAAATTATTGAGGGAAGATTCAATAGTAAACGTTCTTTTAGAACCATATTTAGTGAAAGTAAATACAGCAAAATATATTTTAAGTTATGTAGATTGGCGGAAATGTCCACAGTCAGATTTTCCTGAATATGCCTTTATTGGTCGTTCAAATGTGGGGAAATCTTCTTTAATAAACATGATTACGCAAAGAAAGGCTTTAGCTAAAGTGTCTAATACGCCAGGTAAAACGCAATGCATAAACTTTTTTGATATTAATAGCGAATGGCATTTGGTAGATTTACCAGGCTATGGTTATGCAAAAACATCCAAAACGAATAGAGTAAAATGGATGAATATGATTAAGGACTATATGGCAAACCGTAAATCTTTAACTTATGTTTTTCAATTGATAGATTCTAGAATCCCACCACAAAAAATAGATTTAGATTTTATAAATTGGATGGGTTCAAGACAAATCCCTTTTGTAATTGTTTATACAAAAAATGATCATCCTAAAAAAAATAGAAACAACCGTAAAGCTTTCCAAGCTGAATTATTGAAAACTTGGGATGAATTACCGATGTCTTTTATTACTTCTTCCGCCAAAGGAAATGGTGGCGAGCAAGTCTTGAATTTTATTGAAGATATTAGTAATGGGACTTTCCAGCAAGAAACTGAAGAGGCAGAAGCATAAATAACTTGTCTGGCGCGCATTTGTAAAGTACGAACTTCAACAGAATTTTCAATACTTATCTTCTAATAAGCTCTTTTCTCTTTCCCTTCCATAAAGTACATAAATGCTCTATTAGTTACTCTATTTCCCCCTTTCGTAGGGAATTTTCCAGTAAAATACCAATCGCCTAAATGATTTGGGCAAGCAGTATGCAAGTTTTCAATTGTTTGGTAAACAACTTCTACATCTGCATTAACGCATTCTGGTTTTACAATTTCAGATATTTTAGCTGAAATTTCTTCTGCCGTATATAAATCGTATAATTCTTTTAGGTAGTTTACTTCTGTAGCTGTTCCGTTTTCAAATGCTAGTCTACATTTTTCGTAAACTTCATCTTTTTTGTGAGACAATCCATTTTCTATTATTAAAGCATCTAATGCTCTAAAAGCAATAAATCCTTGTAAAATACTCATATCTATTCCGTAGCAATCTGGATATCTAATTTGTGGAGCAGAAGAAACGACAATAATTTTTTTAGGTTTTAAACGATCTAAAATAGATAAAATACTTTTTTGTAAAGTGGTTCCTCTTACAATAGAATCATCAATAATCACCAAGGTATCTTTATGAGAATTTATAGCACCATAAGTAATGTCGTAAACATGCGAAACCATTTCGTCTCTTGAAGAGTCTGAAGCAATGAAAGTCCTCATTTTAACATCTTTAATAGCTATTTTTTCTACTTTTGGACTTAAGTTTAGAAGTGTTTCTAATTCTTTTCCTGCTAATGTTGGATTAGCTTCAATGACTTCCTTTTTATGTTTATTGATATGCTCTTCTACACCTTTAACCATTCCGTAAAATGCAGTTTCTGCCGTATTTGGAATAAATGAGAATACGGTGTTTTCGTAATCGTAATTTACTTTCTCTAAAATAGTTTCAGTCAATAGATGACCTAAATTTTTTCTTTCAGAATAAATCTCTTTATCTGTTCCTCTAGAAAAGTAAATTCTTTCAAAACTACAAGAAAGTTGTTCTCTAGCTTCTAAAATTTGTTCAAAAGAAACTGTTCCATCTTTTTTAATTATTAATGCTTGACCTGGAGGAATTTCTTTAATCGTTTCAAAAGGAACATTAAAACTTGTTTGAATTGCAGGTCTTTCAGAGGCAACCACTACTTTTTCTTCATCTTGATAATAAAAAGCTGGTCTTATTCCGTTTGGATCTCTTAAAATAAAAGAATCTCCATGTCCAATCATTCCAGCCATTACATAACCGCCATCAAAATCTTTAGCAGAGGCTTGTAATATTTTTTTGATGTTAATTTCCTTTTCAATAATATCTGTTAATTCTTTTCTAGAATAACCTTCGGGTTTATATTTATCGAAAATACTTTGTACTTCAGACTCTAAATAATGACCAATTTTTTCCATTACCGTTACGGTATCTCTATCTTCAATTGGGTGTTGTCCAATTTCAATTAAGAACGATATTAATTCATCAACATTAGTTAAATTAAAATTTCCTGCTACAACTAAGTTTCTAGAACGCCAATTATTTTTTCTAATAAAGGGATGGCAAGACTGTTTGGAGTTTTTCCCGTGTGTTCCATACCTTAAATGACCTAAGTACATTTCACCAACAGAATTAATATTTTTCTTTAACCATTTGGCATTTTTAAGTCTGCCATTTTTTAAAGCCTTTTTATCGTTGTAATCTTTAAATATTTGTTTAAAAATATCTTGAATAGGTTGCTTTTCTATACTACGCAATCTACTGATATATTTTTCACCAGGTTCTGTGTCTAATTTTAGTGTTACTATCCCTGCTCCATCTTGACCTCTGTTGTGCTGTTTTTCCATTAATAAGTACATTTTATTAATAGCATAAGCAGCTGTATCGTACTTGTCTATGTAGTGTTGAAGAGGTTTTAGTAGCCTTACAAATGCAACTCCGCATTCATGTTTTATAGAATCACTCATAGTAGGATAAATTTAAGATGTAAAGCTAAATATTTTTAAACTAAAAGCGCTTGGTTTTTCCACAGTAAATAAAAAAGCTTCGATGAAATTTCATGGAAGCTTTTTTATTTTGTTTTGTTGTTATAATTTTCGACCACTAACAACTCTTTGGTTTCTTTCTTCTTTTTTGATTTTCTTAATATCTACTTGCAAAAACCCTTGTAAAGATTCTGGAGAGGTGTAAAATTCTTTTTGTACATAAGTTACTTTTGACCACTTATCTTTTTGATATTCTTTTAGCATTAAATAATATCTACCACCCCTATTTTTGTAAGACCCAAAAGTTAAAAAATGCTCATCATCTATTTCAAAGCTTACTGCCATTCTTTTTTGATCGGCTAAATTGCTGACTATTCCTGGAGTTCCTTTTTTAATAATTATTTGTTCAATCTTTTTACCATCTATCGTTTTTATTACGCCAGATTCTATTTTAGTTTCAGAATTACCCAATTGTCTATGAAGTGTAATTGTATTCGATAAATAAAATTGAATTTGCTTAAGGTCAGATTCATTCCACCTATTATCTGTTTTTAGTTTATTGGTAAAAGGTACATAGGTTTTACAGGCACTTAATAACAAAATGGGCACTAATAATAAAATTAACTTTTTCATAATTATTCGTTTAAGTATTTATAATCAATTAGAATGCCAATTTTTGTAAAAGTTTAAATAAACTTTAAAAAATAGACTTTAAACTAAGAAGATAAACTTTTTACATTTTTGAGAAGAAATCCCAAAAATCAAAAGTTTCATTTTTATTTTTAACGATTAATAAAGGGGTCTTTTTAAGGTTTATAATCATTTTCTTAGTTGTATTACCTAAGAAAAGTTGTGCTGCTAAAGTTTTACTCTTTTCAGCCATTATAATCAAATCAGCCCTATAATCTCTAGCTTTTTTTACTAATTCTTTAGCAATATTTCCTTCTTTTAAAAGATCATCAGAATAATTGAATTCCGCTGTCTTTATACTTAAGTCATGTTTCATTTGAATAAATTTCTTCGAAGCATTTTTATCCATTATAGCGGTAAATTCAGCATCTGTTTTACCTGATTTTTCATGACCAAGCGGTAATTCATAATAATGATGACAATATATTTTAAGTTTTTGGGTTGTTTTATCTTGCATTGAAATTGCTTCTTCCAATGCTAAATTTGTTTGTTTTGTAAAGTTAACAGGTACAAATACTTTTTGTAATTTAAACTTTTTGTAGCCTTCTGGAATCAATAGAATAGAACAATTTATTTTTGAAGCTATTTGTTGAAGCATAATCCCTTCTCCTTTCAACTTCTTTTTTTTGCCCATTATTACTAGATCAGAACTTTTCATTTTTGTCCATCTTAAAATTTCAGTTGAAGAACTACCTTCAGCAACATCAAATTCACATTCGAATTCTCCATAAGATGGAAAAAAGTTTTTTACAGATTCTTGCATCAAAGAAACAACATGTTCGTCTAAGGCAACATTATTATCTACTCCCATTAAACTTTTAGTTTCAGCATCAATATCTAACTCTTTTTGTATATTAATGAAGTAGATTTTTTCTGCTTCTACAAACTTGCTTAAACCTTCTAAATAGCTTAAAATGTATTGATCCATTTCCGTAAGATCAAGAGCAATCATTATTTTTTTAAATGCGTACATGTCTTTAGTCTTTAATTGTTTGTTTTAAATGTTAATATAATCGGCCAAATATACAAATGGCTTATTTAATTTACCTTCTTTTGTACTAATAGATGCTTTATGAATCATTTCACCATCATTTATTAATTCTTCAATTACATGATTCATAAATTGATTTCCAAAATCTTCAGAGGCATCTCTTGGTAATTCGTTTGGTAAATTATCTACCGTCATCATATCGACTACGCCTTCGATAAATGGTTCTGTTGCTTTTTCTGTAGTTACATTATAACCAAAGTTTGGTTTAGCAATAGTACTTGCAAACAAAGTAGAAGGAATAGAAGAATCTGGAGCGATGTCACAAGTAATATCTGCTATCACTTGAATTTTAAAATCGTTCTTCGTCATGTCTTCCTTACTAAAAAATGCTGGAGCTCTATTGTCCCAATAAATTCCGTTAATCATTAAGTCTGAAACTTTAGTAAATTTTTCAAAGCTTGAAATATAAGCTTCAGGGTCTTTGTAAAAATCTTTATTAAAAGAGCTATTTGCATATTTTTCAAACATTTCAGATGTTTCTAATTGGCAATAAACTACTTCATTAAATTCTTTTGTTAAGAATTCTTTTGAAGAAATTTTTCTGATTTTCATTTTATCTAAAACTTCCGCAGAGCCATTTGCTACTCTTCCCGATCCGGTAAGTACTATTTTAATATTTCCTAAGTCTACTTTGTTGTAATAAGATTGAGCCTCCGCAAAATCTTTGCATTCATTCATAGCTTTTAGTTCAAATCTTTTTGTTCTTTTACCCCATGTTAATATCCCGTTATGCGCACCTACTATGCCTGCCCATCGTCCAAAAGCAATAACTCGTTTTTCGGAAGTATCTGTAAGATATTCATAATCTATTAATTGAATATTTTTAGCTATAATAGCTCGTAAGAGTGGTTTGTTATATTCTTGTTCTTTTGCTGTATGAGAAAAGAAAAAATATTTTTTATTGGGGATCAAAGTCTCTATTGCCTGCTCTTTTACGCCAACTAAAACGTCACAATCCGATAAATCTTCTTTCAAAGGAATACCCGCTTGAGTATATTCTTCATCTTTGTAAGACCTTGATAATGAAGGTTGAACAAAAATTTCAAGTTGAGGATATTTAGTTGTTAACTCTTTACATTGTGTTGGCGTCAACAAAACTCTAGAGTCAGGTGGTGTTTTAGTTTCTTTTATGATTCCTATTCGCATGCGGTTTGATTTTATGCAAAGTTAGTTCTTTATATGTTATTTTAAAGTGCTTAAATAAAATTAAAAATCCCTTACTTTTTAGTAAAGGATTTTTAAAAAATTTGCTGATACTTCTTTATTTATCTAGCGACAGATACAGAACGCATTTCTCTAATTACTGTCACTTTAACTTGCCCTGGATAAGTCATTTCTTTTTCTATTTTTTGAGAAATTTCAAAAGATAAATTTTCAGCTTGTTGATCAGTTACTTTTCCACTTTCAACAATTACTCTCAATTCTCTCCCTGCTTGAATAGCATAAACTTTTTCTACTCCTTCAAAATCTAAAGCTAAGTCTTCTAGTTCTTTAATTCTTTCTAGGTAACGATCAACTACTTCTCTACGAGCACCTGGCCTAGCACCAGAAATAGCATCACAAGCTTGTACAATTGGTGCAATAGCATATTCCATTTCTACTTCATCATGGTGAGCTCCTACTGCATTACAAATAGCATCATGCTCGCCATATTTCTTACACAATTTCATTCCCAAAAGCGCGTGAGATAGTTCAGAATCTTCTTCTGGGACTTTTCCTATATCATGTAGTAAGCCAGCTCTTTTAGCCAATTTGGGATTTAATCCCATTTCTGCTGCCATAGTTGCACATAAGTTAGCTGTTTCTCTAGAGTGTTGTAATAAATTTTGCCCATAAGAAGAACGGAATCTCATTCTCCCTACATATCTTACCAATTCAGGATGAAGACCAGCAATACCTAAATCAATAACTGTTCTTTGTCCTATATCTCTAATATGCTCTTCTAATTGTTTCTCCGTTTTTTTAACTACTTCTTCAATTCTTGCTGGGTGAATTCTTCCATCTGCTGTTAATCTTTGTAAAGATAATCTACAAATTTCTCTACGAATAGGATTATATCCTGAAATAATTATTGCTTCAGGTGTGTCATCTACAACAATTTCACAACCAGTAGCAGCTTCCAATGCTCTAATATTTCTTCCTTCTCTACCAATAATTTGACCTTTTTGATCGTCAGATTCTAGATTGAATACAGAAACTGTGTTTTCAATTGAATGCTCTGCTGCAGTTCTTTGAATGGTTTGAATTACAATTTTTTTAGCCTCTTTACTCGCATTAGCTTTTGCTTCATCCATTATAGATTTTACATGTGCTAAAGCATCATTTTTGGCATCGTCTTTTAAAGTGGTTATTAATTTTTCTTTTGCCTCAACAGCAGAAAGATTAGAGATTTTTTCTAGTTGCTGAACAAATTCTTCATGTTGTTTGTTAAGCTTTTCTTTTCTAGTATTTAAAAGATTTAACTGCTCAGTAAAATTAGTTTTTAAAGAATCAATTTTTTTAGCTTCTTGAACGTTTTCTTCAGCATTTATACTTATCTGTTTAAGTTTGTCTTTTAACTCGTTTTCTTGTTGTTTTACCTGATTTTCTCTTTCTTGGTGTTTTTGTTTTCTTCTATTTCTTTCTTCATCCCATTCAGAACGTTTCTTTAAGAAGTATTCTTTAGCTTCTAGAGCTTTAGTCTTTTTAATAGTTTCTACTTCTGTAATTGTTTTTGAAAGCAATAGCTCAGCTTCTTTTTTTGCTGCGTCTTCTATTAATTTGGCTTTGTTTCCGGAAATTGTTTTTCCTGCAAAAAAGCCTATAATTAAGGTTATAACACCTATTATAATTGGCACTGTTAATTCCATTTTAAGATTTTAGTTAGTTAAAAAATGGAGTATGTAAAAAAGGAGAATTTACTTCAACGTTTTAAAATTTCTTTAAAAAATCTTCAAACTTTGTTATTTCATCATCTATTTCAAGATCAACGGAAGCGGATACTTTTTTATTCGTAACACTTTCTACCCCATACATTAATGAACACATGGCAAGATAATCTTGCTTGTCTTTAGCACTGTATGACTTTTGAAAGTCTTTTACTTTTTGATTTATTTCCTTAGCCGCAATTCTAATATCTTCTTCTTCAGATATTTTAATTTTTAACGGATAAGGTCTATCTGCTATAATTAGATTAATATTTATAGTTTCTTCTTCCTCCATTACTCTATGTTAAGCGATGCAATACTCTTGTCTATCTCTTTTATATACTCGGTTATTATCTTTTTCAATTCATCACTTTTTATGTTACCCCTAGTTTCCTCTCTCAAAGATTTAGGCAGTTTTAACATTTCAAGTTTTAAATCGAGTTCTTTTATTGTTGTTTTTCTGTTGTCAAGTTGTTTTTTTAACATGATGTTTTCTTGCACTATTTCATCATTTGAAGAAATATTCTCCCTATTATTTAATTCATCAATTTCTTTCTTTAGAGAAGTGTTTTCTTCTTCTAGATTGTTTAAAATAGCTAGACTAGTATCCTCTTTATTTTCTACTAATTGTTTTTTTAGCATTATATTCTCTTCTACCAATTCATCATTATATTTTGAATGGGCCTCAGAAGATGCTAAAGTGTCACTGTTTTCAAGTAATTCCTGTACTTTTCCTCTTAGTACAGCAATTCTTTCCGCCATTTCACCACTATCTATGATATGTTTATCCTCTAATGGTTGCATTTGTTTCGTTCTGCAAAGTACGTACTATTTTTGCAATTATTTTATCAATTTCTTTATCAATTAAAGTTTTATCCTTATTTAACAGAGTTAAACTAACAGCATAGGACTTTTTATTTTCTCCTATTTTATCTACATCTCTGTAAATATCAAACAACTCTATGTTTGTTAAATATTTTTTGGCAGACTTAAATATATGACTTTTAATGGTTTCAAATGAAATGTTTTCATCTAAAACCAAAGCCAAATCTCTTTTAACTTCTGGGAATTTAGATACTTGAATATATTTTACTTTACTCTTTTTATAAATTTTCAAAATTAAGTCCCAGTCCATTTCTGCAAAAAATACTTCTTGTTTAATTTCTTGTGCTTTTAAAATTTGCTCATCTACTAAACCTATAATTGCTAAAACCTTTTCATTCCTTACTAGGTTTACGCAATATTCAAAAGAATTGTTTTCTATTTCGACTATATCATAGTCTTTTACCTTCATTTGCCTTAAAATAGCCTTTACTGTTGTCAATAAATGATAAAAATTTGATTTTTCTGCTTTTCGCTTCCAATTTTGTTCTTTGTCAAACCCTGTTTGAAAAAGCACTAGTTTTTCATCTTGACTATAATCTTGATTGTAAATACTACCAAATTCGAAAAACTTCAAATTGGGCATTTTTCTATTGATGTTATATGCTAAAACTTCTAAACCATCAAAAAGCAATGTGCTTCTCATGATATCTAGTTCTGCGGTCATGCTATTTTGCAATTTTACTAAATTCTTTTTAGCTTCTTCATTATAAAAAGCAGATTTAGAAATTGAATTGGTTATTATTTCACTATAAGCAAAACCATTTAAATTATCAGAAATAGCACTCTTTAAGAAGTTTTTATCAATTCCTTTACCAAAACTTAAAGTAGAATGTACAGTAGTTGGTGTTTCAATATTATTGAAACCATAAATTCTCATTACTTCTTCTATAACATCTACTTCTCTTAAAACATCTGCTCTGTAAGGTTTTACTGCTAGCGACAAAATATCTTCGTTTTCTGCTAAAACATCAATTTCTAAATCCTTTAAAATTTGTTTGACAATATCTTTTGAAATATCTACGCCTGTTAACTGGTTTAATCTAGAATATCTAAAGTCTACCTTAAAATCTTCAATTTTCTTTGGATAAAAATCTTGTATATCAGAAATTATTTGTCCATTTGCTAATTCACAAATTAAGGAAGCTGCTCTTTTTAAAGCCTCAATATTAATATTTGGATCTGCTCCTTTTTCGTATCTACTGGCAGCATCTGTTTGTAGCTTATGTCTTATAGAAGTTTTTCTTATAGATTGACTATTAAAATAAGCTGACTCTAAAAATATTGTTTTTGTACTACTTTTTACACCAGATTTAACACCGCCAAAAACCCCTGCTATACACATTGGTTCTTTTTCGTTACAAATCATTAAATCTTCTAAACTTAATTCAATTTCAGCGC
>TARA_B110000037_G_scaffold117220_1_pt1 | contig 10257 bp, 11 predicted proteins | sample TARA_B110000037 | Tara Oceans TARA_B110000037 (sample SAMEA4397196) | marine metagenome | biome: Polar Biome; feature: [MIX] marine epipelagic wind mixed layer (ENVO:01000061); material: water (ENVO:00002006), including particulate matter (ENVO:01000060) such as... | depth 10-100 m
TATGCATGTGCCAAAGTCTATAGTCACTTTTTAGTGAATAACTATCGCGATGCGTATGACCTATTTGCGTGTAACGGAATACTTTTTAACCACGAATCGCCAAGACGTGGAGAGAATTTCGTGACGATGAAGGTTGTCAATGGTGTCAAGAAGATTGTGGAACAAGAAAAACAATATGAAAAAGAATTGGCTGATTGTATTGGTTCACATGAAAGTGTTTTACATAACGACAATTTTGAAGAAGAAATGGTAAAGAAACCTGATTATGTATTGAAACTGGGAAACATTGATAGTAAGCGTGACTGGGGTCATTCGAAGGACTATGTTTATGGTATGTGGCTCATGCTTCAGCAAGAGAAACCTGATAATTATGTCTTAGCTACAGGAGAAACCTATACTGTAAGGGATTTCATAGAAAGATGTTTTGCGAAAGTTGGTAAAGAGATTGTATGGCAAGGTGAAGGTGTTGATGAAGTAGGTAGAGAGAAATCAACCAGTAAAATAGTTGTTAAAATTGATGAGAAATATTTTAGACCATGTGAAGTGGATTTTTTGCTAGGTGATGCTACCAAAGCAGAAACAGAATTGGGATGGACTCGTGAATATGATTTGGACAGACTGATAGATGATATGATGAAGTGAACAATATAAGCAATATACAATAATTGTGTAAAAATAGTTATTATATACTTATTTTTCAAATGAGTTTGTTTCGTTTTTATTTTCGCATAATGTATTGTAATATAATGAATATTTTAGAATATTACAATATTAACAACATTAATAACGTATTTTATAATGTAAGTTACGATGATATTTTTGAACTAGAAAAAGAAGAAACAGGTATTTTAACAAATTTAAATACTATTTGTATTAAAACAGGAAAATATACTGGTCGTAGTCCAAAAGACAAATATTTCGTAGACGAGAATATATCAAGAAATAATTTATGGTGGGGAAACATTAATAAATCAATAACTATAGAAATTTTTAATCATTTATATAGACTAATACAAAATCACTATAATAATAGTAAAAATATATATATATTTGATGGTTTTGTAGGATGTGATAAAACATCTAGAAAAAAAGTAAGGTTTATAACAGAATATGTATGGCAACATCATTTTGTTAAAAATATGTTTATAGAAGCAACCAAAAACGAATTAAAACAATTTGAAAATAACGACAATATTGATTTTACCATAATTAATGCTTGTAATGTTGTCAATAATAATTATATTAATAATAATATGAATTCTTCCACATTCGTTGCGTTTAGCCTAGAAAAAAAAATAGGATTAATAGGAGGTACTCATTATGGAGGAGAAATGAAAAAAGGAATATTTAGTTTAATGAATTATTGGCTACCATTAAATAATATATTATCTATGCACTGTTCTGCAAACATAGATAATATGGGTAACACGGCATTATTTTTTGGTTTAAGTGGTACAGGAAAAACAACATTATCAGCAGATGAAAACAGAAAATTAATAGGTGACGACGAACATGGATGGAACGATAATGGAATATTTAATTTAGAAGGAGGTTGTTACGCAAAAACAGTTGATTTAACATATGAAAACGAACCAGAGATTTATAGTGCTATTAAAAAAAACGCCCTTTTAGAAAATGTATATTTAAATAGTAAAAATGATGTTGATTTTAATAATAAAACTATAACAGAAAATGGTCGCGTATCTTATCCACTATACCACATAAAAAATAGAAAGACTGATTCTTTGGGAAATCATCCAAAAAATATATTTTTATTATGTTGTGATGGATTTAGTATATTGCCTCCTATCGCAAAACTCACGCACGAACAAGCCATTTATTATTTTTTAACAGGATATACTTCAAAAATATCAGGAACAGAATGTGGAATTATTGAACCCCAATTTACATTTAGTGCGTGTTTTGGGGAAGCATTTTTAACTTTACACCCATTAAGATATGCTGAATTATTTAAAGATAAATTAGATAAACACGATTGTAACGTGTATTTAATAAATACAGGATGGAGTGGTGGAGTTTATGGAATTGGCAAAAGAATGAAGTTAAATATAACAAGAGGTTGTATCAATTCGGTTTTTGACGGAAGTATTAATAATTATGGTTATTACAATTTAGAAAATTTTAATTTTAAAGTACCAAAACAATTATCTTTTATAGAGAATAATAACGAAATATTATATCCAATAAAAACATGGAAAGATAAAAATGAATTTATTAATATAAAAAATAGACTAATACATATGTTTATAACAAATTATGAAAAATATAAAATAGATACATTTACCGACTATTCAATTTATGGACCTAAACCATAATAGATACGTAAAAATAATAACATTCGTTTTATGACTTGATATGGAACAAAATTAATTGAAAAAAGTTTCAGAATTAATGTTTTTATCATCAATAAAAAGGTCATAAGCAGGTTTACCCATACGAAGTTCATGAAACTTACAATTCCACGAATTTAATTGGTTTAAAGTAACGTGGAACCAGTTTTCTTGAGTAACCGTTCCTCTAGCAGTCCAATATACAATAGTATTGCCTTCATCATACAAAGCATTTATTTTTTCTATTCTAGAGTTGTATGGAATAGCTATATTATAATCTCGCGCTTCTTCATAATAACAAATAGTTTCATCTATATCGACATAAATAATCATTTAAATATATACCTTATTATATATTTAAATAATATTTCATTAATTTAATATAAATGAAATATATTTTTGGTTTAGGGCTTCCAAGAACATGTACAAATAGTTTAGGTAGCGCATTACACTTAATAGGAATAAACGGAGAGTGTAAATGTATTTTAAATGATTTCTATAATAAAAGGGAAAAAGATAACAATTCAACTGATTACAAATATATAATTTATAATGATGCGTATCAAGAATTGGACATGTTATTATGTGACGATAAAATATACAATAATAAATATATTTTAACAATAAGGAATAATAATGATTGGAACAAATCAATACAAAATTTTGATAAAAAAGAATTAGTTGAAGAATTAAAAACAATAAAAATGGATGAATATATCGATAAAATAAATAAAATATTTAAGGAAAAAAATTGTATACATAATTTATTAATCATCAATATTTTCGAAGAAGAAGATGAATTATTATGGAGTAAACTTTATAAATTTTTGAATTTAGATCCTGAAGATGATGTTATAGATTCAGAATTTCCAAAAATTAATTTAAATCAATAATATTATTTTGGACCATATATTCAGCTTTTTTCAAATCAGATTCATAATCTATATCAACTAGTAAATCATTTGGAATTTCCACGCCTTTTACATTTCCTTTGAAAAAGTTCCGTTGTTCTAATAAATTATCCCATTTACTTATGTAAAATCCTCCATTTGGTTTTACATATTTTTGTATAAATTTACTATTAGTTAGACCAGCAGTTAAGTTATCAAAAATAGGAATAATGTGTTCTCCTTTTTTTATACATGCTAATTGTATAGGTTCTTCATAATAACTTACACTTACTACAGAATCTGTAGCATCATCTAACATTTGAACACCTTGTTTTATACTTTCACTTTTAATAAAAGGGCATGTTGGTAAGAAAAAGGCAAAAATATCATATTTTGGTATATTTTCCATCAAGTCAATCATTGCATCTAATACAGTTGCCCTGGTTGTAGCATGATGTTCAGGGCGAATATGTCTTTTTACGTTTAGATGTTTCACAGCATCAAATATCTTATCACTATCGGTAGAAACATATACATCATCAAATTCACCAGAATTTAAAACAGCTTCTACAGACCAACATATTAATGGCTTTCCACCAAGAAGAGCAATATTTTTATCTTTAAAACGTGTAGAACCACCACGGGCAGGGATAATAGCTACTTTTGTAGGCATTTATAAATATATAAAGAATTATAGGTTTATATTTAATTATTGAGTATATCATATAATATTACTATTAAATTTATAATTTACTTTAAATATTTTATTTTATTTTATCAATTAGTGTCTGAATACTTTTTTGTAAATTATTATTATCTCTAAATGGTGTATGATGAGGTGATACATTTTCCTTATCATTAAGTGTTATTATTATATTGTTATTATTAATACTTTTATAGTATTCGTTTATTTTCAATATCCACTCTGCTGTATAATCATCTTTGTGCGTATAACATATTAATAATTTAGGTATTCCATAGTCTTTAAAAAAATTACGTGCATCTAATAAATCAAAAGATGTAATTTCATTATTATCTTCTTTTAAATATTGGTTTAATATCTTTACCTTTTTATAATTATCGCTACTTAATAAAGGCATTCTATAACCATTTATTAAAGATTCATCACTCCAATGTGAATAATTTAAACAATCATTAGATTTAATTATTGTATGTGGATTTGCTATCAGACAATATTCATTCATAATACAGGATAATTTCAATGCTATTAATGCACCAGAACAATTCGAGACAAATATGACTTTTTTGATATTACATATTTTTTTAATATGACCTACTATTTCTTTTATATTTTCTGTAATATTGTATTTATTAGTATCTAAATACCAACCTATATTTAATCCTTTATACAATTTAATTAAAGGATCGGAAATAGATAAAACAATAGATTCAGAAAAATCATAGTCATATCCTCTAAAAATAGGATAACTCGCACCACTGGCGGTTCCGTGAAATAAAACAATTAAGTTATCAGCACATTTTATATTAACTAAAAAATTTATTAAATTATATGTATAATCTTTTTTCCCTTCATGAAAATTTATTTCATTTAATGAATTTAATTTTACCATTTATATAATATAAATAAAAATTATTATTTATATTATTTATATTTTAACATAATATCTATTTGTTCATTTGTATTTTTCCACTCTCCTTTTTTTATATAATTTAATAATTCATACTCTTTTTTTTCTTTATAAGAAATTAAATCTATAATGTATCTATAACAATATTTTGGATAATAAATAGTATTTAAATTGTTGTTTAATAAAAGAAGTGCTGGAATAAAAGATCCCATACCAAAACATATATTTTTACTTTGAATTATAATATTTATATCTTGTTGTAATTTTTGTATTTTAAATACAATATTGCTATATTTACATAATAATGGTTTTATTACTGGACTTTTATTATCCTCACAAATTAAAAATATTTTATTCCACACACGTTCTTTAATAATATTTTCATAAAAACTCAAAGGTGGTTGTATCCATCCTGAATGTGGATTACTTTGGTATACATCTCCACTACGAATATGTATAGTAAGATCATTATCAGTAATATCTATATTTTTATATTCCGGTAAATTAATTAAATCCTTTAATATTTCACTAATATTTATTTTTTTATTTTCAAATATAGTTATATCCAAATTATATTTTTTACATATTTTATTTCGTGAAAAAAAAATATCATTAAAGATTTTATTTTTGTTATTGTTTTTTTTTATATTAGGAACATATTTATCTAAGTCTATAAAATTTTGTTTAAAGTAATCATGATTTGGAAATGTTATCATTTCTATATTATTATATTCTGCAAATAAAATAGCATTCACCATTTGAGTAATATTATTTCCTAAGCGCCCATACCATTTTGTAATATTAACACTCATAATATATTATAAGTTATATTAATATTAATAACTTTTTTTTTAAACATATTTTTTTATTTGTTCTATATTTGATATGTAGTTTTTACATACAAAATATCCTTGGGTTTTAATTTTATCGCAAATTTCATCAATATTATTATTAATCATTATAATTTATATTAATAATAATAATAATTTATTTTTTGAACTAATTTTTTATCATTTCACCTATCGTAACTATAAGACTTTTTGTTATCACATTTTCATTTTCTTTAATTTTATTAAAAAAGTTCCGATATTTTTCTTTATAAATTCTCTGTGATCCAGCATCAGCTGTATGAAATAATAACCCAGGATTTATTATATTTTCTAAAACAATAAATTTATCATAAATATTTATATTTTTATCCAAATGAAAAGGGCATAATAATACAATATAAGCATTTTTTGGGAGATATTTCATTATTGTATCATAATTTTCTTTCGTATATGAGTATCTATCATTATTATCATAATTAAATCCATTTATATCTATTTTTTCTTGTTCTGTCATTTTTCTAAAACATATATATACATCGTTAATTTTTGAATAATTTATAAATCTATCATATCGTCTATTATACTTAATAATTTCATCTGTAATTTTATTACAATTTTCGCGTGGATAATATAAATTATATTTTACATTATGTATCGTATTATTGTACAATACAATATCTTCTTGTTTAAATATATTATAATTATCAGCTAGGGCATTAATTAAATTGGTAAAATCAAAACTCTTGCACCAATCAAATATATCTGATATTTGGTTCTTTTCATCTTTATTAAATAATTTTATTAAGTTTTTTTCCCAACAACCGTTACCCAATGAAATAAACTTCATATTGTAAATAACACATATTTTTATTTTAAACATATTTTTTTATTTGTTCTATTATTTCTCCAACATGTTTGTGTTTTTCTTCATCCAATTCTTGATAAGGCATACGTTCTTGTTTACTCATAATATTTAAATGTTCCATTGCAGATTTAATACCTAAATGCCAACTATAGTTATCTTTTACATAAAAAAAGGGTTTTTCTATATTTTCAATAATTTCATTACATTTTTCTTGATTATTATTTAAATGATATTGATAATAATCCATTTCTACTTTGGGAAATAAATTACCAATACCAGATAACCATGATTGACATTTCTCGCTTACTTTTGACCATTGTTGTAATCCATTACCAGAAACTACAATCGCTACTCTATCACTAATTTTATCAACAATATCTTTTGTATAATCATCCAACTTAGCATCCTCTTTTACAGCTAGTACGTTGGGAATATCAGCTAATCTATCTAGTAAATCAATTGACCAATTTCCATCCTGATGTCTTGGAATACCTTTCATAAAAGGCATTTCATGTACTAAAATAGGAATATCAACAGCATTTGCAATAGTATTGTAATGATTAAATACATGATCATCAAAAAATAAATATGCTCTATAAATTAAACTAATCATATCTGCACCATGATCTTTGGCGTGTTGAGCAAATTTAATAGATGTTTCTGTAGAACAATCTAATGGATCACCAACAATAGTAATTGTTTCTTTGTCATTGAAACCTTTAATTTTTTTAATTACACACTCATTCACCTTATAAATTTCATCTTCACTCATTAATAAATAACGAGTATTAAATGCCATAGCATAAAATATTTTCGCTCCATTATCATACATATATTGAATGTAATTTTCTAATGATTCATAATCAATATCTTTACCATTATTTTTAAATGGTGTTATAATCGAATAAACAGGTCCTTTAATTCTATCTTTTAAAGACATTATAATATAAATAAACGTCATTTGTTTATATTATAATTATCTATGTTTAATTATGTCTTACATTTGATAACATAGATAGTAATTATTTTCTTAATGTACTCTTTTTAAAATTTTCACCTTCAAATTGCTTTCTTGGTCCTGGTTCATATTGTATAGCTTTTTCTATCTCTCTAATACCTTTCACTAATTTAAAAACACCAGAAGGCTCAATACTTGCCTTTTGGTCTGAACCAAAATCGTCTCTATTCATAGTAATATGTCGCTCAACCCATGTAGCACCCATTGCTACAGCTGCAAATGTGGTTACAAGTCCATATTCATGACCACTATATCCTATTTCGGATCTTTCTCCATATTTTCCACGCAAATGTTCCATATAACGCAAATTTAGATCTTCTGAATTACATGGATATGTAGAATTAGTATGCATTATTACATCAGGTTTTGCTACTTCAACTGCCTTTTCAATTTCTTCTTCAGTACTCATACCAGTACTCATAACAACAAAATCAAATGCTTCTCTTGTTGCTTTTAATAATTCAAGATCATTAATTACTGGACTTCCAAGTTTTACAATTCGTGTATACTTAGACATTAACTTTACACTATCTAAATCCCATACACTAACAAAAAATTCAATACCAATTTGTTTGGAATATTCGCATAATTCTTTAATTTGTTCTTCATTAAATTCCAAGCGATGTTTGTATTCCAAATATGTCATTTCACCCCAAGGAGTTTTTCGCATTACTGATTTTTGATGTTCAGGAACACATACATCAGGATTTCTTTTTTGAATTTTAGCATAATCGCAACCAGATACCTTAGCCAACATAATCATTTTCTTACATTCTTCTATTGATCCATTGTGATTAATACCAATCTCAGCAATTATCTTTACCATTATAAATGATTAATATTAATTATATTTAAATACTATCTATAATACTATATATAATACTATATATAATATAACATGATTATAATTGGAAATAAACCATATCATAATATTAAACTGGATAATATTATTGATAATTTTGATAAAAATATTAGATGTAATTTTGGACTACCTAATTACAATAATGGTACAAAAGTATATGTTCAATTTTTCAATTGTCATGTTTATGAAAATGTTCAAAAAAATGATATTAAAAAATATATTAATAGCACAAACGCAGACGAAGATTATATATTAAATTTTATTAACATATTTGATAAAAATAATTATAAACAACTGATTAAACAAAATAATTCGCTTCAATCAAAATACAATAATCATCTAAAAAATATAAATTGTCCGTTTACTTTTAATAAAATACCTAGAATGGGATGTAATGCTATTTTTGATACATTATTACAAATAAATGGTACAGATAAATTTATTAAAGATGATAATATAGATATTAATAATATTTTTTTATCGAATTTTTCTTTCAATAATGAAAATGATCATCTCTATAATAATAATAAATCGCCATCTGGTTGTCATAATATTAATGATGAAATAAATATTATAACTTGGTTACATAACAATAAAATTATAGACGCAACATTATGTAATTTAAAAGATAATATATTACCTACATTTGACTGTAGTATCATAAAACCATCTATCTATATAACACATTTACTTTTAAGAGAGTATGGTATATGTATATTAGAAAATTTTTTTGAGGATACAGTAGTAACGAATTTTATTAAAGAATTTGAAATAGTTTTTAACAATAATAAACAACATATAGAAATATTGGATAACGAAGGATGTAGTAATGATGAAATAATATTTCATGCTCAAAAATATTCTAAATTTATAAATGATAATTTTTATAATAATTCATTTTTAAATGAAATAGCTTCAAAATACAATAAAAATTTAAATAGAAAAACTTTATTGAACAAAATAGTTTATGAAGATGGGGTCATAAAGAATAGTGGTGCTGGTTGGCATAGAGATAATCATACTTGTCAGTTTAAAGCACTAATGTATTTATCTGATGTTACAAACCAAAATGGAAATTTTCAATTTTTAACCAATAGCAATACAAAGCAAATAGGTTATCCGAAACCAAGAACTCCAAGTTATAATACTAGGTTTCATGATGAAACTATTGATTTAATAATTAAGAATAATAGTAATATTAAATTACATGATATAGTAGGACATAAAGGGACAGTTGTTCTAGTAGATACTACATATATTCATCGAGGAAATATTATAAAATCTGGGGAGAGGAAAGCTATGACTCAATATTTTTTTTAGTGTTATATGTTTTACGTTGTATGTTGTAATATGTTATTTGTCCCTAAAAAATGTTATATTTAGATTGTCGTTTTTCAACATTTTATAACCTTCTCTTGTAATCATTCGTTCAATTAGTTGTTTTGTGGTATTCCCAGGGTCTTTATTTTTCAATAATAAATCAAATTCAATCAAGACATAGATTGGATATATTTGGTCATCTAACATTTGATTTACTGTCTCTATTTCGGCACCTTCTATATCCAATTTCAATAAATCTATATGTGAATGACCCTGTTGCTCCATTATATTTTTGATACTATCTACTGGTACAACATCATATTTTTGTCCAAACATATTTTCTACTAAGGATTGCGATACATAATTTTCATTCGTCTGTTTATAAAACTTTAAATCCTCTTTTTTGTTCCATAATCCAATATTTATATATTTTAATTTATCTAAGTTTGGATGTAACGATTGAATACAAGAGTAATAGTCCTTTTGAATACCACCAGTAAATACTTGTTTA
>TARA_B110000037_G_scaffold214985_1_pt1 | contig 10256 bp, 9 predicted proteins | sample TARA_B110000037 | Tara Oceans TARA_B110000037 (sample SAMEA4397196) | marine metagenome | biome: Polar Biome; feature: [MIX] marine epipelagic wind mixed layer (ENVO:01000061); material: water (ENVO:00002006), including particulate matter (ENVO:01000060) such as... | depth 10-100 m
TGACTCGATGATAGGCCTCCGTAAAGGCGCCCGCGAATACATTCAAACGAGTGGTCGCCATACTCGCGGTAGCTGAAGCCATGGCCGCAACCATCAAGCCCATCATTCCCGCTGGAAGCACCAATTTGCAGGCGAGTATGTAGGCCTGCTCCGTATCCGCATCGGGGTTGATCACTCGATAGATAAGCGGCGGCAGCATCCAAAATATGGGGCTAACCAAATACAATCCACCTATCAGGTAAGCAGCTTTCTTAGCATCTTTCGCAGTAGGTACGCATACCCAACGTTGCACAAAGGCCCAGTCCGCGCTGAAAACGAAAAAATTAACGATCATCCAGCTAAGCAAGAACCACCCAGAGAAATCCGCAGTGACTGGAGACATGAATCCTTCGGGGGCCGCTGCCACAAACGATCCCCATCCACCGACTTTCATCATCATGAGAGGAACGACAAATACGACCGAGACGGTTAGTATGACAAATTGCAATACATCCGTCATCAAAACCGCCCAGAGCCCACCTGTAAATGTGATGGCTATAACAATCAAACAAAGCGCGATCGAAGTAAGCGACACCGACAAGTATCCAGTTGTTGGATCTACCAGTAAATGCCCGTCAGGCAAAGGCATCAACGTGCATACGATCTTGGATAGCGCATACACTGCTCCCCCGGTGCTGAACAAAGTCAACGAGCCCTTGAACCACGTGTAGAATTGAACAATCGATCCCCCATAGCGCAGCTGAAGAAACTCCGAGGCGGAATCCACACCCGCTTTCCTCCAGGCACCTGCCAGCAACCACCCTGTCAACAAGGCAGAGACGCCATAACACAAATTGATCGCGATCGCCACCACCCCATACTTGTAGGCGATTCCTCCCCATACCACGAACGTCGCTGCCGAAAACATCGTCATGAACGCCGAAAGACCGGATACCCACCAAGGCGATTGCCCCCCCGCGACGAACATGTCTTTACGGCTCTTCATCTTACCGACGAACACCATCCCTGCGCCCACAATTCCGAGGACATAAAGAACGATTACGATATAATCTACTAATTCCATCTATTGATTTCGTTGGGCTCAGGATGAAGAGGGAGGTAAAACGACTCGCTGCGAAACGCGTTTCTATAGTTTAATTAAGGATACGGGATCGGAAGCAGCGACGCTCCAACGGGAAAAACAGTAGATTTGCGATCGATACAATTTCCAAGGGCCCATTAGGTCAACGGTTGACTAATCAAAGTATTTCAATGTATTCAGCATAGGCCTAAAAAGAGTACGATTTAGCAACTCCCGATAAAGGCTTGCAAGCCTACCCGATTCACCAATGGCCGCCCCCTCCTCTAATGAAATCCTTCTGGGAAAGCATACGCGACGCGAATTCCGACTGCGCATGCAATCAGGTGAAATCAAAGCATGCATCATCCCAACCGCAGCCACCGAGCAACATCTAGAACACCTCGCAATGGATCATGATTGGCAAAGCTGCAATTACACCGCCAACGCGGTGGCTCGGAAGCTTAGCCCTCAAGTGATAGTCGCGCCTTGCATGTCCATCGGTATCAGCGAGCACCACATGCGCCATATTGGAACATTGAGCGCCATGCCCGGAAGCTGGCTAGGCATGCTCTACGACACCATCCACAGTATGCATCGCGCAGGCTTTGAAAACATCCTGGTTCTCAATGGCCATGGAGGCAACGTCGCTCCCTGCGAAGGTATTTGGCCGCAATTCCTCCAACGATTGGAAATCAATTTGCAATTCAAGTCCTACTGGGAATTCCTCGATCCGAAGGTAGCCGAATCGAACCTGAAGACGGGTCGTTTTCCAGGCCATGCCCAAGAATTCGAAACCGCATTCGCCTTAGCTGCCTTTCCCGAAAACGTTCGCCACGATGCGATGCTTGAGCAAGCAGATACGGAACCTCTCGAGGCAAGCGCCGAAGCGGGCCATGCGATGATCGAATCAATCGTCAACAATACCAGTCGATTTCTAGCCAGCATGATCGACGGAACCAACACGATCGTAATTCCTAAATTCCACTAACAATTGAAAAGGAACGATTCAGTTAATGCTTCTCGTATACAGTTGTTATAGAGCATCGAATATCCGCAGCTCAAAAGCCTATTTCAATCATCGCTTACATTCCCAAATCCCAAACCTTCCAATTCATTCAAAATGCGTAAGTACACTCGTCGCGACATTCTAAAAGCGCTAGGCATATCGACTGGAATTGTTTCTCTGGATACAGCTATGAGCAGAACCCAGGCAGCAACGTCGCCTACAGCCGCCACACAGCGAATTACTCGCTACGAAATAATACCCGTTCGAGTACCCATGCACGATCGTGTCCGTGAAGTATTTGCCGAAGTTTACCGCCAACAAGGAATTAACCGCGACTACTACGACTCGACACTGGTCAGGTTATACACCGATGAGGGTTTGGTGGGTATTGGTGATGCTTTGTTGAATGTGGAAGACTCACTCGGCAGCGTTCCCGAAGCTGAAGCTATTTGTAAACGTTTAGTGGGGCACTCTCCCTGGGAGTTTTTAATCGATGACAGTCTAGGCGGAATTCTTATGGCGGTCTATGACTTGATCGGACAGGCGGCCGGACTGCCAGTATCCCGCCTATTTGCTCCAGTTCCTAAAACGCACATCGTGCAAACCTGGTGGAGCCAGTGCTTTCCACCTGACCTAATGGCATCCGAAGCGAAGCTGGGTTACGACTTGGGTTACCGCGTCCACAAGGTGAAGACACGCCCATTTGAAGACCCGATCGAACAAGCCGAGGCAGTCACGTCCGCTGTGCCGGACGACTTTCGCATCTGGGCGGATACAAACGGAACTTGGGAAACCCCAGAAAAGTCCATCAAATTCGGAAAGCGACTGACTCGATTCCCACAATATTTCGCAATAGAGTCACCCTGCGATTACTACGACATCGATGCTTTTCGAGAGCTAAAAGGCCGCTTTCCTTTAAGACTCGCTGAACACTTTCCCGCTAAACCGATGCCGTTTATAAGAGAGAAGTTACTCGATGCGCTGGTAACGGGAGGCCCCATTGGAAAGACCTTGGTTCAACGAGCCCTCATGGCAGAAGTAACGGGTATCCCTCTATGGGTGCAGCACAGTATATTCACCGGAGTCGCTCAAGTTTTCCAAGCTCACCAGGCAGCAGCTTTCCCGGGAATCGAGCACGCTGTCAGTATCACCCATGTTATTCAGGACAATTTGATGGTCGAATCTTTCGACATGAAGAATGGCTTATACGAAGTCCCTAAAAAACCCGGTCTGGGAGTTCACTTCAATGACGAAGCGGTGGACAAATACCGCCGCGGTTGATTAAATTTAAAACATCACAATAACCAATCTATCGGGAAGCATCCATTTTTTGGATACATATATAAACCGAGTCATAACCGAAATCATCCCACCTGCTAGAAAGGACATCACTCTCGCTAATTTTTCAAACTGACACCCCTATGAAAATCGCGCTATTATCCCTTTTTTTGCAGTTGCCCGTATTCGCTGCGGCACCCCTTTCTGTGTCGGACGCTGAACACGTTACCATTTACCGAAAGGCTGGAGAATACTCCGCCTGTCCTCGGTTTCATAAGTTCCCCGATGGCAGCTTGCACGTTCGCTTCGGCGCCGGCGTCACGTCGAGTCACCTCGAGCCTCGCCGAAAACCAAACCAATTTATTTCAAAAGACGGTGCACTGAACAAGACGAGCCCAATCCGATTTGGGCCACAGGGCCGACACAACCAGGTCGCCTAGTTGATCCCAACGCCCACGCCTGGCGATACGTCGAGACTGAGCGGAGAGAAGCATTTGAGCGCCAGGAGATCGAAGTGCGCAATTCCCCGGACGGCCGTGTAACTTACGCCTATGGCTGTTACGTACGCACCAGTGAAGACAACGGAATCACTTGGCAAAAACGCTAAATACCCGTGCCTCCCAAGGGCCTAATCATGAGTTTCCTCGGTCCTGGGACCGATCTACGCATAGACCCCAACACTCTGCTGTGCGCCGCCTACGGTCGACCGACGGCAAACATCCGTTTCTACGAATCCTGGCTGATCCGCAGCCAGGACGATGGCGCCAACTGGGATTTTCTCACGATCGCCGCCGATCCAGAGAGGAAGCGCAGCTTTGGTGAGACGGCGATTGCCCAAGCCTCCAACGGAGACACCGTCGCGATGATGCGCACCGAACCCGCACTCGGCACAAATATGTGGACGGCTCACTCAACGGACCGCGGCAAGTCCTGGTCGAAAGCAATTGAAACGCCGCTGCACGGTCATCCGCCACATCTACTCACTCTCAGCGATGGCACCTTACTTTGCACCTATGGTTTTCGCGATGAACCGATTGGCATTCGAGCCGCATTGAGCCGTGATCATGGACGAACATAGCTAGAGATAGATATCGTGTCGCTTCGAGCCGACGGATCCGGTCGCCTCGGTGACAACGGCTACCCGATCTCCGCCGAGCTGCCCGATGGCAGTCTCGTCTCGGTATATTATATTACCCGCGATGGCATAACCGGTGTGGAGGCCACGCGCTGGCAGAACCCATGGAACTAATGCGTTCAAATCAATCACTGCGTCTGACCTGCATCGGAATCATTTATTGCTCCGCGATCCTGAGTCTAGCTGCAGCCGAAACCATCTTTCATCACACTGGCTTCGACCAACTTTCGGAGGGCGAACTCGGCAACGCCGGCCAGAACCTGTTCGTCTCCCAGCGAGGTGATTTGAAGCTCATCAACTGGTTTGATCTCGATCGCGACGGTTATCCGGAACTCGTGATCAACAACGATCACAGTCCCTACGAAAATTCCGACAGCCTCATTTATTACCAGCACCCCGTCGACGGCTTCCGATCTTTTTTGCTGACGAAGGAGGTGCGTTTGAAAAGATCGCCTGGATGCGAGCTGCAGAGTCAGAGGGCCACGTCGAATTTTTACCTTCAATGGGGGGGAGGACGCAGTTTGATCGAGGATCTCGATGGCGACGGACGGCCGGAGATCATCTTTACCAATTTCATCCACGGCTCCACTCACGATCATTTTCCCGTGTTCGTCTATTGGGGTACTGACAGTGGCTACTCGCCCAACCGTCGGTCCGAATTCCCAACAGAATCCGCCACCGGTGTAGCGGGCGAGGGCAGCAGCGTGGTCGGCGGGCATCGTTGCGATTGAAATGCTCAATCACTTCGACCCTCACCAGTCCTACTGGCTCGAGCTAGGCTCACTGGATTCACTACGTGACCTTCCCAAGACATACTTCGTCAGCGTGCAGGGAGAAGGAAGCGCCCAGAGCTGGGTGCCTACTGATGAATATATAACGCTCCCAGGCCTTACACCCGATGAGCCACAAATCACTCCGGCCGGCGGTGCGGTCACCTACGCCATCTATATTGGAGACGACCTGCGCGAGTCGCCCCTATTGACAGCTCGACGGCGCATTCAATTATCGGATACAAATGGATCAACTTCAGTGGAAGCGCATTGGCGCGGCACGGCGCTTCAGCTCAGGCCCGACGGACCAGGAGATTTTACGGCAGCCCTGAATCCGTCAACCATCGTGCCCGGAAATCACTGCATCGAAGTACGCAATCCAGGGAACTCGGATGTCGAGATCAGCGACCTTATGGTAGAACTAATACGACTGTAACGGTTTAGTTGATACGAATCGGCTGTCTATTCTCGTAGGCGGGAATACATTTACGGATAAGCTCTGAAAGTTGCTTATTATTGGTGACATCCGCCAATCGAAGCGCGCGGCGGGCTGACAGGACAGCATCGTCAAACTGCCGGTTTTCAGCATAGGCGGCCGCCAATACCTGTAGAAAATCCGGATCCTGGGGAGCCCATTCAACCGCGCGTTTCGCCAGTTGTACGGCTTCAGCCCCATTTCTCCACTGCGCGTCCTTGGACGTGGCCTTGATCCAGGCCAGCTCTCTAAGGATTTTCAAATTATTCGGATCGCGTTCAAGGCCAGCGGAAAATGTCCGCATGGCTTCCGATCTCATTCCCGCAACGTCCAATAACAATCCCAACATCGAGTGCCCTTCCCTGATTTCGGGATCCTTGTTAAGATCCTCTCCCAACGACTGAATGGCTTCTTGAATACGACCTTGCCCCGCCAGGAACTGGACATAGTTTGACCGAGCAGCCACGAAATCAGGATCCAGTTCAAACACTTTTCGATAGTGCTCCATCGCCTCCTTGTAGTTTTTTTCCCGTGACAGCAGTTTTGCCTCCTCAAAGTGCGCTTCCGAACTATCAGGTTCAGCACGTGACCAGGACCTCGCTACCCGTAAGGCTTGCGCCAACTTGTTGTCACGTTGCAAGGTCTCAACCATCAAAATTCGAGTTTTGCTATGCGTTGGATCGATCTTAAGGGCCTTCTGCAATTGCTCCCATGCTTCGGACCTTTTTCCCTGCGCATTCAAAATAAGGGCATACAGGTGGCGGAAGTCCGGATCATCCGGATGATCCCGGAAAAGTTTTTCATTATAGCGGGCCGCCTCAGCAAAGCGTTTCGAATTAAAAAGCAGCAGCAAATAGGCATTGCGTACTTCGATAGAATAGGGATTGCGTTCCAGGATTTTCAGAAGGCTCTGCTCCGCCTCATCATACTTCTTCAACGAAACAGACACCAAGCTAAGCTGATATAAAGTCTCAAAATCCTCTGGAGACTCACCAACTACCGACAGAAGAAGTTCTCTGGCTTTTTCCGAATCTCCGGCATCGACCAGGAGTCGGCTCATGCGCCGTTTCAGATCGGCATCATCCGGCCATTCATCCATTACCGTTTGATACAGCTGCAAGCTCTTCTCCCTAGCTTCCGGAGAAAACCGGGATGCCATCTTTCTTGCTTCACGTTGCCTCGACAGTTGTTTTTGCCGATGATTCAACTGGTTGGTGTAAGGGGGCTTGCCTAGTAGTTGCTCTGTAAGTTTTTGGGATATCCGAAGCTCATCCCACTCCGAATAGGCCAACGCAGAAGAGACCTGTTCCCTAGAAACTGGAAACGTCGCCGAAGGACTATCTTGCGAAATGACGGCCCCCGACAGGGCGGTGGCCACCTTGAAATTCCCGGCAAAGGACAGGTGCACATGATCATAAAATAAATCGTCGCCTGGTATGGATATTGCACCGGATTCACCCTGCTCAAACAGCTGTTCGGAATCAACCAAAGTGACCCACTCTTCCTGTCTCGCCGCCTGTTGTCGAATCATCGCATTCACGGTTTTATCCGCCCGAAATCGAAGCCCATCTAAGTCGCGAGCCTTTTTAAGAGCCGCCAGAGCCTCTTTGGGTTTTCCAGCGGCTAGATCAGCCAGTCCCGTTTGGTAACTCGCGTTGGCATGCTCGGATTTCCTTGAGACAAAGGGCGGGCAATCCAACAGATTCACACCCACGGTTGATAAAACGACCGGGCAATCCTTATCGGCGGCGGCTGAAATAATATCACTCAAATTCCGGTCGAAATGGCGGTAAACCGTCTGAAGACGCTTATCATCTTCAAAGAGGGCATTCTCCACAAAATACTCCATGCCTTTCCAGGTGCCTGTTGCGACATGGTGCTTCCCGGTAAGCATGAGTATCATCTGGTACAATCGTAGGGACTTGATCGCATCACTTAGCCGTAGAAACATGAGATTATTGCTAGCGCCAAAATAGAGACTCCCGGCCCCATAAGGGCCCACAACCTCGTTATTTCCCAAATAGATCATTAAAAAGTCCGGATCGTATTTCAGACATGCTTTGGCCACGGGTAACATGACATGAGAGTTAACGGCAGAGATTGCAGTATTGATGACTTCAATGGTTCGGCCCGGATAAGCTTGCTCGAGCATGACTTGAATTTGACTCGCCATCCCGAACTCCACGGCGGGGAATCCTTGTGCCGCCGAACCACCTAGGACAAATATCCTGAGTGAATCCGGTTCCTTTTTCGCAGGAAACTGCAGCGATTTCATGGGCCGGGCCACAGACCAGGGAAAGTACTTGAGTGTGAACGGCCAATTGTTTCTGACGATGCCGTTCTCTTCCACAAAAACCTTGGTACTGTAACCGAATCCAACTACCCGCAGCCCCAATTCAAGAACTAAAATAGTCAAAATCGGAACGATACATACCGTGATGATTTTGAAAGCGAATAACTTGTAGCGGGTCATACAGGTGGCGACATCAACGAGAAAACGGCCTCGTGACGACGCCAAAAGTCATAGTGAGGCGAGGAATTCCAAGTTGTCCGGTCCATAACACAGCCGGTCTTGTCGTCCCGATGCTCCTCGAAACTGCCAGAGAGTTTTCGAGAATGTATAAAAAACCGTTCAACATATATCGAAGAAAGGGTTATTAAGCCTTATTCCAACTGCGATATCAAGTCATTCGTCGGCTCTACGCCAATACCTGTCGATTCTGCAAATCGATAAATACCATTAGAACACTCGATGCCATCCGTAATTAATCCATGGTTACGACTAATGACCGAATGCTGAAACTCATGCCCAACAACCCCTTTCAAAGCCAAACTTGCTTGAAGGCTTGCAGCCAGAAAGATACCGGTTCCGATAGTCGCATGCGGTAAGACCTCGATGCCCTGCTCCACCGCTGCCTGCGAGATACGCATAAATTCAGTGATTCCCTTATGCCCCATTTCGGGTTGCACGATACTCAACGCCTGAACGTCATAACGCAGTCGAGCATCATAGAGGGTACGCCATTCCTCGCCGACTCCAATCGGAGAATTAACGGATCGAGCAACGCGTGCCAGACCCTGCACATCTTCCGTAGCAATCGGCGCTTCGGCAAACCAAAGCCCATGTGGCTCCATCTCCTTAATCGCCGCTATCGCTTCGTCAGGCGTATGGGCCCAGTGCATATCGCAAGCGATACGAGCATCTGGTCCAAGAGCCGCCCTAAGTTCGGATATTTCCCGAACGATACCGTCGTCCGCAACCGGTGCCGCAAATTTAAAGCTATCGAACCCTTTCGCCATCCATTCCTGAGCAAAGGCAGTCCGCTCCGGCAACGTAGGTTTTGGCAAGCCCGACACATATGCGGGAATACTCTCGCGCAAACGTCCGCCAAGCATTTCCGCTACGGATTTCCCGGCAAGTCGACCAGCCGCATCCCACAAAGCGATATCGACCGCAGCCAAAGCGTCCATGTAGTAGCCTCCCGTGTATCCACGGCAGCGCATCAAATTATAAAGGTCGTCATGAATCTCAGTAGCTTCCGAAGGCTCGCGACCGATTACGAATTCCGCTAGTAGATCTTCGATAATCGCCACAGTCGCTCGCGGTACGACGATTCCGTAAGTCTCGCCCCAGCCGACAACTCCCGACTCCGTTTCCAAGCGAACCAAAACGGATCGGTCCACAGTGGGATACACCGTCTTATTACCCTTTCGTACAAAATAGCCGTGCTTGTTCGCTTCCTCCCCGGGTCGCAAAGTCCCCAGGTAAGGCTCGTCACGAACTGCAGTGTATACAAACGCCTCAAGTTTCGTTACGCGACTCATATGGCAACGGGAGCCAAAGGCGCCACATCGAAACAACTAGATAAGCTTTCCAACTGAGTACAAAGCTCGGCTTCATCGAATGAATCGAATTCCGGCAACGGAGCTCGTACGATCGAATTGCTGAGAATGCCTCGCTTCGTAAGCGCATACTTCGTTAGGCGCATTCGATAAATCGTTTGAATAACCAGCAAGGGCAATGAACGCATATATAAATTTCGCGCTTCAGCAACATCCCCTCCCTTGTAAGCATTCCACATTTTTACGTGAATATCCGTTATCTCGGCTGCAGGCATCGCAGCCACTGCGCCTCGATTCAATTCGTCGATTACATAACGAGCGCCACCGCCACCGATAACGCCGATCAAGTGATCCGAAGCAGCGTCTTTCAAAGCAGTAATCCGAGGTCCTGAAGGCAGAGCCTCCTCCTTCACGTATTTGATTGCCGGAGACGCGTTTACGATGCGGGCCAGAATTTCCGAATCCAAACCGGCACCGATCGGCGTCGGCGCGTTTTGCATGATAATATCTACATCCGGGGCAAGCTCGATAACCGAAAGCATAAACTGCAAGGCACCAGCTTCGTCACCCGCATATTGAGTCGGTATCAGAACCATGGCGACATTAACGCCCAATTCTCCAGCTTTCTTAATATTAGAGCTAATCTCCTCTGGCGAACCTTTACCTCCACCGCAGATAACTGGAATCCG
>TARA_B110000037_G_scaffold221453_1_pt1 | contig 10254 bp, 2 predicted proteins | sample TARA_B110000037 | Tara Oceans TARA_B110000037 (sample SAMEA4397196) | marine metagenome | biome: Polar Biome; feature: [MIX] marine epipelagic wind mixed layer (ENVO:01000061); material: water (ENVO:00002006), including particulate matter (ENVO:01000060) such as... | depth 10-100 m
TCTATTACAAGCCAAGCAATTAGTTGGTATTTTAGAAAGCTTTATGTAAAAAAAGCTTCTTTAAATTAGTTTATTGACCATTTTAAAGAAGCTTTACTTTATTATTCATTTCTGATAATCCATGCATCTGGTTCAAAGCTATTTCTTATTGTATTTAGATGATTTAAAATCCCTTCAAAAGTTTCACTTTCGGCAACACAAATTCTCAGAATATCGGAATTAACTTCCGTCATTATATATGCATTTACACCTTCTTTTGCTAATGAATTAATTTTAATATTTGCATTTTCATTTTTTGCATATGAACCGACTACTACAAAATAATTAGCGGATTTTTCCCCCGCCAGCTTGTTCCTATACACGTATTCATCGCGACCTTTACTTAATGAATTTAGAATATCTATATCATCTTCAATCGTCTTTTTGATATTATTAGCTTCTTCTGTCTCCCTGTTTGTTTTAGCGTTGTTTTCAATCAAAACATCATCATTACTATTAGCAGGCTTCTCTCCTTCTATTTTATTAATTTCGCTTTCCCTATCCTCTAATAATTTTTGATAAGTCTCATCATTTTCAAACGACACACTTTCTTTTATTTGCTTTTCTTTTCCTATTTTAGCTCCTTGTAAAAAATTGATAAACACATTGATGTTATGTTGACTTTCGTTTATTAATCGATACTCATCAAAGTTTTTATTGTAAGAATAACCAACATTTATTACCTTATAACCACCTCCGGCTCCAAATATTAAGGTTTTAGACGACCTTCCTCCCATTTTCAACCAAACAAACTCTCTATAGCCTGCTTTGATACTTCCTTCAAATGTTACTGGTGTAAAACTTGTTGTATATAACAATATACTTGGCTCTATATAAACATCTGATTTTGCGAAATTAAATTTGTAAGAAGCATTTGCGAAAAAAGTTGGATAAAAAGTATTTTCTGTTTTGAATAATTCAGGCATTGAAAAACCAATTTTCAAATCTTTATTCCAAACAAATCCAATTCCTGCTCCAGTCATAAAACGAATCTTATTTTCGTAATCTTGAATTTCTACATCGCTTAAATCTACATAATTATTGAGGTAATTTTCATTGATTGAATTTGAGTTCAAACCAAAATTTAAACCAAAATTAAAATCACTTTTTTCACTAATCTTTATATTTTTTGAAAGTAGAATTTCTGCAGAAACTGTTTTATAAAAATTTCTAAATCGACTATTTAACTTTGCCCCAATTCCTAAACCTAGTTTTTTCAAGTTTCCGTAAACTATGAAATTTAATCTATTTGTTTCTTGCTCGTTACTACTCAAAGAACTTGTAGCTCCAATAACTAACGTATTTGAATCTGCCACTATAAAAGAAGTGTTATAAGAGACTTCATTAAAATTGATATCGTTATTAGTTAGCGTATTTTGAGATTTTAAACTCACAAAACATACCATTATAATACCTATTGTTATTATTACTTTTTTCATGTTTCTAAAATTTTGAGCTTCTTAAAATCGTTATCTTACCTTTAAAATTGTTGTACTCTTGTCCTTTTTGTATAAAAGTATAATAATAGGTTGCAGATGGTAATTCTACTCCTTCGTTAGTTAATCCATTCCAATCATTCTCATAATCACTTTCTTGGGTAAATACATTGTTTCCATTGTCATTAAAAATCATTAAGGTATAACCTTCAAATAAATAGGGGTTAGGAATTACAAAATAGTCGTTTACGCCATCTTCATTTGGTGTCATGAAATTGGTAACTTTTAAATCATCAAACTCTATCAAATCATTAATAAAAATGGTCAAGGTATCATAATATAAGTCACCATAATCGGATTCAACTTCTATTTGAATAAGGTATTCATCTTGCTCTTCATAATTATAAACTTTTCCACTAAACAATTCATTCGCTTGAACTTCAAAAGCCATATTATCAGGGAAATTATTCGTGTCAGCACTTACTGAATAAACTAAAGAATATGAAACACTAAGACTTAATGGAGTAAGTTCAGAGATAAACAAATCAGCATCTTGATTTTCATCAAAATAAATTGGATTTTCCATAAAATTTGTAAACTCAACTAAATCATTAATCAAAACTGTGAAAGTATCTACATAAAAATTTAACAAATTATCTATTACTTTTATTTGTAAAGTATATTCATTAACACTTTCATAATCATAATTAATATTACTGATTAAACTATCTGTTGAGATAGTAAAAAACTCATTATGAGGGAAATTAATACTATCGTAAACGAACTCAAATAGGTGAGAATCATTTGGTGAAATATCTTCAGCTACAAATTGTGTAATAAATACATCTGGCCCCTGATTTTCATCAAAACTAGTAGGACTTATAAGAATATCTGTTGGAGGTGAATTTGAATTCAATACCGTTAGAATCAAATGCTGATTAAAAGTACAACCAAAAATAGTTGTTGCCAAAACATGAATTTCATAAGTAGTTTTAATTAAAAAGTCTACATCCTGTTCTAAAACCAATATACTATCATTAATACTGAAATGAATATTATCGTCTCCTAAGCTATCATTTACAAAAGTATAAGTAGCTACTTCTTCATCCATATTTTCATTGACTAAAGTAAAATAACATACTTCTTGACCTATTTGATAAAATTCAAACATAATATCTGTATCTATATAAAGTGAATCTAAATCATAGTCTGTTTTTATAACAACAGGAACAACCGCAGTTCCTGCAGAAGCATTATTCTGAAAAGTAGTTGTAAAAATTCCATCTCTTAACAAATCAGTAGAAGCATCATACATTTTAAATGTTATATTTTCCCCTCCAGACACATTACTGTAGACTGTTATATAAGCAAACATTTCACCATTTACATCTGTAGATACATTAGCAAATCCTGCTAATACACCATTTATAAATGCCCCAATGACATTATTAGGGTCTATACTTTCAACACAACTATATTTTGCGGTAGCAGTTACCGTCATAGTATATTGATAGTTTGCAGGATTGATACTCCAATTTGGAGCTGCTGCATTTACTTCTATTGAAGTAGCAAACACAGCTATAATTATAATTATTATTTTATAAACGCTCATTTTTATTTTTTTATAAGTTTAACAGCATGAGATTCTTTACCACTATTCAAGATGAAATGATAAATCCCTGTAGCTAAGAATGTTTTATTCAAATCGAAAGCGACTTTATTAAATCCAATTTTTTGTTCAAATATTTGTTTAAAGACTATTTGTCCCCAAACATTATAGACAACTACATCAGCTTGCAATTCTTGATTTTGATTGAAGTAATATAAGTTGACCTCATCTTGAAAAACAGTAGGGTAAACTTGGAACAATTCACTTGATCCTTCAGAAGCAATATCTGCATCACCTTCCCCAGCTTTCACTAATTGCATCTTAAAGCAAACTTCATCACTAATTTGTAATTTTAAAGCATTATCTAATTCTCCTTTATGACTATTAGCTTGAAATGAGACATTTTCATCAAGTTCAAAAGTCCTACCTGTATTTTCATCTAAAATACTGAATCGTAAGTTTTCAGATAAATCTCCAGCAATTGTTAAAAAGCCAACTTTATTTTCGTCTAATAAGTTCATTTTATTAACTGCTCTACAATTATCAGACTTATCAAATACCCCAATAGCTATATTCTCATTCTCAAGTATATAGTCACAATCTGTTTCTAAAGAAACAATAGATGTCATATTACTTGCAAATTTTTCATGATTTACAACCCATTGCTTATTCAAGTAGAAGTTTTCACTATTTACTATGCCAAACTTGTATTGACCAACAGCAGGATATACAAAACTTGTAGAATCTGCAGATTGATACATATATCCACTTCCAGGAATCATAGTTTGTAAACTACCAACCCATCCTAGTAAATTGTTATACACTGCAAATTGTGTTTTAGCTTTTATCAAATCTCCATCTGCAGGTGTTAAGTTTCCTAAGGCATCTTTTAAGTTTTGATTTCTAATTGAAATAAACCCTATCCAATTCCACCCAGGAACTAAATCTATTGTTCTTGTTGTAGGATCTATGATATCTCCTTTAAGAACTAAAGTATCCATATCACTTACTTTTAATTTAAGTCCATCTTCTGGTCTAATTCCATAATCGTTCAAGGCGCCAACCCATCCAGTACCATCTAGGTAATTTGAATACAAAGCTTGTCCTTTTACTTCATCTGGAGTAACAGATTCTAAACTTTCTAATGTAACATCTAAATTCGTAGAGTCTACATTGTATAAGAAATTAGAAACCCAATTCCAACCAGCATCTAATGTTACGTCAACAGAAATTTCAAAGTTTGTTTCAAACAACTGAGGCGCATTTATAGTTCCAATTACATCATTAGTAACAAATGATAAATTCCCTGGCATAACGTCTGTAAAAATAGTTCCTGAACTAGCATCCCAAATTTTGAAAGTTAATGTTTCACCATTATTTAAATTACTATAAACATCTAAGAAAACAAGGTGTCTATCTAAAAGCGGAATATATTGCAAATGAGCTACTCCTCTACAGTTTCCATCTACAAATACAGATAAAATATCTTCAGAACTTGAACTTACAACATCCTTAATTTTCAAATAGCCAATAATGCTCATCGAGTTTATATAATCTGCCGGATCTACTGACCAACTAGGTTCTTCTTCTCTTACTTTTAAGTTGATTGCTAATTGTTCTGGATAACCAAAATCAGTTAATAATTGAACATCATGTAAATAATCGCCAATGTTCATCAAAGGATCAAACTCAAAGTTTACTGGTAAAGTACTATTTGGTGTAATAACTCCAGATGTTGGAGAAACTGTTAACCAATTCGGTATATTCTCTATAGTAAAAGATTTAGTAGCTCCACCTGTATTTACTACTGCTGAAGAAAAGTTTAAAGTATCACCAAATGATTTAGTGAAAGTTAAAGCATCATCTTGCCAAACAACTTGATTCTTATCAATATAGGCTATCCATGTTTTAGGAGATTCCATATAATTACCATGTAAATCTTTTATTCCTTTCACGGTAATATCTATTGTTATGTTTTCAATCAACTCTGAAGAAGTTGTTGGCGTAATAATAATCTCATCATTATTTACACTATAAGTAAAAGCAATACTTTCAACTGGCCTAGGTAATTTAATTTTAGGTGTAGTACTTATCAAACTTGTTCCATTTGGATTTAAAACTATGTGAGCTAAAGTATCAATTTGCTCTAATAAACTTGGCGTTAAAATTGGTATTCCAGAAGGATCTATTACATAATTCTCAAATGGCATATACAATCGCAATGCAAATTCATCCCCTTGCAGTCTATTATGTTTGTCTCTTGTTATTTGCTCATACTTCCTAGAAGCATCCCAGAATCTAAACTCATCCATTTGACCTTGAAAATAGCTGTCAAAACTTTCAACTACCCCGGTATAAAATCCTCTAGCGCCAAGATACATCGCACTTCCACCAAATTCGCTATAAGGTATTGCTTGAACCGAATTTTGCAGATTGCCATCTAAATAAGCAGACATATTACCTATTCTATTTAGAACTAACGCAAAGTGATGCCATTCGCCATCAAAATAATTACTATCTACTGCTACAAAATCATTTCCATCATGATACACATGAATTTTACCTGCATCATCTTTAGCAATATTCCAAGAATATAAAGAATCTGCAGCTAGACCTGTTCCTGTACCATTAGAAACTAATGTTGCCGAATCATTTTGTGTAGAGTTAAACCAAAATTCTAAGGTGAAATCCATTCCTTCTGTAATATTTACATCTCCTTTTCCGATTCTTAAATAATCATCAACACCATCAAAACTTACAGCATTTCCACTAGGTTCAACAGTCCATTCTGCGCCATTAACTATTCCATTTCTAGACCTTACATGGTCTTCAGCAAATAATCCATTGGCTTCATCAAAACGCCAGTTATATAATAACCCTGGTTGATTACTACTTAATAATTTAGTCTTCCATATGGAGAATTCAGCTAAAGTTCTAGTAACATTCCATATTCTAACATCATCTATATTTCCATTAAAATAACTGTTATTTTCAGCAGACTTTCCGATGTACATTTTATCAGACCCAGCATACTTTGGATAAATATTCGTGTTTCCGTTATTAATAATTGCAGCAGTTGTTACTCCCGAAGCTTCAAACATCTCTGCTGTTTCATTATCATGACTATAAGAAACAGAAAAGTAATGCCAATCGTTATCTGTATAAGCTATATTACTATTTATGGTTTGATTATTAATTTTAAATTCTAATTGATTAGCGGCATTGAATCCAACATATATTTGCTCGTTGGCATCACTTCCTTGACTCAAAATTACTTCTTGCCCTAGACCCGCTCTTTTTACAGAAAACTCTAATGTAAAATCTCTATTTTGAACTGGTACTCCGGCCGTTATTTCAACATCATCATTTATACCATCAAAATAAAGATTACTTACATGATTTGTTTCTGAGCCGTTTATAACACCTCTCAAATCAAAGTTTAAAGAGGTTAAACTTCCTAAGTCAATAGGTTCATTAAACCTAATTTGAATATCATCATTTGGATCTAAAATTCCATCTGCTGGACTTGGTGTACCAAATGGGTGAGGATTTATTCTATCCATAACACCAGAATGTGTCAAGGATGTTTTATCTACTAATGTACATTCTGTTGTTAACCTTAAATCGTAATCTCCATCTACGTTTTGGTCTGTCATCCAATCCCAAAGTACAAATGCTGATGTAGTAGGAATTTCTATTGCAGTCGTATCATTCATGCCTGTTGTATCCTTAAAGAAAGTTTGTAAGCCAATCCAAGATGCTTGAGCACTAGGTTTATAATCTAATCTTATACTATTAAAATCAAAGAAATTGATGTTATAATCTATAATAGCAATAGGCATGGTATCTCCAAAGCTATTATTTAAAACCCATTGATCATCTGGTGTAGTAAAATTAACATCTGTACAAGTTGGTAAAAAATGTGCACTTATATAAACGGTGTCGACAATATCTCCATTATCGCTAGTACCTGCAGCATATTGACAAGGCGCATAAACTAAAACCATAATACTATCATAGTTATAAGTTGGCCCAGGACCTTTTGAAACAGATAATACTTTATTTATTCCCGTACCACCTGGAATTGAAACACTTATTGAAGCTTGTCCATCTATTCTAACAATAGCTCCAAAAGGATTACTTGAAGATAATACTCCAACTGTATACATTCTTGTATCACCACTTTCTGATTCGTTGTTTATCGTTAAATTAAAAACAGCAGCATCAGTAGTTGGAATATTTGTTAATAATGAAGGCGCTACACTCATAGTAGGCTTATCTCTTTGAAAAGTTTTCGCACTTAATTCATAGAATGGTGAATTTACATTGGCAGAATTCAAGTTTAATGGATCCTCTTGATAATACTCTGTTACCAAAGCGTCTTCAAACGGACAGGAAGTTCTACCCCCTGGTAATAATTTGAAAACAGGTCCCCATCCTAATAAAGAAGGAAATACATCTACAGAGAAATAATCTCCTTGATCTGGTTCATTTAATGTAAAAGAAACCGTTTCTGTACTTGAATTTGACGTTCCCCAATCTCTTCCAGAGCTAAAATCTAAAGAAACATTTTTCTTAAATCCGACACCATTATTATTAACTTTTCCTTTTACTTCTAATTCCATTGCTGCAGACATACCGTATTCTACTGTACGAGTATAAGAAGAAGAAGATTGATGAGACATATTAGAAGTAAAAGTATTCCCTCCACTTATAGAATAGTTAGTACTAGTTTGGTCATATTTATCTTTAATGATTTGTTTTTGGTTTTCATACCTAAATACTTCTTCTTGCACTTCTGCTGCAGCAATACCGGTTCCTGTTCCTACTGCAAATGTAACAGCACCTACTGCTCCAGCACCGGGGATAAGAGTAGACACAGCAGTAACAGCTGTAGCGGTGGCCGAAATTGCTATTAAAGCATCATAAGCAATAATAGCTGTTTTATATTTTTGATATAAATCGGTTAATTGTTTTTCTTTTAATCTATCTCTTATAGACGCATCATTAATATTTACTTTTTCCCATTCATTCAACATAATGGCTTGCTCCCATTGTAATATTTGGTTATTCACCCAACGGACACTATCTCCATTCAAAGAATCTGCTCTATTTATTGCATTATAAGTATAACTAGTTCCATCTAACACATCAAAATCAGGGTTTTTCATTAAATCTAATTGGTCCCAAACTAGTTTTTGAGAAACTGAAGAAGTCCAATGTGTCTCTGAGGGTAAACCTAAAGATATTGGAAAATCAAAATTATAAGATGAATCTGGTAATTCTAACATATACATTATTTGATCTTCTGAATTTAATAAAGGTAAACTTGGATCAATTCTAGGGTCATCATTATTTAAAGCAAAATTTGGATGAGAAGGAGCTAAATTGGTTACATATTTCCCGCCGGGTTGAAAGAAAGCTTTACGCAAGTCTTTTAAATCTGTAATTAAATAATTCTTTATATGGTTTTCATTATAAATAAATTCTGTCGCATATCCTTTGGGGATAACTGAAAGTCCATAAGCTTTTGCAAAAGAATATCCTCCGAAAGTATCCCCAATACATTCCACATTTCCACATATTGAATAAGGAACCATTCTTAATGTTTCTGAAATACCAAATTGTACATTTTTAGATTTACCAATATATAAATCACTTCCTTTTCCAGGTAAATCAGTACTTGAATTTGTGCCCCAAGCTTGGGTGTTAGTTATTGTAACACTCTCTTTCCCTGCATTACCTCCACTGGAAGATGCAGAGAACCCCAATGTCAAATTATTTTCTACATCTGTTTCAATTGAAACGCCTAGACCAGTACTAAATTTCGCTCCAAGGTAAATTTGGTCAGAAGCTCCAACAGAGCCACCCAAACTCCACTTCCAAGAATTTTCTGTAGTTTTAGTAGTACCTACTTCTCTTGATGCAGAACTATTACTACCTGGAGGGTCTCTCAAAATATACTCAGGTATTTGAGGTCCTTCCGTAATAAACTGTTGGCCATCTGCTTTTGCACCTAATATGTAGGCTCTGTAAATTCCATCATATACTGTAGCAAAAGTTGTACTTTGCGTACCATTAAAATTAAACGGCAACCATGGAATAGCTGTACCATTAGGTTTAATATAATTTATTTCTAAAGTTTCAGTAAAACTATATTCAGGAATAGAGGTGTTTTCAATAAAATTCGGTTTTGCTGGTTTAAACCCATAAGTCAAAAACTTTAATGAATCTAATGAATTTACATCTTTCAAATCAACACTATGAGTTGATCCAATCGTTAATTGATTATTAAAAACTAAGTCTCCATCTCCTGTTGGTACACTATCTAATTTGCCATTATTTATATTTTGATACTCTTCATATACTAAAATATAACATTTTATTTCTTCTTCAGAAGCATCTCCTCTAGCATCAAAAACAGGCCAAAGCATTGGGTCAGTTACTAAATCTTTAGTGGTATCTATTCCATTTGGCATGGTAAATTCATATTCTTTTAAACCTATAAAATCTAGACTAGGATCTTCAAAATCTTTTACTACTATTCTAGGATCTACTCTATAAATATAATCTAACTTTTTTTGAAAACTAAAAGAGTCTATTAGGTAAACCATAGCTATAGTATCAAAACCTAAAGTATCGTATTCAGTTTGCATACTTGGCGCATCACTGATATCAATTTGATCTAAGATACCAAAATCTATAAAAGGGTTACCTATAATTTCTACTGTGGGGTTATACTTTAATGGTGGTGCATAAGTAGTATATTCTCCTGAAACTGGGTCTGTAGTAATCGTATCTGTAAAACAACCTCCTCCTAATGTTGAGGTTAAAATAATTTCTGCAGTTCCAATATTATTTGTACTTTTTCCATGACCTGGAATATATTGTGCTTCCCTTAAACCACCTACAATTCTACCTGTAATTTTAATCAATGTATTATCTTGAAATACAATTCCTGCTACATCATCCTGAAAATCAACAGTTCCTGTTGCAGGGGACCTCCCAACACTGAAAGTATGTCCATTTTTTTCAACGGTAATGTAATGATGCCCAATAGGAACTTGGATTTCAAAATGTCCTTGAGCATCTGTTAATACAGGTAGATTAGTTAAATCTGAGATAACTAGATCTCCATCTATTTTTAAACTAGCACCTGTTACTACACAT
>TARA_B110000037_G_scaffold34785_1_pt1 | contig 10235 bp, 10 predicted proteins | sample TARA_B110000037 | Tara Oceans TARA_B110000037 (sample SAMEA4397196) | marine metagenome | biome: Polar Biome; feature: [MIX] marine epipelagic wind mixed layer (ENVO:01000061); material: water (ENVO:00002006), including particulate matter (ENVO:01000060) such as... | depth 10-100 m
GCACGGTCCGTCTCCGGGGGGCGAAAATCGGCGAGGTAGCCGAGAAACCTATTTTGATGGGGGGCTCCACGATCAAGGTTATCCTGGCCATCGATGATCAATTCCAGATTGATCAAGGATCTGTTTTTCAGATCGGGCAGGCAAGTTTACTGGGCGATAAGGAGATCATTATCACACCTCCTAACCTGAGTTCACACGTGTATTTCAGTCCGGGAGCCGAGGTGGTGGGAAGCGGACCGGGAGGGCTGGAACATCTTCAGAATGAGGCCGAGGGCATCGCCGTGGATGCCCGCGCTTTTTTGAGAGACGCAAAGCAGACTTTAACGAAGATCGAAGCTTCGATGGATGAGGTCAGCCTTGTCGCAAGTAATCTGTCGATGACAGTGGACCGGGTGGATGGCCGAGTGCTTTCTGATGAGAATGTGGACAACCTCAGTGGAACGCTGGCAAACTTGGATAAAGCGTCGGCCTCTTTTGCCAGGATCGGAGAGCAACTTGTACCTGCGCTTGATGACTTTCGTATGGCAATCAATGAAGTGCGTGAGACCAATCAATCGGTCAAAGGGGCAATCGAGCGGGTCGATCCGGCCCTCAAGGATGTGCCACGTGTCTTAAGTTCCATTGAAGAGGTCGCGAACAAAGCAACGGCAGCGATTGAGAACGTGGATCGTAACAAGGGGGCGCTGGGAGCTCTGGTTTCTGATCAGGAGCTGAAGTCGGATATGAAGGATTTTGTTCGAAACCTGAAAAAGAACGGCGTGCTGCGTTACAAGGATGAAGATGAAAAGGAAGAAGACCCCCGTGATCGCTTCCGTGGACGGAGACGGTAGGGAAATCCCGACTCGTCAGAGCTTGTGATTTCTTTCAAGATGCTGCTCATGCGAATTCTTCTAACCTTCTCGTTCGTTTGTCTCAGTGTCTCGTCTCTGATCGGTCGTGAGACCAACCCTGCTATCATTCCTCCTGATTCCGAGATGGCGGGCGAGGGGCCGGTTCGACGTTATGGTTGGTTCACCAATCTTTGGAAGGGCAAGCGCACGGTTTGGGCAAAAGAGATAGAGGCCAAGAAAGGTGCTCTGGTTTTCCTGGGAGATTCGATCATCCAAGGTTGGGGGGATGACTTTAAGGGAACCTTCGGAAAGACGATGGTCGCAAATCGCGGGATTAGTGGAGACACCACGCGGGGGATGCTCTACCGGATGCCGGAGGATGTTCTTGCTCTCAAACCATCGGGCGTAGTCCTCCTCATGGGAACCAATGATTTGGAGGAAGGCGCAGCTCCTGAACAAATTGCCGGGAATCTTAAGCTCATTATCAAAGCGCTTAAGGCTTCGGACAAAGAGATGCCCATCATCCTTTGTAATGTTTTCCCAAGCCACGAATCGAAGCGTCGTTCGGCGGAGCAAATCAAAAAGATTAACGCGCTCTATGCCGCTGCGGTGAAGGGAGACCCACAGGTGATCCTGGTTGATACCTGGTCCATGTTCGCCGACGAGAAAGACAATGCCCGCAAGGCTGAATTTCCCGACCTCTTGCATCCCAACAAGGCTGGTTATGAGATGTGGGCCAAGACCCTTCGTCCCGTTTTAGAGACTCATGATCTCGTTGAGGTTCTCGAAGATGACTTTCGACCAGAGCCTGGATTCGAGCTTCTTTTCAATGGGAAGGATCTGACTGGGTGGGGATATCGTAATAATAAGACTCTGAAAAAAACCGAGAGCTTCGATGGAAAGGCTATCAGCAGTGAGAACCGTTACCTTGCCAGGCATGGTCGCCTCATCGTGACCACTCCTCCCGAGGGGCGCGCCTTTACCCAGTTATGGACACACGAGGAATTTGGAACCGATTTCACTCTCAAGCTCGAGTTCCGGGCCAATGCCAATGCCGATAGCGGGGTCTTTATCAGGCGACCGCAGCTGCAGTGCCGTGACTATCTCGTGGCCGGTCCTTACAAGGAGTTGAAGAACTACAAGCCGGGTGAGTGGAATGAAATCGTAATCGAAGTGAAAGGGCGAGCCGCTCGCTGCACTTGCAATGGAGAGGTCCTCGAAGCGTTCTTTAAGCTTCCGGCAAGTGGACCCATCGGGCTTGAAGGAGACCGTGGTCAGATGGAGTATCGTCGCATCCGGATCCAGCGGAAGTGATGAGAAAGTGAGGGTGATTTGGTTTTCACCTGATGAGGGGACGAGGCTTGTGAAGAGAGTGATTGGCGTTCCGGGGGATGAGATCGAGATGCGTCAGCTCAGGGTCTTCATTAACGGGAAACCACTTGAGTATGGTCGCTTGGATGAAGAAGTCGTTTCAGAGATGAATGCCGAGCTGCGGAAGTAGTCCCTTTTCACTCCCTTGAACTAAAGGGAGAGTTACTTCTTCACCCCGTTGTATTCTTCGTCTTTCTTCGGTTGGGTCAGCCAATAGGTGTGGGTGTAGAGTTTGCGATTGTAGCCCTGCCAATAGGGATCTTCCTGCCAGTGTGGGGTGTCTTCCAAGGCTTCCTGCCATTGGTTGAGTTTGAGCCAAAGGTTCGCGACCTTGTCTGGCATCTCATGGTAGAGATTTTTCTCTTCTGAGATGTCTTCGGCAAGGTTGTAGAGAGCTGGCGGGGTATGGACGTTGATCAGAAGCTTCCAATCTCCCTCGCGGATGGCCGCGCCGCGCATGGTCATACGCCAATAGAGGGCTTCGTGAGGAGATTTTTCAACCTCACCTCGGAGGAAGGGAAGGAGGTTCCGGCCGTCATGGTTGACGATATTCTTTTTCCCTTTTTTGGTGATACGGGGTGGAAGTTGTTTTCCGGCAGCGGCGCTGAAAGTGGGAAGAAGATCGAGCGAAGTAAAGGGATGGACGAAGGTGGTGCCGGAAGGAAGTCCTTTGGGCCAATGAAAGATAAAAGGAACACGAATGCCGCCTTCGAGGAAGGAGCCTTTCATGCCCCGGAGAGGGGCATTGCATGCGTGGGAAGCGGTGACGCTTCCGCCGTTGTCGGAGTAAAAGACGATGAGGGTGTTTTCGAGGAGTTTGTGTTCGCGGAGATGGTCGAGAATTTTTCCGATGTTTTGGTCCATGCACCACTGCATGGCGGCGTAAGTTTGGCGACGCTTTCCTTTGAGGTGGGCAAAGCGGGCGAGGTCTTCCTCTTTGGCCTGCATCGGGGTATGTGGCGTGTTGTAGGAGAGAAAACAGAAGAAGGGATTTTTGCCGGAGGTCATCTGCGCGATGGCTTCGTGCGTAAACCAATCGGTCAGGTAAGGGTGGGCGATCTTTCGAATGGGCTCGTTGTTCCTAAAAAGGTGATTCTTGTCCGGCTTGGGAAAGTAGTTGTGGCTGCCGGAGCGCATGCCGAAGAAGTAATCGAAGCCACGGGCGTTGGGGAGCATGCCGGGGACGGAGTCGCCAACGTGCCACTTCCCAATGAGGGAGGTCCGGTAGCCTGCCTTTTTAAGGTGATCGGCGATGGTTTTTTGATCAACGGGAATTCCAAGGCGTTCGGGTAATGTGGGGAAGGCTTTGTTCAGGTTGTGTTCGAAACCGAAGCGCTGTGGGTGGCGTCCCGTGAGGAGGCCGGCGCGGGACGGGGCGCAAACGTTGGCGCAAACATAGCCGTCGGTGCAGCGAATGCCCTTGGCGGCGAGTTTGTCGAGGACGGGCGTTTCGATCTGGAGGGAGCCGTAGCAGCCGAGGTCACCATATCCCATGTCATCGGCAAGGATCATGAGAATGTTGGGCGGCTCGGCGCGCAAGGGCAGGAGTAGGGTGAGAGCAAGAAAGAGATTTTGCATGACCGAGAATGGTTAACGGGAAGAGAGATGACAATCTGTGTTTCGCCATAAAAAAACCTCTCATCATTTCTGAAGAAAGGTTTTTGGAATAGGGGGAGTTTAGGATTGCGAATGCTCGGGAATCCTTTTCAGGAGTTCGTCCTTTAGTACGAGTCGCTTGATCTCACGTTCGTTCGTGGAGTCATCAGCCGGAGTTTCGATATTCTCCTCGATACGGAGGACTTCTTTATCGGGCTAGTGATATTTGGCGAAGTGAGCATTGTTCATCTTGAGCTCATGAAGGGCCTCGCGGTGCTCGGGGAGGAAATCGTGTTTGATCATGAGCGCAGATAAAAGATGGAAGAATCCTGTCCAGTAATTATTTGGAGAGGTGTTTGATCAGAGAGACGCGCCATACAAAAACGACGCTATTTCTGCTGTCGCTCGAGAAAGCATTTAGGAAGATTATTCCTCCTCCTGATTGTCGGCGGTCTCCTTGATGTCGGTGAGAGCCTCGATGAAGTCGCCGAGGATCTCGGCGGGAACCATGATGGTGTCGCGATTGCCGTTGACGTCTTCAGTGATTTTCACAACCCGTCCACGGGCGTTCTCTTTGAGATCTAGAAAGAAGATTTTGCGATCAGCGATAATTTTTTCGGTATGTAGGTCTTCCTGGTTCATGGCCTTTTCGCTTTGAGGTTTTACATTGTCTGACGTAAAGTCAACGTGAAATTGTTCAGAGGAATTGTGAGAATCCACAGAAAAGGCGGGAGTTTTCAGGCGGGAGGTCCGGCGCAGGTTCATCGTGATCAAGAAAGTCAGCGCAGGTGGAGAAAAATTCGTGCCGTGTGGTCACTCTCCGGATCCGGTGTTCAAAGTCCTCATGATGCCCCTGCACAATGTAAATGAGGTATTTTTTCATTTTCTGAACATGCTTGTTTTCGATGAATTCTGGAATCTCCTTTGCGGTTTCATCATAGAGCCGCCCGATGTATTCCATCACCATTTTTGCGGTTACGAGCGGGATTTTCGCGCCCGTGAATGAAGCACGCAGTTGATCAAAGAGCCATGGATTCCGGATCGCTCCACGCCCGATCATCAACCCGGCGGCACCGGTGGCACGGAGATAAGCGAGCCCAGTCTGACAGTTGACAACATTGCCATTGGCAATGACGGGGCAGGGCATTTCTTCAACGGCATGGCGCACCCAGTCGTCGTGAACCGGTGTTTGATATCTTTCTCTTACCGTTCGTCCATGGATGGTGAGGAGATCGATGGCGTGCTTCTTGAAGACGCCAAGAAGGCGTGCAAATTCATCTTCGGATTCAAATCCCAAGCGGGTTTTGACCGTGAAGGAAACTTCATCAGAGGCGTCCCTCAATCTTCCAAGAAGTTCGTTCACTTTCTCTGGTTTTCGAAGTAACCCACCTCCGGCATTCTTGCGATAAACCACGGGAGCAGGGCAGCCAAGGTTGAGATCGATTCCGGCGATGGGATATTGTTTTAAGTCACCCACGGTTCGGACTAATTCATCGGCATCTTGCCCAATCATTTGGGCGACGAGAGGGCGGCCGGTGGGGTTTTCTGTGATCGACCTTAAAATATAGGGATCGAGTCGTGAGTGAATATGGACGCGGAAATACTCTGTGACATAGACATCGGCGCCTCCAAGGGCAGCAATGGTCCGAAGAAAGGGCAGATCAGTGACGTCCTGCATGGGAGCCAAGAAAAGGGCGGGACGGTCTTCCGGAAGCACGTTTCGGATTCGGTTAACTGGTTTTCCTGGCCGGAGTCTTTCGTTTGGGAATGAAGCTCATTCCTTTCCGACTAAATCGATGTTGCTGGATGTCAATGACGAGCGCCTTGCGACTCGGGAGGATGTGTTTCCAGGCTTCCGGCGGCATATCGGAGATGATGACGAGGGCTTGCTCACGGGGAAGGGATTCGATCTCTTCAATGACATCGTGGGCTTCGGTGTCGTCTGCCCGTTCGGCTCTTGCGAGCAGGGTGAGAGTTTCGCTCCAGGCGGCGGCTTGGAAAGTGGGGTGTGGTTTCCATGAGAGAAAATCCGCCCGCAGGGTGGTGGGGACTCCGATTCCCCGAAGGTGGCGCAAGGTACCGCAAACCAGAGAGAGGGCACGCTCATAGAGGTCTGTGCGGATCAGGGTGTTGTCTGTGCCAAAGCTATGAAAAATCAGGGTGGCCTGTCTTGGCCTTAGCCCGGGTGGGTCATACTCGCGGACGCGCGGGCTTCTGCCACGGGCTATCGAACGGATGGTGGACGGCCAGTGAATTTGTTTGGCTCGGTCACCGGGTTGGTAGGGGCGAAGTCCATGGGGTTCTCCGGGAGCATCTCCCGGTTGATGCCCCTCGCCGTTCCAAGCGTCGTCAAATTCTCCGGTGGCAAAAAACTCCCGCGGCACAAGAGACTTGGGAAAAACTAAAATTTCCTGACTGACAGTTGTCTTTTTTTGGAAGCGGAAGAGATCGAGGGGGAATGACGAGGCGAGCGAACACGGATGCTGGGAAACGGCGCCCCTCCTTGGAATGGAACCCCGAAGCTTACTTGTCGATGAAGAGCGGGCCGCGGTCCAAGGGGCGTGAGTGTGGATTTTGGCCGTTTTTGACAAACGGAGTTCAATGTCCATTCCGCAGGAGTCAAAGAGGTTGCGTTGATTGTGCTGGGTGAGCCTGAGATCAAACGGGGTGTCTGCAAAAACGCGTTTTGGAGAGGAAAGCTGGAAGCGAATGTGATTCAGATTCCACCGGCCAAAGAGCAAGACGATACCGATCAGGAGAAAGCCCGCAACTCCCATGGAAATCAGAATGCCATCAATCATTAAAAGCCCAGCCACCGTCAGGGCAAACGCAGCCCCGAGGAAAGCGGCACCACGTGGAGTTATCGTCACGAATGGAGTCTGAATGAACGATGAGGAGCGTCCAGTCTGCATGTTGGGAATGAAGGTATCGTGGGCAAAGCGGAATCATGCGAAACTCTCAAGATCTGTTGTCCGGGAGTCAGGCAACTCGTCCGCAGCCATGGAGGCGTGATGCTGCGAGTCTCGTTGAGATCTTCCGAGGTTCCGACGGCCTAGAGCATTCCCCGGTTTCTTAAGTTGTTGAGGCGGCGGACGGTCTCGATGAGTCCATCGACCATGACTTCGGTGTAAGTGCGGCCGAGGGTGGTATCGATGCCGTGGCCGGGATCGAGTTTTCTCAGTGGTTCCAGAACGGGGTCGTCGTGGCGGAAGAGTTCGACAAAAGCGCTTGGGAGTTTTCCAGTCTTTGCGTTGGCGGTGAGGAGGGCGCCAACCCAGCCGTCGTCCGATGAGAGGCACCCGCGGGTTGTGGGGACGGAGCAGTGGAAGGGGCCGACTTCGTCCGCTTCGCCAAGGGCCGCGATGAGGGCTTCGTTTTCAGGAATGTTGAGGCCGGAGTCACCGCAGTGAGCGGCGTCGATGAGGGCCTTGAAGTAGGGGTGACCAATCTTTTCGTTGAGGCCGGTGAGGATGGGGCGGATTTTGGAAAGGGAAGTGAAGTTTTGGAATTCACCGGGGCGGAGGAATTCGATGTTCCAGTTTTTGATACAGGAACCTGCGAGTCCGGCTTCTTGGTAGGCGCGGTAGTGGAGTTTGATGTTTTGGGCGACACGGGCCTCGAATTCTTCATCGTTGGCGGGCGGAGCGCCTTCCATCCAGGTTTCCACAGAGGTCGAGTTGACCTGAGTGATGTTGTTGCGAAGAGCGGCATTCAGGTTGACGAGGAGTTGGACGAGGGCTTCGTCTTCATCAGCGGGGTTCATGGGGTTGACTCCGCCGACCATCATGACGAGCTGGGGCTCGAGCCCAAGCTCTCTGACGGCGGCGATGAGGGCATCTTTTTCTTCAGGAAGGGTGGTGCCAAAGGAAGAGATTTGGATGAGATCGACTTTAACGGGGGAGAGTTCGAGGATTTCGCGGGCTCCGGCGGCAATAACGAATTCGCCATCAGAATTGCGTGGAAGTCGTCCGTTTTCATCGGGGACGAGGGCTTCAAGGAAGCCGAGGTGGGTGCCGAGGATACCGAGTTTGACATCGGAAGTGTTTTCGATGGGAGCGATGGCCATGGGAGGGAGATTTTCAGATGTCGGACAGGATGGGAAGGGGATTTGTGCTCCTCATTCAGGAAGATGGCCTCCATTTGTTCTCTTATTTGACGGGCTTGAGGTTGGCGGGCACACGGCCGAGTCCGTGAGTGAACTGGTAAATAAACTGGGCGTAGTAGCGGGCCTAGCAATTGAGCTGGATCGCAATCTCACCTTTGGGGTGATTAGAAGGCAAAGAAACAGGGGGGGGATTCTATTTTTTGCGATTCGGCAAACGCTTCCCTTTAATACGGGCTTGAATGAGTTCAGGGCAGTTGCCTTCATTACGGAGGCGCTCGCAGGCGGCTTCGATGCGGAGGCTTTGGCGGACGGGGCGGTAGCCGAGTCGGCGTGTGACGCAGTCGTTGAGGAGATCGAGATGGCTATCCTCGAATTCCACCACTTTTCCACAATCGACACAGATGAGGTGGTTGTGATTGGGGTGGTCGATGAAATTGGGATCGTAGGTTGTTTGCCCGTCACCAAGTTCGATTTCATGAATAAGATCGGCGTCCACCAGGAGTGACAAGGTCCGATAAACGGTGGCCCGGGAAGCCTTTGACCCCGCGGAGCGGAGGCGCTCAAAAAGCTCGTCAGGCGTGAAGTGCTCATCGGAGGCGAAGATGACTTCAAGGATTTCATCTCGCTGAGAGGTCTGTCTCAGTCCCTTTTTTCGGATGAAATCATCCAGTCGTTCACGAATCTCGGCGTCCATTGTGGAAAGACTGTAGGGATTTTAGGTTGAATGTTGAATCCCGAATATCGAAGATTACGCCGTGAAGATTTTTTTAGTGGGCTTAGCTCTTCTTATCGTATCCTGTGGCGTGCCGGATACCTTGCGTGTGCGGCAGTTTCATTTGCGTGATACCGAGGCGGCGAGTGGCGACTTATTCATCCGGGCAGAAATGAATAAACGTCTTCATGGTGCGGTCACGGCGGCAGAGCGGAATCTGCGGCGAGGAAACTACTACCACATCCGGTGGCACGGGTTGAGCGGGGCGAAGCCGGTGAGACTTGTCTTTGAATACCGCCAAGTCAGGACTGGCGCGACTGTCAAGAGATTGGAAAAGATGATCCCGGCATTGAAGTTGAGTGACTGTCAGATTGCGATTGGGGGGGAAGAGTATTTGAAAAATGGTCGGGTTCTGGCGTGGAGAGTCAGACTCTACGATGGGAAAGATCTCGTGGCAAAGAAGCAATCCTATCTTTGGAACTAGTGGAGGATCTCTGGATTTGGAGATACGCTCTGGAATCGAGGGGGGCCTTGAATGCCCGGACGGGACGGAGGGTCTATGAGGGAGCATTGGTGCGCAGCGGTTCAGGCTTCGGTTGCTTGCATCCTTGGCCAGAGCTCGGAGATCCAACCTTGAATGAGTGTCTCAAGGATTTAGGAGAAGGGCGCGGCATGAGGATCGTGCAGCGAACCCTTGATTGTGTGTCTGTGGATGGACGGGCCAGAGAAGAAGGGAGGTCTCTTTTTCAAGGGCTGAAGGTTCCGCCGAGCCATGCCACCTTGCCATTCTTTGATGAAGAGGCGATTGAAGAAGCAGTGGGCCGGGGGTTTACTCACGTGAAGGTGAAGTGTGGGCGGGATCTTCCCAAGGAGTTGGCGGAGGTTCGGAGATTGATCTGTCGAGGGCCGGAACTTTGTTGGAGGCTTGATTTTAATGAAACGGGAGAGGCGGGGGAATTGATCCGACTTTTTAAGGATTGGTCGGTTGAAGAAAAGGGAGCGGTTGATTTTCTGGAAGATCCAGTGCCGTATCGTGGCGGAAGCTGGTCGAAGGTGCGTGAGGCAACAGGCCTGGCTTTGGCAAATGATCACGACATGGAAAATGATCTTGGTGATTCTGAAGTCATCGTGGTTAAGCCAGCCGTGAATCAGATGCCTGATGATTTATCTCGAGTCGTGGTGACGAGCTATTTGGACCATCCGTTGGGTCAGACTTTTGCGGCATTTGAAGCGGCGCAGGGCAGGGTGAGGAAGGTCTCGGGGCTTCAAACTCACGGCATTTTTGAAAAGACCATTTTTTCAGAGGAACTGGGGCCGGTGCAACCCGATCTTCAAGTGCCGAATGGTTTTGGATTGGGCTTTGGAGAGATACTTGAGAAACTTCCCTGGGTGAAATTAGTGTGACTGAAGGGGGGTATTAAATCTTTGTGATTCATTCATTTGCTATACGGCGAGGGCAGATAAAAAATAATTGGATGAAAGACCGAAACAGATAAAACTGTTTGCGGTCTTCTCGCCCAAGCTTCAACCGGGCAACAACTCGACGAAGATCTTTTTGTCGGTGGACTTGGGGTGCCGTTCCTTTCAGATCAAAGCTGGAACGGTGGTGTGAATTAGCAGG
>TARA_B110000037_G_scaffold214217_1_pt1 | contig 10215 bp, 9 predicted proteins | sample TARA_B110000037 | Tara Oceans TARA_B110000037 (sample SAMEA4397196) | marine metagenome | biome: Polar Biome; feature: [MIX] marine epipelagic wind mixed layer (ENVO:01000061); material: water (ENVO:00002006), including particulate matter (ENVO:01000060) such as... | depth 10-100 m
AAAAGGGAGCACAATTTCATGAAAACGTTCATTGTAAAGCGAAAAAACAAATGAAAAATGATTTGTTATCTAGTACGGATGAAGACTTGGTTACGGGTGTGTACGAAGTAGATGGTGAAGACTTGTATTGGGATGGTGAAGAATGGTACGAGGAATCTACAAACTATGCGGGACACAGAGACGGAACTTTTGGTAATCAAGATGGTGATTGGAGACCAATTAAAAAGAATAAAAAATCAACAAGAAAAGGCGACTGTCGTAAATGTGGTAGAAAAGGTCATTATGCTTCAAAGTGTTATGCCAAGAAACATATTAATGGGTATTATTTAAATTAAGTATAAAAAAGAACTGTCTATTTGTTATACAGCTCTTTTTTATTTAATACTTTGTTCGAAGAAATTTTATTATTAATTAAATAAATATAATTTATCTATTTTTTTACTGTAAAGAATGAATTAATTGTTCTTAATCCCTTCTTTGAATTATCTGATTTTCTAAGAGCATCTTCAAATATTATTTTTTTTACTATTCCATCTCTTAGTTTTGTTATTTTATCCTTTATTTTTTTATCATCATCGCTATATTTATTTTGAATTTTATTATATTCTCTTTTATATTTTAATTTAATTGTACCTTTGAAATCCTCCATTTGTTCTAAAAGCAAACTGAATATTTGCGTTACTGGTTTCATAATTTGGTTTGTAATATAAAACGAATAGTCTGGTTTTAATTTATTTTCTATAATATAATTTGGGTTTTCAACTCTATCTCCTTGTAATTTTACTTCTTTTTTCGTTTGAATATAAATGAATGGAACTCGCGAACCAACTGATGGTTTATTACCCGGGTCTCGTTTTGCAATTCTATCTGCTAATACTTTATGTGCTATTGAATCCGGATTTTTGTAAAATCCATTAAGAGATTTTGTAATAATTAATTTATCTAATGGTATTTTCTCATCTACCATATCTTTGATATATGATTTTACAAAGTTTGCTGCAATATCCGCAGATTCTCCTTTCATTAACAAATCTACAATGTGACCATAACAATCTTTTACACATGCTGCATTATCTCTTCTTTTCAAAACAATTCCCATTGACTTCATTTTACATTTGTTTGGATTTGTTTCGTATAACATTCCTACATATCTTTTTTTAGATAATAGTAAGAATGGCATAAACGTTTTCTCATATTCTAAATCGTGAGGTTTTTTTAAATACATCGTTGCTAATTCTCCAGCTTGTATTGCTAATTCAATCGTAATTTCTAATGCTTTTTTACCTTCTATCTTTGTTCCATTTAATTCTTCCAAATTAAATGTAAAGAATACACTGTCCGTATCTCCATAAATATATTCTGACCGAGTTCTTACTTTACCATAATTTTTTGTATCTACAATTCTATTTTTATAACACTCTTCAACTATTCTTTGAGCATATAATAATAATTTTCTACCTGTTGCTGTGGTAGATGCTGCAATATCTTTATCATAAAATGCACTTGTTTTAGCTCCTGTTTGACCATATAAAGAATTTGCTACAACCTTTTTACTTAACTGTCTTTTATCAAAGACATTTTTCATAAAATCATTATATGTATCTTCGATTTTTTCCACATCTTCTTTATTTACACTTATTTTATCTCCCTTTTCTGGAATTATTGTATATTCGTCTTCACCATTATTCAATAATCCACTATAACTTTCTCCATTTTTTAATGTTACGGTTTTGAATTTAATTAATTTTCTTGTTGCTTTTCTTGATGCTAATAATTCACGCAATACAGTTGGCATAATCCCTTTATCTTCCCCTTTGAATTGAACAAATCGACAAATTTTTCTACCACATTTAATTTTTTGAACTGCTGATGATGGAGTTTTTCTTACATACTTATATGTATCATATTGAATATCAACATATTTATAGTCATCTAAATTATCATATATAAAATTACCATATTTATCTCTTTCTCCCCAAATTTTTATTTCGTTCCCTGTCAAATCATATTCTTTTGTCCAAACTTTGGTATCTTGAGAAATATTTTCACTTATCATACAACTGGGATATAGTGACGAATAATCATTTACTGCTACTGGATTTTTTCTGTATAAACCTCTTTTTGGCTCTAATACAATTGCTCCTTCGAATCCATCATTACTTTCTGATTTTTGTAACATTGGCATAAATGTTTTAATTTTACTACATTCTTTTGCTATAAAACTCAATAATTTAATACCCTGACCCCTCATTGCTATAAATTCGATTGGGACAGAACAAATTTTTGCCTGTTCAACCATAGCTGTATAAATATCATTTTTTATCATTAAATTATGAACTAAGTTGCAATCCTGAAAACAATATTTTGCTACAATCGCTCTTGACGTTGAACCTTCATTTGTTAATCTGAAAATATCTTGAGGTGTAACGTCATCTTTTGCCAAACACCATCTAAATTTATGTTTCTTATCAATATCTATTTTATAATTTACTTCAAATGAATCTTCTTGTAAATTACTAATTTTAAACTTTTTGCCTTCTTTATATTTATCTGACGAATGTCCCAAAATTTCAAATACTATAAAATGTCCATTTTTTAATCCCATTAAATTTTTGCTTTTGATTTTTGTTTTATTTTCAATTACTTCATAATCCTTTACTATATCTCCTATAAAATGTGATGCAACATAATCCAATTTATATGACGATAAATTTTCTGCTTTTCTAAAATAATTATATAAATCAATCTGAATTCTTCCTGGGATTTTTACATAAACTAATTCATATGTTCCACTTGCTACTCTTGTGGTACTGTTGATTATTTCACTTTTTTCATTTTTATTTCTATTCATTAATTTTAAGAATTCATCTTTACAATTCAATTCATCAGCTCTATCCAATAGAAAGTGCCAATCAAAACCAAAAGTATTATACCCTATAATGATATCCGGGTCTTCGGTTTTAATTAGTTTTGCCCATTCCAATAATACATTTCTTTCATGACCCCTCGAAACTATTTCACTATTTGGAACTTCTGGTGTATCATCGCACCTATTTAAAACTATCATATTATTATAGTAAGGTTCCTTTTCACCTAATCTTAAAAATGTGCTTCCAATAAATGTACATTTATCTCCTTCTAATTTTGGTAGAAATCCCGGTATCTTTTTGTTTCTATCGTAACCTAATGCTTTATCAAGTATATCCAGTTTTTTCCCTGCGTCATATTTTGCACTTAAACAATTAATTAATATATTTTTTTTAAATTCCCAAGGAATATACATATCCCAATCTTTATATGCTGCTTTTTCTTCATCATCCATTGCATCCCATTTCATTTTTTCAAAATAATTATCCTCAGACGGGTCTCTTCTTTCTAATAATTTTCCTAATTTATATCCTAAAATTCTATTTAATTTTGATTTAATTTGTTCTAATGGCGGTTTTGATTTACATTGTAAGTAAACACGACTTATACCATTTACTTTACCATATTCAAATGCGGCTAATGATAATTTCACAAATAATTTATTTTTTTCTTCTATAGATTTTTTAGATATCTCTTTTTTATTTTTTGTCCAGTATTGAATTATTTCTCCTATCATTTTTCTATATGATTTTTTAGCTACTGGGAAATCACCGTGTGACGAAGAAGCCTCAATATCCCAACTCATTACTGTCATAGGAGTACTTGTCTCTTTTTCCAATAAAGGTACTATATTTTTATAATCTGTTTCATACTCATAATTACAATATGTTTTCTTATTAACCTTTTTAATTTTATTAACAGAATTATTAAATGTTATCCATCCAGATGGACTAATATTTTGAATGTGAAAATATCTTAAAAGAGGAGGTAAATTTGATTCGTATAATTTTAAGAAACTATCTTCATATTCTAATCCTTTCTTTTTTAATCTTCTTTTTTTAAAATTTTTATTATCTTCAAACCAAAGCTTTTTTGCCTTATTTAATGCCGTATGATTGTTAAAACCTATTTGTAAAAAGTTATTTTCTTTAAAATTATTAAATCCATATAATTTTTTTCCCTTTCTTAATTTACAAAATGTTACTGAATCTTCATACATTTGTCCCATTTGTTCCTTTAACCAAAATTTAAACCCCCTTACGTTAGGCTTTTTCCATGTGTCTGGAACTAAAATATAAAAGAAAGGTTCAAAATTCTTTACAAATATACAACATGTTTTACCTTTCTCATTCATACCATACATCTTAATCAAAAATCTTTTATTGTCTTTATATTTTTCCTCTTCATCTCCATTCGAATCATCATATTTTATATTTAATACTTGAAAATCAAATAATCTAAATTCTGGTTTATTGAATGGCATATTCTAATAAATATATTATACATTGGGTTTATTTCAATTTTGTTAGATATTAAAATTGAATATAATAATATAAAAAATAATATATTATTTATATTATAATGACCGATAGAGGAATACCCGAAGAGATGAAAACTGGATTTAATCTTGTTAAAGATGACGATAAAAATGTTGTTGAAAATATTGCATCAATTGTTTTAGTATTTATGGAAAATGCTGTAAAATCTGCAGATATTTATGTTAGACATTCTAAACGAACTACTATTACTTCCCAAGATATTAAAAGAGGTCTTATGTTAGAAGTTTTCTTTATGAAACAAAGACCTAATATGTTAGAACAATGTGAAGAAATGAAAAAAATTATTAAGAGAATACAAGAAGAAGATGATAGTGATAGTGATAGTGATACTTCTTTAGACCAATTATCAAACATTTATGCCGACGAAGAAGAAGTATTTAAAGAAAGCGAATGCTCATGTCCTATGTGTGGTTGTATGAATACTATTTACACAAGATGGGATAGTTTTACTCCTGAAACCGCTATTGAAAAGGCTATGGCCAAACATATTAATGATATTTCTTAAGTATTTATATTTCTAATCCATCTTGTAATAATTCCAATATGTATCACATCCTTAAAATTACTACCATAATGGGGACTTTTAGATACTTCTGTTACCTCTACTTCATTTCCACTTGTATCTAAATATATATGTGAAGAATACCCATCACCCTCACGTTCATTTTCCTGTTTTTTTATAACGGATTTTTGTTTTTCTGAATACCATCCATAAAGAATTTTAGATTGCATGATTATATTATAAAAATATTCATATTTTTATAATTCAATTTTAAATTACTAATATTGCCTCTTACCGGTTTGGGACTTTTTAGACCTCTTCCTCTTCCTTTTCTTTTTATCATTCCTTTTCTTTTTATCATTCCTTTTCTTTTTATCATTTCTTTTTGTTTTTGGTTTATTTTTTCTTTTCCTTTTTACTATTCTTCTTGTTTTACGAGAAATTTTCATTATTTTTTCAATATATTTTACTAAACTCTCAACATCGCGTCTTCCATTATATTCTTTTTTTTTTCCTCTTCCTCCTTTCATTGAAAAAATCCAAGGATATCCTGGAACTTCTCGTGAATCCAAACAATTTACACTGGGTATCATTGTTTCAACTATACTTACTAATAACCCGTCTCCTTTGATTTTTCTTATTTTATTTTCTATAGACGGCCATATCTTATTTAATTCTATACAATGACCACACCAAGGAGCCCATACTTTACAAATTACTTTTTGTTTCTTGTTAATCATTAATTTATTGAATTCATCTACATTTTCTGAGTTTAAATGCAAGACTCTCATTTAGTCTATGGAGAGAAATTTATTTATTCAAATATATATATATGAATAAATTTGATAAAATAAAATTAGCAATCATTGTATCAATATTTTTATTTGGGCTTTATTTTGTTTCAACAAGAAACCCTGGTCTTATTAAAATTACAGAAAGCTTCAAGGGTAATAATTGTCCCGATGTTTTGATAAAAAAAGGAAAAGAATTACATTTAACTAATACAAAAAAAGCAAAGATTCCCGGTGTCAATCCTATTATATTTAAAAGTTTAGAAGAATATGCCGAATACGTTGCTTGGGGACAAAAAGTAGGATTAAAATGTCCAATTTTATACTACGAAGAAACATATAACACTCAAAATGAAAAAGGATTAAGATTATTAGATAATCCATTAAATCCATCTGCTGGGTTATCAAGTAATCTACCCCGTAGACAAGCACAAACTGTTGATTTACTTGATGCTAATAGAGATGATCCACCATATAATCAGAATAATTATGCTGGTATTGACCCCCAAGACCAATATGTAGGTGTTAAAACACCTTTAGATAATATAAAATTACAACAAGACCAAAAAAATTTAACTTATGCAGCCCCTTGTTCAAGTTGGGGAGGAAAATGCAACCCTAATTAAATATATAATTAAAAAATTATATATTTAAAACATTCCTCCTGCTTTTTTGGATACACCTCCAATTCCACCACCGCCTACTAAATCCATTGCTGCCAACAAATGACTTGATTCTACTATAGATTTTCTTTTATCTTTTCCATCGACTATCATATCCCTTAAATCTTTTCTTATTTGTCGCATAAGGTTTTCTTTTCGTATTTCAACCATATCTTTATATTCTGGTAAATCTTCTATTTGATCCAATTCCTCGTCTTGGTCTCCAAATCTTTCACTTAGGTCATCGTGATTATCTAATTGTTTTTGTAATTTATCTGCAAGTCTATCCAATTGTTTATCTTCTAAACCCTCAATTAGTTTATTAGTTGTTACTATTTGAGATAGACCCTTACCACCAATTTCTAACATACCAAATAACACATATACAGCTATTAAAGCCAATGTTAAATATCCTAAAGTTTTTACAATTCTTTCTGGACTCATTATATATTTAATAAATATTTAATTTGTATCTATTGCTATTACATTAGATTTTTGATAAAGTAAAAATTGCACAATATTTCTTATACTTGTTTTTGATATTCTTCTTTTAACACCCGAATCTGTTATAAATGATAATGTATCCATACATTTTTGATTTGTGTCTAATGCACATAATAAATCATACAACGAACCAAATTTATTCATAATAATTTGAGATGTATGTGAACTTACTCCTGGTATTTGGCTTAAAATAATTTCCCCAATATTTTCAGGAGTAATATTGTCTTTTTTTACTTTTTTTACAACTTCACAATAATTTTTAGGTGTTTTCTCTCCACTTTCATAATATGAAACCTTTTTTTTCTCTCTATTTAATTTGTCACACATTCTTAATAGATATTCTGCTGTCTCAGTAATATCATGTGTCTTTATTACTGAAAATCCTTTGTAATAATTTAAACTAAAAATAGCTGAGTGTAATGTGTTTGCCTTGACTTTATATTTATTTGTCCAGGTTGATAGATTACCTTCAATTAAATAAATTATATTATGATTATGCATTTGGTTATTTGTCAACCTATGGGATTGTTCGACATATCTACCATCTTTTATAGATGAAGCAAGGTCGTTCAACGATTTTCTCTCCACTATTAATTTTTCATTTCCATTTTCATCACAAATAATAGCATCGCCTATTGGTAAGTTCTCTATCTCTATATCTATCTTTTTCAAACCAAATTGTATAATATAAGCTTTCAATAATTCAATCAACTTTTTTTCTCGGTAGTCAATCTTCAACTTCATTTTACTTAATAAGTATTTATTCTTTTAAATAAATTATTAAATCTATTTATTTAAATATTGTTTAATAAATATACTATATAATTGTTTAATAAATATACCATATAATTTATATTTAAAATCAACATAAACAAATAGCTATCATTAATATAATATGAATACGAAGACACTATTACAGGACGGCGATATTGAAAAAAATGCCGAAGACCTAATTTTTAACCCTTTTAATTCTAACAATAAGGAAATTACTGAAGATGAGGTATGCGATATTTTAAAGAAATATGGCGTACCAGATAAAGTTCATAATATTGATTTATATAAACGCGCATTTATTCATAAATCATATTGTAAAAGACCTGCTCTTGAAAATCAAGAAAACGAAGTTATTATTGCAGATAGACCTTCAGACTGTATTAAACTTAAAACAAAATCAAATGAACGATTGGAATTTTTAGGCGACGGTATTTTAGAATGTATAACCAAATATTATTTGTATAGAAGATTTCCAAAAGCTAATGAAGGTTTTATGACAGAAAAAAAAATTGCAATTGTAAAAAATGAAGCAATTGGAAAGTTAGCTTATGAAATGGGTCTGAATAAATGGTATATCATGTCTGCGAATGCTGAAGAAAAGAAAACACGAACAAATCTAAAAAAATTAGGATGTTTGTTTGAAGCTTTTTTAGGTGCTTTATTTTTAGATTTTAATAAAATTTCAATAAAAGATGAAGATGAATGGTTTAATAATGTATTTGTTACTGGACCAGGATTTCAAGTTGCACAAATTTTTGTAGAAAAAATATTAGAATCACATGTAAATTGGGTTGAATTAATTCAAAACGACGATAACTATAAAAATATATTACAAGTTATGTTACAAAAAACGTTCCAAATTACTCCTACATATCGAGAAATCTCTGAATGGAACGAAGAAACAGGATATCATATGGGAGTTTATTTATGTTTAAATAAAAAGAAACATGAATTTACACCCAATGATGATTTTATTGAACATATTGAAAAATATATTAATAAAAATAAACCTGCTTTAGAAAATTTGAAAAATTATTGGGATACTTGTGAGAAAAATAATGATGGAATTGTAATTATTTTGGGAAATAGCAAACACAAAATAAAAAAGAAGGCTGAACAAGCTGCTTGTAAAATTTCTATTAAAAAATTATCTTAATTATTTCTTATAATATTTTTCTGTATATTATAAGTTTTTTCAATCGAAATACGATGCTTCTTTACATTTGGAGAATTATTATTTGAACGTCTATTTATATCTGGGGTTTTCTCATTTTCTTTTGATTTTTTAACCAATGTATCTATTTTTAAATTAAATTTATATTTCATTGTTATTATTATTATTATTATTATTAATTTTTTAATATATAAAACTTTTTTATATTTAATTTGTATAGATGTCTGAATTATTTTTAGAAAGATTATCAAAAAAAAGCAAACCTCAAAAACCTAAAATTCGTGAAATTATATTAGAAAAAGGACAAGTTGATGTCGATACAACTCTTGTAGATGAAACCGATTCTAATTATAATATTAAAGCTCTCAGACAAAAATTGAAAAAAGAAAGAGGATTATCTGTACCAAAATTATTTAAAGTTCCTCCTTCTATACAATCCTATCCCGATGAATCAAAAACTTCTTCTTCAAGTGATATCAAAAAACCTGTCAAATTATCTAAAACTATCAAATTACCAGGCGATGAACCTGACGAATCTATTGAAAAAAGAAAAAAAATAAAAAGAAAAATAGTCGAAATAGAAGATATCAAATTAGAAATGGATGCTACATTAATAGAAGTTGATGATGAACCTCTGGGAAATAGATTACCAACAAAAGAACCTTCTATAAGGATAAAAGCCAATGCATATTATTTAAATGATAGAGAAATTTTTATTAATTTTATTAATTCCATATTTAAAGATTATGGTGATATATTGAAAAATGAAGATAAAAAAGATATTACATGTGAATCTCTATTCAAATCTAAATCTAAATCTTTCTCATTAATGATTCACCAACAAATTGTTAGAGACTATATTAATATTTATACTCCATATAGAGGACTTTTATTATATCATGGTTTAGGTGCCGGTAAAACCTGTGCATCTATTGGTATTGCAGAAGGAATGAAAAATAATAACCAAGTATATATTTTTACTCCTGCATCCTTAAGAGCTAATTATATTAGCGAACTTAAAAGTTGCGGAGATCCTATATATAAATTAAATCAATATTGGGAAAAAATTGATACTATTGGTAACCCTCATTTAGAAAAAGCATTATCTGAAATTTTAAATATACCTGTTGCTTATATTAGAAAAAATAAATTTGCATGGATGGTGAATGTCAATAAATCAAGTAATTATAAAACTTTTTCTCCTCAAGACCAAGATTCTATCAATACTCAAGTTGAACAGATGATACAAAAAAAATATAGATTTTTTAATTACAATGGTATGCGCAATTCGCATTTAGATAATCTCATAAAAGAATCTTCAGGAGGTATTGAAGAAGATGAAGAAGACCCAGACGAAGAGGTAGGTGAATCTAAAAATAAA
>TARA_B110000037_G_scaffold142314_1_pt1 | contig 10204 bp, 8 predicted proteins | sample TARA_B110000037 | Tara Oceans TARA_B110000037 (sample SAMEA4397196) | marine metagenome | biome: Polar Biome; feature: [MIX] marine epipelagic wind mixed layer (ENVO:01000061); material: water (ENVO:00002006), including particulate matter (ENVO:01000060) such as... | depth 10-100 m
TTTCTACAAGCCAGTACATATAACCTTATTTTACCCTAATATACGAACGCTTTTAGTAGCCTCCAAACGTATTTGTAATTGTTTTAGTAGGTTCATTATATGAACCTGATTGTATAGTTGGGGTTAAAGGGTTTAATATAGAACCAGTTGGTGTAAACTCCAAATAATCATGAGCTTCCATAGTATGTTGTCTTCCTACCATTGGTCCCTTAGTGGGGTGGATGTGATAGTAACCTACATAAGGTTTCCCGGTTTTTTTGCTTTTTATTTCTTTTCCATCACTATAAATGTTTTCGTTACTACCATATTGAAAATATTTATCATATCTATCTTGAAAATACTTTGAAAAATAAGGTAAATTATTATTTTTTTCATTTATTTTAACTAAATTAAAATTAGTTTTATTAACCTTTTCTCTATTTCCTTTTAACAACCACATAATTTCTGTGGAAGTAAATAAATCAGTTTGAACGGATGGGTCTTTAGCTTGGAATTGATTATATTGAGTTTGATCTATTTCCGTTGTTTCATATGAAGAAAACTTATAGGCAAAATACCTTTTAAATTCCCCTAATTGGTAATCCTCTTCTGTAGGTAAAGGTATAATTTGTTTAGGGGGAGACGGGGCATAATTTTCAGGATAAGGTAATACTGAATATATACCTTTAATAAGGTAATAATTATTATTACGAGTAATAGGTTGTTCAAACATAGAACTAGTAGAATTCGATCTTTTATTTACTGGGAACAACTCATTAGTAGGTTTATCATTTGGGTTTTTATTAGAAAAATATCTTCCATCAGATGTTTGGTAATAGTACCCCGTATAGTTAGTAGGGGAGCCTTCTAATGTAAGTTCTCCTCCATTAGTATACGATCCTGTAACAATTTGAGATGATGGGTAGTACATATTTTTAAGTTGTTGTTGTTTCTAATTTAGGTATTCCACTTTTTGGGTAATTTTTTGTTCCATTGGAAGATTCATAATAATTGGTTAAAGTATTAAATGAAGCTACATTATCATCTTTCCATCCCTTACTTTGCCATAATTTTTCTTCTTCAATTGCTTTAGCTACCATTATTAAAGCCTGTGAATGGTCATTACATCTTAATGCTGTAAATACTAATTTTCCCTCACCTTGAGATGTATCAACTGCACCGCTAGTAGACCAGGTAACATCTGGTTGAGTGTTTCCAGATTCCACTATTACTGATTTTTTGGTAATTTGGTAGTATGATTTTTTAACTGTATCACCTACATTTCCTCCTATTAAAGTTATTGTAGTATCAGAAATTTCAGTTACTATATCCCCATGACTCATATCTTGATATGGGTTTGTAGAATAAGTTAAGTTATTTGTTCCCCTATTCTTAATAATAATATCACCTATTTGAATACTTTTATAAGAAGTAGTAAGGGAGGAATCTCTATTACTTGCGTAGTAAACAGTATCTTCATTTCCACGAACTCTTCCAATTCTTCTTTGGTTTCTTTGTTCTGGGGTATAACCAGTTCCTCCAGCTCTTGGGTCAAAAACGGTCCAACCTTCATTACCATCTCTAATTGCTTGGGCATATGCTGTATGTGAGGCTCTTGGTGGAAATTTAACACCGGTTGAGGTTGCTAAATATGAAATAAAAACAGCACTCCAAGGGGTGGATTTAACAAAAGAATCAAAATTATATTCTTCATCTACTCCTAAAAATGCAAATAAACTATTATCTATTAAATTTACCTCGGTTGGGGTTGATTTAGGGAAGATAATAGTTGATATTGATGTTTCCCATTTATTATTAGAAATTTTATGATCTACTGTCTGTACTACAGATTCTAGCGTACCATCATCAGTATTTGTGTTATATTGGCTAGGTAAAAAAGAAGCTACTATAGGAAATTTTTGGTATATTTTTATGCCCGATAAACCTATAAGTGTTAATGTTAAGTTAAGGGGAATAAAACCCTCTCTTTGAGATGCAGAGTTTGTTATCTTATATATTTTTTCATCTCTAGTTTGGATATATTTTTTAAAAGATTGTTTTAATTGAGAATAATTATTTTTATCTTCTATATTTAAATAACTAGCATCAACCCCTGAGAAGGTTCCTACATCTTTTATTTTACCTCCAAGGTTTTTGGCTAATAAAGATTGGTAGTTAGTTGTTTTTGGTTCTTTTAACCAAGCATCTTTAGATTGTAGTGTTGGATTTTGGTTAATAAATGTAGTATACTCTGATTTAAATTGTTCAAATGTTAATTCTTTAAATGAAAATAAGTCAATCTTTCCTGATCGAGTATCTTCACCCCACCAATCAAAATGGCTCTTTGTATTGTCTCCATTAAATAACTCTTCAAGTTTTTCTTCAGTTTCTTTTTTTTCTGCTTTTTCTAGAGCAGCGGTATCAATCACATTAGAGGCAGGGATAATTTGTTTAGAAAACCTATCTACTAACCCGGCATTCCAAGTAGAAAAGGCAGTTCCATCTGTCAGAGCTGTAGATGAATTACCTGCTGTGGCTCCAATAGCAAGGGAGGTAGCTAATTTTGAGTCTATTTTACTTTCAAATGAAAAACTTGTTATAAAATTTGATCTATTATCCTCAAACCCATATAATATAAAAGGATAGGTTTTTGGAGGATTTATAGTGGGGATTAATTTTTTAAGAATAGAGTCTAATCCTTTAGGTTGGACTTGATCAATAAATACTATTTCATTACCATTTTTTATAATAGGTTGGATTTTATTAACATCTCCTAAACTAGAATTTACACCATCGCATATACTAACCAAAAAAGTATAAAGAGACAAATTCCCATCAGAATCTATATTTTTTTTAAGGCACGTCTTTATAAATTTGAAATTAAGATAACAATTCATTAATTGACCATAATACAAATCAGCATTATTTTCTGTAGATAATACAAAATATTTTTTAATTGAACTATTACTTATAGTAGATAATGGGTTTATTCCTGGGATGTAAGCATCAGGTTTAATAAAAACTTTTTCTAAATCAAATGAAATTTGGTTTGGTTGAGCACTCACTATATTAAGATTTTCAGATAAATCAAAATCAACCATAGGATATGTTGTTTTACCTACAACTAAAGGGATACAATGTTCTACTAATTTAGATAAAAGTTCTTTAAAGGTACAATAATATCTATTATCTTCCTTCCACCCATTTCTTTTATCGTATGCATATTTACCATCATTGTAGTTCATAGAAGTTAAGTTTATATACTTACCCTTACCAGTAACAGCATTTTGCCCATAAGTTGCAATATAGGCATCCATCCACTTATCTAATATTGTATAATTACCAACAACCTTTAATACTTCTTTTTCACCCGTATTTGTTGCTACTGAGGCTGCGGGTACATTAACTGTTAAGGATTCAACTACATCACCTAAAGTATATAACTCTAAATCAATATCATAAGTACCATCCGCTGCAAATGACCAGCTATAATTAGTAACTCTTCCAAAAAAACCATCTACATTTCCTTGATATACTTTTCTTTGGGTTTGAATTTCTTCTAATACTTCCCTTTGGTCTCTATCTCCTTCATTAAAAAATGATTTTTCTGTTATTGTAGAGCCTACTGTTTGTCTTTTTCCTTCATTATCTCTATAATTGACATGGCCCCATTCTAATAACATAGTATACCCTAATCTTAGATAAAGTAGTTCTAGTAAATTAAATTGGAAACTATTATAGGCCTTAATTTTTATATTAGCACTCCTTATAGAACCTCTATTTACACATTTTATATCAGCAGAAATTAATCCAGGCATAGGTTGTTTTCCAAACTTATTACCTCCTAAACCGTAAACGGATGATGGGTTCCAGACATCTAAAGAAGGAGATATTCCTGCTCTTGGTTTTAATTTTGTACCAGATAAAGATGATAAACCATTAAACAAAACAGCACTTTTAGCTAAAGTGTTTGATTGTTGGAATTTAGTAATTTCCTTATTAGAAAAACCTAAAGTAAGTAGTTTAGTAAAGGCAGCAGCTTCTTGGTTAAGATTATTTTTTAAGATCTGTTCATTAATATCATCTAATTTTTCTTTATTAGAAGCAATAGCGGTGTTGTCTGGGGTATAATTTCCTCGGCCTTGATATGATCTTTCATCTTCAAATTCTTCACTATTTGAGAATTCATCTTTAGTAACAATTGGGTTTGATTGGAAGATATTAATCCCTGAAGCTAGTTTTAAAAATGAACTATTATTGTTCATTAAAAGAAGCTCGTCAGGTGTTATTGGTTTTGATGCCCCACCTTTATATCCTTTTCCATAAAGTATTTGTCTTGAATTAATTTGATTAAAAACATATGGATCAATGTTTTCTCCTATTAAATTTCCTGTCATAACTATCTTGCATTTAGTAACTCTTGTTCATTTATTACCTGAGAAATATTAGTTGGTATTCTTAACTGGATTCCTATAGGGGGGAAATAAGAGTTTTGATTTAAATTTGGGTTTGAACAAGCTATAACCCACCATAAATTTGAATTTCCATAATATTCTTGGGCTAATTGGTCAAACCTATCATCTTCTTGAGTAATAACATAAATATCATCTAAACTTAAGGGAACAACAGGGTACTTTGTTGACCCATAAAAAGGACGTTTTATAGCATTTGTAAATCGGTTTGTGGAATTATATCTACTCATTATGTGGTTGGATTAGTATTTGTTCCTAGTGCTTTTTCTGTATCATTAGGAGTTGTATCTACTTTATCTTGATTTTTTTTAGGGGCAGGTCTTGTAAAATTATTAGATGCATAATTATTATTAGCTGCATTTTTTAATGCTATAAATCTTTCTTTACCAAATTTAGAAATATAACTTCCACCACCACCTTCAATTTTTTCCCCAAAATAGTCATTCTGTTGTATTCTAGGTACAAAATTATGGATAGGTTTAAAAGTAAATCCTGTAACATTTACATACATTGCTAATTCTTTTGTTTTTTTCCCCCCATCTTTACCTCCGGATGTGCTAGGTAGATTTACTTCATATGGAGACTCTTTCATAGGAGAGATATTTATACCCGTAATTATACCAGGTTGTTCATAGCAATAACCACCCATAGTTAAATAAGCAATATTTCCTTGCATGTAACCTTGATCACTATAATCAGGTGCTAAACTTGAAGCTAAGAAATTTAACTTTTGATACATGGGGATTAATTCATCAATGGACATAGCGGCAACAGTCCAAGCCATACTTATAGTTCGATCAAAACCTCCATATCTATAAAAATTTTCCCCTCTACCCATAAGTCTTTCACTTGACCAATCGGCACTATAAGAATCTGAAAATGAATCTATAAAGGATCTAAAATGGATGTAAGTTTTATAATTGCCCTCTTTATTATTATCTAGTATACCAATTCTAAACTTAACTAGGTCATTAATAACACTAGTCTGGTTAATCATTTGGGGACTTGAGTATAAAGGTAAGGCATTTATCTTATCTAATGGTCCCGTGGGTTTACCATTTTCTTGTACTCCTATATTGTAATTAATAAGGTTTTTCCCTTTTCTACCAGGACTCCCCATATTAACCCTCCCACCTAATGTTTCATTAGGTTCTGCATAGTTTAAAGAAGTTGATAGAACATCTTTATTTAAACCTTTCTTTTGGGCGTCAATTAAGTTAGACCTAAAGTCAACCATGGTTATACCCTTTGGTGTTGCTGTGCTATAAACATCATCACCTGTTTTGCCTATTATAGCAGAATAATTTAGTAAATAACTTCCAGGTGTACCATAATCTTGGGTGTTAACAACTCTTTTTAAACTTGTTTGTCCTATTCCTAAAGCAGATCCAGGTCCACCGTCATATCTTAATATTTCCCCTTGATTTAGGGATATACTATTGTATTTTTGACCAGCAGAGGGAGATTTTGCTAATATATTATTAAGTAAACCATTGCCAAATCCTTTAGCACCACCCCCAGTTAAAGAATCTAAAAAAGAATTAGTACCATTTGTTGTTTGAGCACTTGGACCCCCGATTTTATATTTTACTAATTCAGTTAATCTATTATTATCAACTTCCCTAATTGTCTTTATTTTTTTAGCATAAAAAGGAGCTGATAGGGGGAGTGAGGCATTTAAAACACTATCAATAATACCTATTCCAGTGTTAGAACCATCAGCCGTTGTATCTGCTAATGGGTTTATACCTTGTTTTAGTAAATGACCTCCAAAGGGGTTTAATGCTACCTGTGCTAAAGTTGAAGTTGGTAAATACAAGCCATCATTTATAGGCCCATTACTAGCTTGAGCTCTAACCGCTGATCTAGATAGCACATTTTGTTTTACTGCAAATTGTAGCCCTTTAGGAGAAATTAAAAATTGACCCATTCGAGATAAGTCATCTCCTACTCTACTTAGTGTATTTGCTCTTAAAAGGAAGTCAGTACCACCCGTATCTCCAGGAGTACTGTTTACAGAGTCAGTAACAAAGGGTTCTTTACTACTTCCTCCACCTACGCGATCTCGACCATACCTTAGTGATTTAAGGTCTGTTGTTAAATCTAAAAGAGCCATATTTTATTTATCTAGGTAAATTATCTAAATACTTTACTGGATCAGCAGAATCTAAATTAGATGGAGCTGGTTTACTGTTAATATTTGGAGTACCATCAACTGAATATGTGTCATGTAATTTTGATTGAGCAAATTGGGGTGTTGATGGTGTTGACCCATTTAAATTTGATAGGGTTGAACCCCCTTGTGTTTGTAATTTGTCTAAAAGTCCCATAATTATTGTTTTATTATAAATATTAAATTATTGTATTTGTCGTGAATTTACACTAAATGCTGTACCAACACTAGTTGCATTCATTTTTACTGTTCCTTGTTTATTAAGTATTTGGTTTAATAATGCATTTGTTTCATTCATACTACTCCTATCACCACTACTATTACCACTACTATTACGACCTAAATTGGTTCCTGCTACTACCGTATCTTGGTTATTTAATGCAATTGATCCCTTTGGTGAAGATAAAATTCTATCTCCATATCCAGGAGGTGCAACCATATCATCTACAGTTCCCATTATAGAGGATGCTCCTGCAACTGCCGCAGTCATTGCTGCTACACCACCTAATGCTATAGCAATACCTGCTGGTCCTAAGGCGGCATTACCACCAAATAATTGAGCTACAGAGCTTGCAAAATTAATTACTGCTAAAGCAGCACTTCTAGCAGCTAAACCCGCCATTAAAGCCCCTATAGCTACTAAAACAGGTTTATATTCCATTAAAGTTGAAATACCTTTTGCTAAACCATCTATAAAAGGAGCAAATGCTAAACCAATTTGTGAAACTGAATCTTTCATTTTATCCATAGCTAACCCTAATTTCTCTTGGGCTGAAACTGCTTGCATTCGTTCATAAGCACCCTCACCATTTATCGCGTTAAATTCTTGTGCTGATAGATTGTTCATTTGTTGCTTCATCACCATATCGGCCATAGCATCTCTACTCATCCCTATAGCAGCTGCTGCTGCTTCTTGTTGCATCCTGTTTCCAGTTGCAAAGGTATTAGTTAATTCTTCATTATTTAATAATTCTTCAGATAATCCTACTAAATCATTATTTAAAGCTAATTGTCTTGCTTTTTCAAAATTAAGATCTTTTCCTAACAACATTTCAGCTGCTAATTCATTTTTAATGGATTGTTCAAAATCTAATAAACTACTAGCTATTGCATCAACTCCTGATAGGTTAGTACCTAATAAGGCAGCATTTGCTGCTGCTTCTGCTAGTGCTTCAGGGTTAGATCCTAAGGATACTTTTATAGAATTACTTACACTAGCAACATCATTTAAAACTCCTTTTAAATTAATTCCAACTCCAGCTGAATTTGCAACATTTTGTGCTGTTTCTGCAGTATCAGCGACAATCTGTTCAGTTTCTTTCCCCTGTAATCTAGCCATCATAGTTAAAGAAGCAGCAGCATCTTCAGCCATGTGAAGCTTACCAGTTAACATAGAGAACGTCTCTAATGTTTGACCTCCAAATTCAGCAGTTAAACCAGTTTGTTCGGTTAATCCTTTAAATGCTTTATGTGCCTTTTCACCAGTAAAAGCTACATTTTCAGAATCAATAGCAGTCTGATTTAGTGATTTAGATAGTGCTAAAGCCTGGTCTTTTGACATCCCCGTTTCCTGAGATAACATTGCCATATTTTCACTACCAGCAAGAATAGCCTTTCCAATAGCTAGCATAGATAATTCACCTAATCTAGATATAGTTACAACATCAGCAAAATTGCCTTCTAGTATACTAGTAAGAGTTCCAGATTTATCTATTTGACTTGCAAATCTTTTTGCACTATCAGCTCCAAGTTCAACTAAACTTTTATTTTTTTGTCTTACCTTATTTTGTTCTTCAAGAGATTCAAGATTTGCCTTTTCTAAATCATATTGCTCTGCTAAAGCAACTTTTAATTCCATGGTATCTACCCCTGCTTCTTTACCAGCTGAAATTATTTTTTTAAGAGTTACATTTCTTCTTACTTCAAGAGCTAACATTTTTTTCTTAATGTCTGCTTCAATATTTTGCCCCTTTTTTATTTTAATTTGGAGTGCAATTGTTTCTTCTAATCCCGAAGTTGATTTTTTAATAGATTGTGTAATATCTCTATTATAGGATTGAGCTACTTTTTTAGCAACAGTATCTAAACCATTCATATTATCAATAGCATCTTCTAGAGTAGTAGATATAGTAGCTGCTAATGATTTAAAGGCATTATCTAAAAACCCAACTTCTGAAGCTTGGTCTTTTATAAGATTTTTACCTTTTTCTAATTCTGAATTGGTTGCCATTAGGGTGTTTTATTATAAATATTGAATACTTTTATTTTTATTTATAACTAGATTGATTTTTAAAATTAGGAGTGCTTACTTTACCTTCAGTGTTAATAAGAGATTGTTTATCTTTACCCTGTTGGCTTGCTTTTATAGATTCTTTCTCCTCTTCATAAAAATCTTTTATAAGTTTAAAAGTATATTTACGAAGCCAAATTGGCATATTGTATACAGTATGCCAATCATATCCTCCTTTACCATGAAAAACAATTTCGTGGATTTGTCTAAATAAATTTTGTCTAATTTGGGGAACTGTTTTAAGCGTCAGGCCAAAAAAAGTTAATTCCAATGGGGATACTAACCCCGTCATCTCCGTTTTCGGGAAAAAAAGTCAGATCTACGTCTGGTTGTGTTGCTAATATATTTTCTCTAAGTGCACGAGCATCTCGTGCTAGTAAATAAGTATCAACAAATTCCCTTACTGTTTTTCTTTCTGAATCTCCTTCAACTGATATGATCATATGTTTTAATCTAGTTGTAGCTTCAGGAACATTATCTTTATTAATCTTTTTTAGTCCCTTTAACTCATTTTGGATTTTTGTTTCATCACCATGAGTAAGTAGTTTGTATTCAACTACATTACCGGAGTGGGGGAGTGTAAATGAAAATTGGTTAACCCCTTCAGTATATAAATCGCTATTAAGTTCTTTATCTTCTATTTTAGATAAATCTACTGTTTGTTTTTTTCCATTATAATTAAAAGTATAATCTTTTCCATACCCTAAAACTCTAGCTGCTACCATAATAGCATTTTTATCTCCAATTAGTAAGTCTGACCAATTAAATTTAGTTATTACTAAGGCCTTTAATACTCTATCAATTACTGAGCCATCGCTGATGTATGTTGAATTAGTTAGAATATCTTCCTCTTTAGCAGTCATATATTTCATTTCTATCTTACCACTAGATAATACATTGTCCTTTGAGTATAAAAGTCCTTTTGAGGGTAGTGTTACGGTTTCCGTAGGTATTTTAAATTGTGTCATAATCTTTATTTAATAATAACGTTTGTTCATATTATACATATGAATATAAGAAAAAGCCTGACCGAAGCCAAGCTATTTTCAAAATCAGGGGTGGGTAAAATTTTTAGAAGTTTAAAATACAATAATCTGGTTGTACTGTAATGCTTATATTTTGAGCAGTATCTACAGTATCCCAATTATAATCTCCAAATGATGTACTTGTAATAAATGCACCTTTTATAATCCATTCAGATACAATATCTCCTACAGGTCCTAGTACGTTAAAAGTAAGATCTTTTTTATAAAAATCACTATACCCATCACGACCAGTAACTGATTCGTG
>TARA_B110000037_G_scaffold17151_2_pt1 | contig 10193 bp, 9 predicted proteins | sample TARA_B110000037 | Tara Oceans TARA_B110000037 (sample SAMEA4397196) | marine metagenome | biome: Polar Biome; feature: [MIX] marine epipelagic wind mixed layer (ENVO:01000061); material: water (ENVO:00002006), including particulate matter (ENVO:01000060) such as... | depth 10-100 m
TAGTTCAGTGAGAGCTTTCCTGATAGCGTAATCGGTTCATTGGGGTATATAGATATGTATGAGTTATTCGCGTCGTCATTTACTACAAGGGAGTTTGGTCGGAGGCGCTTCGGGCTTATTGACTGGGTTAGTACAGGGGAAGGAAGGTTCTGGAGTGAAAGCGCTCCGCAAAAAGCCGCGTGGGATTATCTTCTGTGTTTCGGATGGGATGAGCCAAGGAGTTCTCTCTATGACCGAGGCGTTTTCAAATCAGGTGCGAGGTAAAGGAACCTCCTGGTGGGAGCTGCTCTCGGGGGAGGGAGCCGTTCTTGGATTAATGGATACGGCCTCGTCGAGCTCTATGGTTACAGATTCGGCTGCGGCTTCTTCAGCTTGGAGCTCCGGGAAACGTGTTCCAAACGGGCAGATTAATTTCGATGAAAATGGAAAACGGTTAGAGTCAATCGGCGAAACTCTTGAGAAGAACCGGGTCAGGCTAGGATTGGTCTCGACGGCAAGTATTACTCATGCAACTCCGGCGGGATTTGCGTCATCAGTTCTCAAGAGGGGGCAAGAGGATGCGATCGCTCTTCAATACCTGAATAGGGTGGACGTAATTTTGGGAGGGGGATCCAAGTTTTTTGACCCTAAAACACGGCGAGATAAGAAGGATCTTTTTGGGAGCTTTGCGCGTGAAAAGTATGATGTCGTAAAATCGCGGGACGGTCTTTTGAAGTCAAAGTCGCGGAAGATTTTGGGAACTTTTTCTCCAGGATATATTCCCTACACAATTGATCGTGATCAGAATAAAGAGATGCAGAAGGTGGTTCCGACTCTTGCCGAGATGAGCGGATCAGCCGTGTCTCGTTTTCTAGATGATGATGCGCCTTTTCTGCTTCAGATCGAAGGGGCTAGAATCGATCATGCCGCACACAAAAATGATATTGGCGCAATTTTGCACGAGCAGATGGCATTTGACGATGCGGTTGCCAAAGTTCTAGCGATGACCGGAGGCCGTGATGATATTCTTGTTGTTTTGACAAGTGATCACGGTAATGCCAACCCTGGGCTGAATGGAACTGGAGCAGGCTATCGCCAAACCGATGAGTCCTTTTCAAAAATCGCTAAAATTAAAGGCTCTGCTGAGTTCTTCCTTCAGCGGTGGCAACAGATTAAATCAAAATCAGCAGGGGAGCTTGGACAGCTTATGGAGGCGATTTATGGATTTAAACCTTCATCTCAGGAGTTGGAAGCTCTCATGGACCGGTGCGCCGGAAAGAAGGTGACAGAATGGAGTAATCAACTTTCTAATCCAGTCGGCCTGCTGGGGCAAATTGTCGGTAACGTCACCGGGGTGGGTTGGACCGGAATCTGCCACACCTCTGACCCCACCCAGCTCACCTCTATTGGACCGGGTGCCGAGGAGTTTTCTGGTCTCGTTAGAAATGATTCAGTTCGAGACCGTCTTCTTGGGCTTCTTTTGTGATCGCTCGTTATTTCCGGATTTGAGGACTGATGGTGGCCTTGATTTCGTTGCTTATAACCACCGAGCTGGTTTCCCTCCTTGCTCTTTAAGCAGGCCTTCTTCATTCTCATAGCAGCTTATTTTAAAACCATGATCAACAAACGTCGTCACTTCCTCAAATCCACTCTCGCCGCTGGTGTTGCGCCTTTCATCTCCGGTGGAATCGCCGGTGCACAAATCATCGGGGCAAACAATCGTCTCCGCCTTGCCGTCGCCGGACTAAATGGCCGGGGAAAAAGCCATATTGATGGGTTTCTTGGGCAAAAGGGGGTCGAGATCGCCTATTTGATTGATCCTGATAAGAAGGTTCTCGCTCAGCGGATGGCCGATCTTCGTAAAAAAGTCGAAGGCAAAGGTCTGCCCTTCACCACCAAGGGAGTTTCCGATGTGCGTGAAGCTTTGGCCGATAAGAATCTTGATGCCCTTTCGGTGGCCACTCCCAATCACTGGCACTCACTCATGACGATTTGGGCGGCCCAGGCAGGGAAGCATGTTTACGTTGAGAAGCCGATGAGTCATGACGTTGCGGAGGGGAGAATCTGTGTCGAGGCTCAGCAAAAATACGGGGTTGTCATTCAACACGGAACGCAGCGTCGCTCAGATGCTGGGATTGCAGGGTTAAGTGAAGCCATCCGTGCTGGGAAGTTTGGGCGACTCAAGATTTCCTATGGCTATTGTTGCAAGCCGCGAGGTGGTATCGGCTTTGATAAAGCCTCAGCTCCGCCCGAAAACCTCGACTGGAACCTTTGGCGCGGTCCCGCGCAGATTGATGACTATCACGCGAATTATGCCCACTACGATTGGCATTGGTTTTGGAAGACTGGTAATGGTGACATGAACAACCAAGGAACTCATCAGCTCGACGTTGCGGCTTGGGCGCTCGATGAAGATCAAACGAATCCGACTCGTGTCATGTCGCTGGGTGGGCGTTTTCAATGGGATGACCAAGGTGAAACACCTAATACCATGATGGGGATGGCGGAATATCCGAACGGGCAATGGGCCTTCTTCAATGTCCGCAATGTGAATTACAAAGGTTACGAACGTCAGGTTGAGAATGAATACTACTTCGAAGATGGCGGTCGTATCATTCGTAATAAATACTACGCACCCGGTTCTAAAAAAGGCGAGTCTGTCAAAGTTCCGCAGGGAGATGTCACCCCGGGAGGGAACTGGGGAAGTTTCATCACCGCCTGCCGCGAAGGGAAACCTGAAATGGCAAACGGGAATGTTCTCGAGGCCCATTACGGTTGCGTCCTTGGTCACCTCATGAATAACTCATATCGTCTTGGTGAGAAGGTTCCTTTCAATGCCAAGGCCGGTCGCTTTGGAGATAATGCTCCCGCCGCTGAACACTTTGGGAAACTTCACAGCATCATGTCTGATGGAGTAGGGGTCCCCAAGGATGGGGCCGAGTATGTCGTTGGTCCTTGGCTTAAATTTGATCCTAAGGCTGAGAAGCACGTCGGAGACCATGCGGCAGCGGCCAACGCCCTTCTTAAAGATTCGAATCGTAAAGGCTTTGAGGTCCCTGCGCTTGGAAAGGTGTAAGGAGCCTTGGGAGCGAGAATCACGGTGTGGAACAGCATAAAAGGGGGCTCTAGACGAGCTGCCTTTGTTTCGACTTCCAGCTAAAAAATAAGGGCGGCCATGAGGGGGCCGCCCTGAAAATTGAATGGGAAGGATTCCTTCCCTCGGTTCGTTAGAGGGGCTACCTCATGGGGTGCGCCTTGAGTAGTTCATCAGGGCTGTAGAGTCCCTTAAGAAAGCTTCAAACGCACTTCCAGCCATCTAAAGAGCCCCACCCCACCGGGGGAATATCTCGCGCACGTCCTATATAATACGGTGGGAGATTTTTTGCCCCTAATATGGGCGCGGCCTAGATTGGTTTGTTATTAGGTTTCAAGAAACTGGATTTTTATGTTATTATGCTTCACCAAATGCGACTTCAACCCTTTCCCGCCAAAAACAATTTCCTAGCAGTCAAAATGAATGGGGCTCTTACCTTGTTTGTCTGTGGGCTGGTATTTGCCAGTTTCACAGGGTTGCTCCCCGGTCAGGGGGATTTGGGTGAAATCCAGAAAAGAAGCTACTCGTTCAAGGAGGCTGGTAAGGATATCGAATACGCGCTCTATGTCCCTTCCGGCTATAAGAAGGCTAAGCCGACGCCCCTGCTGGTCCTGCTGCACGGGCTTGGGAGTAATCCCCAGAAGGTGATACGCTATCAGGGCGTCACCGCGGAGGCAGAGAAAAGGGGCTATATCGTTGTTGCGCCCTTCGGTTACAATGAGAGAGGGTGGTATGGTAGCCAGGGTAAGGGAAATGGAGGCCTTCTCGGAGGGAGTGCCGGCGATCCGGAAAACCTCGGGGAGTTGAGTGAAAAAGATGTCCTCAACGTTCTGGGGATCGTGCGTAAGGAGTTTAATGTCAATTCCGCGCGTATTTACCTCGCAGGGCACTCAATGGGCGGGGGAGGAACAATTCATCTGGGAGCAGCCTATTCTGATATCTGGGCAGCACTTGTTCCAATGTCACCAGCCTATATGGGTAGTCACGACATCCTTGAGAAGATTATGGCGCCAATGATGGTCGTCACTGGTGATAAGGATACCACCGTTCCTGTTCGGATGGTCCGTCCTTTCGCCCGGAGGATGAAAGAGACGAACGCCAAGCACGTTTACAAGGAGATCGCCGGAGGCAACCATGGAACGACGTTTTACCGGAACCCCAAATTGATGGCTGAGATTTTCGATTTCCTGGACGGTTGTAGCCTGCAGGTTGAGGAAGATGATAAGTTGCCTCAAGAGCCGCTGAGAACCTTTACCAATAAGTCTGACAGAAAAATAGAAGCCCGGATCGTCAGTAGCGAAGGCGCAAAGGTAACCATTGCACGCAAAGACGGGAAATCCTTCACCATTGCTTTGAGTTCGCTCAGCGAGGCTGATCAGAACTACATCCAAACCTGGATTGCGGAGTCAGCGACTGAGCCCTGATGGCGATCTTGCAGGGGCAGAGTTTTGAGTGAGGAGGTTTATCCGAATTTCCGGTTGGCCTGGTCATGATTGATCAACCCCCTTTCTCCCCCCCTCCGGTCCAAAGGCGCCTTCAAGGCCCTCCCGCCAAAAGCAAATTCCTAGCAGTCGAGGAGAAAGAAAACGAGTAGCATGCTGCCTTTTTTGACAAGGGTGACATTAGCGCCTCAGCCAATCGAACAGCTTCGCCTCCTCCACCTCTGTCTTCCGTAAGACCATAATTAACGATTACCTCCAACCTGCCGCTCCAACCGAAGCACCCTCATCTTATGCTCAAAATCATCCTCTCACTCTTCCTCGTCCTACCCCTCGCCGCGGCAAAGAATCCAAATATTCTCATCATCATCGCCGACGACTGCACCTTCAGCGACCTTCCTCTCAATGGCGGTCAGAACGCCAAAACACCCCACCTCGACGCCTTCGCAAAACAATCCCTCGTCTTCGACCGGGCCTACCTCGGCATGGCGATGTGCTCGCCCTGCCGCTCCGAGCTTTACACCGGTCGCTTCCCCCATCGCAACGGTTGCGCCTGGAACCACGGCACCTGCCGCCCCGATACCAAGAGTATTCCTCACTACCTCGGCCCTCTCGGCTACCGCGTCGGACTCACCGGAAAAGTCCACGTCAAACCGAAGTCAGTCTTCCCCTTCGAACACGTTCCCGGATTCGATCCCTCCTGTGTCCGGAATCCCACCAATTCCCACGATCTCACTGGCACCAAGAAGTTCATCACAAGTAATACGGAACAACCTTTCTGCCTCGTTGTTGCGCTCACCGAGCCTCACGCCCCATGGGTCATGGGTGATGCTTCCGTCTACCTGCCCAAGAAAATCAAACTTCCTCCTTACTTGGCCGACACCCCGATGACCCGGAAGCAATTCGCAGACTACCTTGCCGAAATCACCTACATGGATTCCCAGATCGGAGAACTCCTCGCCCTCCTCGACGAAACCAGTCTAGCCGACGACACCCTCGTCCTCTTCACCAGCGAGCAGGGAGCGCAGTTCCCCGGCTGTAAATGGACCAATTGGGACAACGGTCTCCACACCTCCCTCGTCGCCCGCTGGCCCGGAAAAATCGCTCCGGCCCGCACCAAAGCCATCGTGCAATACGCCGACGTTCTCCCCACCCTCATTGACCTCGCCGGTTCCGAACCAGCACCCGAAAAATTCGACGGCACCAGCTTCGCCGGCGTCCTTTATGGCGAGCACGCCAATCATCGCGAACACGCCTTCGGCATGCACAACAACTACCCCGAAGGCCCGTCCTACCCCATCCGCTCCGTCACCAATGGCAATTGGCGCTACATTCGCAATCTTACCCCCGAAAGCCTCTACATCGAAAAGCACCTCATGGGCCGTAACGAGCACAATCCCTACTGGGCGACCTGGGTCTTCTCGTCCTTCTCAAATCCGCACCACGAAAAACTCATCAACCGGTTCATGAAACGCCCCGCCGAGGAACTCTACCACACCGCCGAAGATTATTTCGAAATGACCAACCTCGCCGACAATCCCGCACACTCCGAAATCAAGAACAAGCTCTCCAGGATTCTCGACCAACAACTCAAAGAACAAAGAGACCCCGGTCGAATCCTCGACACCAAAAAGGCCCACCGCGCCGCCGCCCGGGGAAACCCTCTCTTCCAATCCAAGCCATGAGAATTTCTCTCTTGCTCGCATTCAGCCTCTCGAGCTTCACCTTCGCCGCAGAATCCGCAGGCCCCAAAAAGCCCAACATCCTCATCATCGTTGCTGACGATCTCGGTTATGCCGACACCGGCTTCAACGGCAGCAAGACTGCCATCACGCCCAAGCTCGACAGCTTCGTCAAATCGGGCATCAAGCTCACCGATTTTCGGGCCTGCCCCATGTGTTCCCCTACCCGGGCGGGACTCCTCACCGGACGCTGGCCTCTCCGCTTTGGCATGATGCGGGCCGTCATTCCACCATGGTCAACATACGGACTCCCGGAATCCGAAAACACTCTCCCCGAACTCCTTGCCAAGGCCGGATACGAACGGCGTGGCATCATCGGCAAGTGGCATCTTGGCCATACCAACAAAAGCCAACTCCCACTACACCACGGCTTCACCCACTTCGTCGGTCACTACAACGGAGCCATTGACTACTTCACCCATGAACGTGAAAATCAACTCGACTGGCATCAAAACCACAAACCCCTTCGAGAAGAAGGCTACGCCACCGATCTCCTCGCCAAGCACGCCGTCAACTTCATCAACAACTCACCCAAGGACAAACCCTACTTTCTCTACCTCCCTTTCAATGCCCCGCATTCTCCCTTCCAAGCCACCAGGGAAGACCTCGCCCTCCATGCCTCGATCAAAAACAACAAGCGTCGTTCCTACGCTGCCATGGTCAGCGCGATGGACAGAGGAATCGGCAAGGTCCTCGACGCCGTCGATTCCCGACCCGATGCCCACAACACCCTCGTCATCTTCTTCAGCGACAACGGTGGCATCCTCAGCGCTGGAAGCAACGCTCCCTGGCGTGGAGCCAAGCTCAACCTCTACGAAGGCGGAACCCGCGTCGTCGCCGCTCTCCGCTGGCCCGTCCGGGGACTCACCAGTGGCAAGGCCTTCGAAGGCCGTATCGGCTACATCGACATCCTCCCCACCGTCCTCCGCGCCGCAGGCGTAGCGCCACCCAAAAACCTCGACGGCCTCAATCTCCTCCCCGTTCTTCGTGGCAAAGAAGATCTCCCTGAACGACCCTGGTTTAGCTACTTGCACCAAAGTAAGTCCGCCTCATCCTCTCTGCACCTTGGCCCCTGGAAACTCATCGTCGAAGGCGACGCCTTCAATTCCGACGACCTCACCTTGGAGCTCTACAAGCTCACCTCCGATCCTCAGGAGAAAAGTAACCTCGCTGAGAAACACCCCGATCGTGCCGCTGAAATGCTCTCCCAAATCAAACAATTCGGAACCCTCCAGGTCCCTGGAGCCACCCTCTACGGAGAAGGCCGCAAAGGCTTCTCCGCACCCAAGGACTGGCTCATTAGTAAATGACCGCCTCCTCCCCTTCAGCGGGCTAAGGCGTGGCCTCTTTCACCCATGCCTCGTGCATGGCGGTGAGACGGCTAACGATCCCGGGCCGGGCCTTAGCATGATTGGTGCCCTCGGGCTTCTTATCGGATCTCATGCTATTAATGCATTTATAGTTTCCCCCTTTAGTAGTGATACTCCCATCGCTAATTTTTTCATTGGTTTTGTTGGGGGGACAGTGGTTGGCTTCATTATTTCTGGCTTAATGGTGATGGTGTGGCCAAAGGACTCTTTGAAATAAGACATCCACCTCAGAAAGCATTCTTTGTTTCGGAAATCGGTTTCACCCGGCCCGCGCAACGCAGGCTGTTAGCTGCTGGTGAGTAGCAGCTAACCATGTCGCCGACTTCAGCAGAGTTGCCACCTACATGGCAATCTTCGGTAATTTCCAGCACCCAACTTGAGCGGGTGCTTTCATTAATAAATCTATCATTCTCCAAGCTGGGTGGAATGACTTGTCGGTGAGTTACCTTGCCTTTACTCCAAGACGGATTTCCCAACAGGATTCTTTAGGGTAGACCGGAGAAATCAGTAGTGGTATAATACTGTCCTTTTTTTCTTTCCCTTCCCGCCCAAAGTAAAATCCTAGCAGAAACTATTGCCATCGCTTATTTCTGTTTTGGCATTTGGGTGTGTGGGAATGAAGGACAACCAGAAGAAGAACAATGAGTCAGACAATCTATTGCAGACCGATTCCCGCGTCGGGGAAGGAGACGTTCAGGACGTGCGTATGATAAATCCCTTCACAACAATATTTGCTATCGTCGTTGTGTTATTGTCCGCCGGAGGAATAAACAACGCTCATGCACAGAATGTCCGAGTGACTGAAGGTCCAACAGTCCTACACGCGAATATCGCAGGGCAATGGGGTGGGCATACCTTCTGCTATCTGCTATCAGGAGAACGGAATGTTTTCTGGTCAGCAACAGCCTACAGCGCGGATAAACAATCACCAACAGCTTTAATAGGACAACATCCGAAGCCGGGGAGTTCGCTTGCCCCTGTTGTTTCTCGCATTCAGTTTGATGAGCCAAATGTAAAAGGAAACAATCAGCCGCAGATGATCCGCTCGCCGGATGGGTATATCCACGCTTTTATCGGCGTAACCTATACTACGGACAATCCCGCATATAATACCGGAAAGCTGCGATACTTCCGCAGTGAGAATCCGGGGGATGTTTCCAACCTTGTGGACAGGACGGAGCTGATTCCCACGCTGCCCTATGATAGCTTTCATCTGAGGATGAACGTAGGAATAAGCCCTGATGGTCAGCGAATAGCGCTGGTTATCCTGGCTATATCTGAGGATGGAAGCGTTCCTTTCAATACCCCGGTGATCTTTATCGGCGAGCGGCGGGGCCTTGATTTCACCTTCCAGAAACCGGTCTCATACGCAGAGCCTATGGGCTTCTTCTATCCGCAGGTGGCCGCCACCAACGAGGGAATTGTCATCATCGGCCAAGTCTGGGATAATGCTGATCGCGCCACTACACGATTGATGCATCTGAATTGGGATGGTGAGTTGATAAACCGGGAAGAATTGCCGGCCGACACCGATGGCACATATTTCTCCTTCGATCTGCGTCCACCTGATCCAACCGATTGGAGCAAATTGGTTCTATACTACAATAGGCAATCTAAAGATCACAATGACTGTTATCACGAACTCTGGGAGTATGATACGAAGGCCAGGCGACTCCGCCAGCTTCGATCTCTGGAAACTCAGTATGGCATGTCTAACTCTGGCAAGTGGATTCCTGCGTCCGATGATTCATCAGTATTTATCAATAACCCCAGCATGGGGCGCTTACATAGCTGGCGCGGCGATATACTCGGTGATGGAGAAGTCGCTTGCGAACCTTTGCCCGGCGCTAATCCGCTTTCGCTTGGGTATCAAGCAACGGCTTCTCTTTTCGCGCCAAATGTATTGCAGGGATCTGTTTTGTCACCGGGGGAGACATATATCGCTTCTGACTGCTTTAATCCGGGCAAGAAGCCCGAGGAATCAGGTCCCTGTTCGTTCCTGCTCTGGCGTCTGAGCATAGGGGAATAAAGGATAACGGAAATGACCATAAAAGAGAGAATTCACACAGCATTAACCGGAGGGATGCCTGACCAGATCCCTTTCACCGTTTACAGCGGGAGCGCCCACCTGGGAGACGATCTTGACGATCTCATCAACCCCCTTTCTCCCCCCTCCGCTCCGGTCCAAAGGCGGCTTCAAGGCCCTCCCGCCAAAAACAATTTCCTAGCAGTAGGACCTCAAGCTCTCAAGGATGATCTGACCTCCTAAAACTGGACCGCTTAAGATGTTAGGTTTGGGTTCGTAGAACCTAAACTAAGACATGAAAAAGAAGAGACATAAGACCGAAGAAATCATCCGAATCATTCGCAAAGCCGACGGATGCCAAACAGTGGAAGAAGTTTGCCATGAGTCATCCAAGGCCTGAACCTAACTTTCAAAGTGGTCCTGATTTGGTGACCTGATCACCTTGAGCCACGGTAAGCTTCCGTATGCTTGGAATCTCACTGATGAACGGTCTGCGGGAAGAGCCCTGCTCCGAATTTTCTTTGGATGTACAGCCATAGCCAT
>TARA_B110000037_G_scaffold111703_1_pt1 | contig 10188 bp, 7 predicted proteins | sample TARA_B110000037 | Tara Oceans TARA_B110000037 (sample SAMEA4397196) | marine metagenome | biome: Polar Biome; feature: [MIX] marine epipelagic wind mixed layer (ENVO:01000061); material: water (ENVO:00002006), including particulate matter (ENVO:01000060) such as... | depth 10-100 m
CACCTGCAGGTGGTGATATTTTATTTATTGAGTCTAGCTTGAGCAGAGGCAAAGGGAAACTCACCCTTTCAGGTCAACTAGGTGATGTTATGAAAGAATCTGCTGTCACGGCACTCTCTTATCTAAAATCTAATGCCGAAGTACTCGACATACATTATAAAATATTTGATCATTATGATCTACATATCCATGTTCCTGCCGGTGCTATTCCAAAAGATGGCCCATCTGCTGGCATCACCATACTTACCGCACTGGCCTCTCTTTATACCCAAAGAAAAGTAAAGGCCAAACTTGCCATGACTGGAGAAATTACATTACGTGGTAAAGTATTGCCTGTCGGCGGGGTGAAAGAGAAAATATTGGCTGCCAAGCGTGCAGGGATCAAAGAAATCATTCTTAGCATAAAAAATAAGAAAGATATTGAGGAAATAGATGATCGATACCTCAAATTATTACAAATTCATTATGTAGGAAATGTAGATGATGTATTAAATATTGCTTTGCTAGAGCAGAAGGTTAAGCAACCGTTAAAATTCATTATTCCAGAAGAAAATACAAAAGCTATTTGAAGGCGACGTTCACTTTGTTTTTTTTAGTTTTTTGGTCAACCTTGTTTGCCCAGCAAGGCTTTCATTTTTTAAACCTTCCCAATAGCAGTCGTGTGGCAGTACTCGGTGGGCATGCGGTGTCAAGCGATGACCACGACATTGCCATGGGATATCACAATCCAGCAATCTTGGGTGACAGCACTTTAGGAGATGTCTATATCATGTTTCATCCCTATTTGGCAGGTATCAATAGGATGAGTGCCATAGCGCAATTTAGTGCCGGTAAAATAGGTCCCCTGACTGCCGGTATTTTATTTACTGATTACGGCACCTTCGATGAAACGGATCATCTAGGGAAGGTTATTAGTACGTTCCAGGCACAAGACTATGTGCTTCACATCGGGAAATCTCACAATATGGGTCCTTTTACCTTGGGCATCAATCTAAAAATGGCAGGCTCTTATATCTCTACCACAGGTGCCACTGCCCTTTTATTCGACTTAGGGGGTATGTACAGAAGCCCCTATCAAAACTTCTCTGTCGGTATGGTGATCAAAAACTTAGGGTTTTTACTTTCTGATTTTACAGCAGATCAAAATACCTCACTCCCATTTGATGTCTTGATAGGTACCACTTTTAAGCCTCAGCATATGCCGTTTCGTTTTACCATTACGGTTACCGATTTGGCTCGTTCTAGTGATGATTTGTACGCCCTAAACCAAAATATCAGGCGATCGGATCAAATTTTTAGATATTTCAATTTTGGAACGGCCTTGATTATCGGAAAGCGTATTGAACTCAATTTGGGTTATAATCACAGGCAAAGAGCCGCATTCAGTATAGATGAAATGGCCTATGGTGCCGGACTGAGCTTTGGTTTTTCATTAAAGATAAAGGCGTATGAATTTCAATTCAGTAATGCTAAAATACATGCCGCCGCGGCGAGCCAATTTTTCTCGATTAAAACAAATACAAGCGCTTTAAAACAACTATTTTAAAAATGGAAAACCTCACACCCAAGCAAATCGTTGCCGAATTAGATAAATATATCATTGGTCAAAGTGATGCCAAAAGAAATGTGGCCATTGCCCTACGAAACAGATGGCGCAGAATGAATGTTCAAGGAGAGATTAAAAATGATATTATTCCCAATAATATTCTATTGATTGGATCTACAGGAGTAGGTAAGACCGAAATTGCGAGAAGGCTAGCAAAAATCGCAGACGCTCCATTTACCAAGGTGGAAGCCTCAAAATTTACCGAAGTGGGCTATGTAGGTCGAGATGTTGAGAGTATGGTACGCGATCTCGTCGAACAATCCGTAAATATGGTTCGGATACAGAAACAGACAGAAGTAAAAGCCAAAGCAGAAGCTATTGTTGAAAATATCATTTTAGATGCCTTAATCCCCCCCCTCAAAGGAAAAGGAAAGTCTTTCCCTGGTGGAGATGCGCAAGCGGATATGAATGATCTTGAACTGAATGAAAAGACCAGAGAAAAATTTCGTGAAAAAATTCAAAAAGGTACGCTAGACAATCGAAAAATAGAGATTGACATTAAAGCTGCCGCTTCTGGCAACCTGGGTATGATTGGCGGTGGTATGATTGATGAATCTTCTATGATTAACATGCAAGATATGCTCAGCAATATGATGCCCAAAAAGTCTAAAAAAAGAAAAGTGACCATCTCAGAAGCCAAAAGATTATTACTTGAAGATGAAAGTCAAAGGCTCATTGATATGGACGAAGTCAAAGAAGAGGCTCTACACAAAGCGAGTAATACCGGCATTATTTTTATTGATGAGATTGATAAAATAGCTGGTGGACGCAGTGGAAAATCTGGACCCGATGTAAGTAGAGAAGGCGTACAAAGAGACCTTTTACCTATTGTTGAAGGGAGTTCTGTAACCACCAAATATGGAGTTATTCAGACAGATCATGTATTGTTCATTGCTGCAGGTGCCTTTCATTTTAGCAAGCCCTCAGATATGATTCCTGAATTACAAGGTAGGTTTCCCATCCGAGTTGAATTGAATAATCTTACCAAAGGAGATTTTTTAAAGATTTTAAAAGAGCCAAAAAATGCATTGACCAAGCAGTACATCGCTTTGATCGAAGCCGAAAATGTTTCTATCGAATTCAGTGATGATGCGCTTGAAGAAATTGCAGAGAAGGCTTTCGCCATCAATGAAGAAATGGAAAATATAGGGGCACGGCGTTTACAAACCATCATGAGTAAACTCCTTAACGATATCTTGTTTGATATTCCAGATACCATCGGTGCCCACTCAAAAATTTTAATCGATAAAGCCCTTGTGGACGAGAAACTGACAGGCATCATTAAAAATAAAGATTTGAGCGAATATATTCTATAACCTTAGGTCTCTCGGTAGATATGATTCGCCATGTAGTGGGTGCCAATGACTATTTGAAGGTCTGCTCATGCTTTCGCTTTGTATCGCTTTACATTATAATTTAATGTGAAGTGCATTCAAAAGGGCAAATGGCCTAAATTAGTAAGCATAAATTGAATTTATGAAGCCATTGGTATCATAAAATATGTCATTAACGAAAAGAAATCTTACGCTAGACCAATTAAAATCAGGAGTCCTCTCTGGAGATCGATTGGTTTTGAGCCAGGCCATTACTTTGTGTGAAAGTCAATTACCTGAAGATCAACGATCGGCAACCCAATTAATAGATTCCATTTTAAGTCATACGGGAACATCCTTGAGGATTGGAGTTACCGGTATCCCAGGTGTTGGAAAAAGCACTTTTATTGAAGCTTTTGGCTTATTTCTTATCGAAAAAGGTCATAGAATAGCCGTATTATCTATTGATCCCACCAGCACCTTAAATCAGGGCAGTATTTTGGGAGATAAAACTCGGATGAATGAACTTTCTCAAAATAGAAATGCATATATCAGACCAAGTCCTACCAGCGGGCACCTCGGCGGAATCTCCGAGAAAACACGGGAAAATATGCTCTTGTGCGAAGCTGCAGGATTTGATGTGATTTTAATTGAAACCGTTGGCGTAGGTCAATCTGAGGTGGCGGTAAAAGATTTGAGCGATTTTTTATTGTTATTGATGATCGCGGGTGCGGGTGATGAATTACAAGGTATCAAAAGAGGTTTAATGGAACTTGCCGATATGATATTGGTCAACAAAAGTGATGGAGAAAATATTGAAGAGAGCCTCCGCACCAAAATTATCTTTGAACAAGCACTCCATTATTTTCCTCAGAATATAAACCACTGGACTGTCCCTATTGAAACTATTTCATCACGCCAACCTAAGAATCTAGATCAAGTTTGGAAATATATAGACCAATACATCTCCATCACTAAGGCCAATGATTATTTTTATGCCAATAGAAAGAATCAAAATCTACAATGGTTTCGTGAAGGACTTTCCAACCAACTACTCAAACATGTGTTCCAAGATTCCAAATTATCGAGCAAAAAGAAGGAAATCGAGGAAGCGATTCTGCAAGGTAACCAATCAGTAAAGTCCGGTATTGATACCCTATTAAAATATGCTTTTAACTGATGAATTACTCAGGTTTAAAGACAAAACCATTAGGCCCTCTTCCTACTTGAAATTCGTCTTTCTCCCTACCCATTTCATCATAGACGTATACACTTCCTAGAGATAGAAATCCCTTAGAATCACCTATGTACATATCTCCATCAGGAGCTATGCCAATCCCATAAAAAGAAATGGCAGAAGTATTCTCAATGAATGTATCGTAGGTTTCATCTCCTATGCTGTAACTGTATACAGTAGTACCACTGTAAAAATAAAGGATAGATAAATCGGCATTGGCCACCATTTTACCACTGACATTCATTCCCAATGCAATTTCCTGGACTACTTCGTCGTTGGTATCAAGTTGTACCAATGATCCGTTGTTTGCGGTACTATAATCTTCATTGTAACCCCCACTGCACACGACCCAAAGGTGATCATTTTGGTCTATGATCATCGCAGCAGGTGATGGGCCAACGGTAATCGTTTGAATAATTTCTCGTGTACTCAAATCCATTACACTCAGGGTACTCCCAAAATTATTGCTTACATAGAGTTTGTTATCTCTGATGGCCAAAGCCTCTGCTCCAAATCCCACGGCAACCGTATCTAAAACCTCATAGGTTTTTAAATCTAAAATAGAAATACGCCCTGGATCTGTAAAACTTACCCACTCCGAAATATAGCCATAATCTCCCTCACTAATCATATACCTGGGTAGAGAGACTTCTGAAATGGTATGCAGCACCTTCATTTCGTCTACGTCTACGACCTCTACTTTATTGCTGTTATTTACCAAAATAAATGCTAATGTATCCCTGAGGTACATGGATTGAACCACGTCGCCCAGCGGCAGCAAGGCATTATTTTCAGAGAAAACATCATTTTGAACAATGCCTTCTGAGTCAATAAAAGATATTGATCCATCAGCAGCTCCAAAATTTCCCTCATTGACAACGAAAATTCCAGATGAAAAGGAACCTATTGTATTTTCAGTAGCATTATCATTGGGGACAACCTCAGAATCATCAGTACAAGAAACAAAAAATAAAGTGGCGAAAAATAGAATGTATAATGGTAATGAATTAAATAAATATTTAGCTTGAGTCATAATTTAGTTATTATTTGTAATTGAAAATTGATTCCTGGCATGGCCCGGTTTTGAATATTTTCGTAGTAGTTGTTAAATATATTCTTGATCTTAAACGAAATTTGAGTGGTTACTTTTCCCAGATTGAGTTGATAATCGGTAGCGATATCAAGTAAAAAATAAGGATCTACAGCATAAGTATCTGATTGATCTAAGGTGGTATACCGTCGACTGGTATAAGATTGATCTAAGCCAATACTCCATTTTTTAATATGAAATGTATTGGACCAAATAGCTGTAAAATAAGGTACATAAGGCAATTGACTTCCCAATGCGGCTTGATTCGGATAAGCTGATTTATTTATAGAACGCTGAAAATTTAAAACTGCCTGACTTTCTAACTCCGTTTCATTCAAGGAATATTGATAACCTAGGGTATACTCAATACCTGAAATACCCACGTTTTGGATATTTTCAGGACGCCATATATTTCCGGTTTGTGGTAACCATAAAATCCAATCTTTGGCCCAAGTTTGATAAACATTGACCTGCGTGTTAAACTTACGATAACGAACTTTAACACCTATATCAGCACTGGCACTTTGTTCAGGTTTCAAAGATGGGTTGCCTCCAGGTAACCAAAAAAGATCATTGAGTGTTGGGTATCGAAAGCCTTTCGCTATTTTGGCATAAGATACCAATGTACCTTTGGGCAACATCCAGACTCCTTCGACTCCAAGAGAAGGCAGCAACTTGGATCCCGCATCAACAATAAATGATTCACGAAGTCCCAAGGTACTGTTCCAATGAGTATTAATCTTATATTTGAGTATAGCAAAAAAATCTAACTGCTTTTGAGGATTGATTTTCTCAAAATTCGATCCCTTGGCAGCAAGCAAATTGATTAAAAATCCACTATTCAAGTGAAAACGATCTCCTATTTCATATTCATATCGTTGGGTTAATGTGACCTGTTGAGAACGAATCTCTGGATTTTGATTATAAATCATTTGATCGTTGACCCAGCCCAGGGTTGTGCTTAGTGAGCCCTTATCTAAATCAATAAAATGCTCTACGACTGATTTAATATTATGAGTTTTTATGAAGTCTTGACCATAATTTCGGGTAATGATCGGTTGACTTTCTCTATGTTGATAAAAAAGCAACAGATCTATAGACAAACGTTGATTTTGCCAAAAATGCTGTAATTCTTGTCGAAATCCGTAGCTCAGAGCTGCCGCATTTTGTTGTGTTTGAATAAGATCCGTTCCTTTTAAAGGATAACTAAAATCATTGTTGATGGCTTCTCGATAAATATGAGTCGTTCCTTGAAGGTGATCTTTTTTATACTCTGCCCTACCCCCTTGGAAATTGTATCCAAAACTTCCCAGTCCCAATCCAATGGCTGCCCCATTCGTTCTGATCTTATTAAAATGATCAATGAATACGGTACCCCCTATGGACCCTGTTCCATATAACGCCCCTTGATTTCCGGGTTGAATGGCCACGTCATCTATCAGCCATGCATGCCATTGTGAGAAATCTGTTGATCCTAATGTGGGTGAATTAACTGGGATACCATGCCAAAGCACATTGGTATGTGCCGCTGACGTCCCTCTAAAAGCGATGGTTGCCAACTGTTGATGCCCATAATTTTTCATGTAAATACCTGCCTGGCTGAAAAGTGAAGCGTCCAAGGTTTTTATATGATCAAGGGTATGAATCTCGCGCACTACGTCCCCGGTTGCATAAGGCACCATGCCAAAGCCCATTATTTCAATAGGCCGCATTAAAACGGTGTCTGATTGCGCCCTTAAAAAAAAAGGACACAAAAAGACCATCCAAAATACAACTACTTTCACCCGTTAATTATTTAACCGGGCCCATGGTAAATAGAGAAAAATGACTTTCACCTTCCCTAGCTTTCACCCGAAGCTCGAAATTTTATGTTTGAAATAGGCAGGTCTCCTGACTTGGTTCACTTCATGGCCTTCCCATTGAAAACAACAGTGGCATTGTAGATGAAGCATGTAAACCGTACAGTTGCGGGGACAGTTCTTGATTTTAACAAGATTCCCTTTTAATCTTGGCAGCTAAATTTTATGCCAAGAACCGACTTCAAGGCAAAGTTATGTAAGTTTTAAACTAAAACTAAATAACTCCTTTTTTTTGTTCAATTTTGTTGGATGAACAAGTGCCTCGCTTTCTTTTATTGTTGTTTGCTATTTGGCTGTCAAAAAAATAACCCTACCCAGAGGCTTGATGAGGCAGTCTCAAGTCACCCAATGGATTATGCAACTAAATTTAATATCCAAGACGACTATCTAAGGGTCATTGAACCTTGGCCGGGATCAACATCTGCCATTGAATATGAATTTAAAAATATACCGCAGCGGGTAGTTGTCACCAGCACCACCCATCTGCCTTATTTAGAATTATTGGGCTTGGAAGATAAACTGGTAGGCTTTGTGGGTACACCCAATATTTATTCTGAAAAAATCAACGAACGCCTAAAAGCAGGTGAAATAAAAGAGGTTGGTATCAATGGCAAAATAAATTTGGAATTACTGCTTGCCAGTCAACCCGATTTGGTCATTGCCTTTGATCTCGGAGGTGAATCTACGACATTAGATAAAATTATCGAAGCAGGCATACCCATCGTCTATAATTCAGATTTTCTTGAAGAAACCGCTTTGGGTCGCGCCGAATGGATCAAATTTTTTGGCTATATTTTTGACCAATCTTTACACGCAGATTCCATTTTTAATAGTGTTGTCGAAAGATATCATCAACTTAAAAAATTAACCCAGAACGTGACAGAAAGGCCCAGTGTGTTTTCGGGGGTTGTATATGGAGATACTTGGTTCTTACCAGGTGGGCAAAACTGGTCGGCACAATTCTTTAAGGATGCTGGGGGTACGTATATTTGGGGGGATAATCTAAAATCAGGATGGTTAGAACTTAGTTTTGAAACGGTTCTGGATCGAGCCAGGGAAGCACAATTCTGGATTGGAGTTGCCTCTATCAATACCCGAGCTGAGTTGATGGCTCAAGATGCCCGATATGGACTTTTTGAGGCTTATCAAAACCAACACATCTACAACTACAATAAGCGCATAGGAAAACATGGTGGCTTTGATTTCTTTGAATCAGCCTATGCTCGACCCGATCTTGTTCTTGCCGATCTCATTAGCCTATTGCATCCAGAATTGCTACCCAATCATCCTACTTATTATTTCCAAAAGATTCCATGATCACACAATATTTTGATACTTCATTAAAAAAGTGGCGACGACTATTTAGTGGGTTAGGAGCTTTATTGATTGTTTCATTTGCCTTCAATATCAGCTTAGGATCTGTAGCCATCCCTTTATCAAGTGTGATTGATTTTATTTTATTGCGACCCCCTATTGACGATTCTTGGCATTTGATTATTGAGAAATTTCGGTTACCTAAGGCCCTAACGGCCGTCTTCGTAGGTGGTGGGCTGGGTATCTGTGGATTGCAAATGCAAACCTTATTTCGTAATCCTATGGCTGGGCCATTCATTTTAGGCATCAGTTCTGGATCTGGATTAGGCGTAGCTCTGGTTATTTTTTTAGGCGTTGAGGCAGGACTCCTTTTCGAACTCTCAGGTATTGCCAGAAGTTGGATAATGGTATGTGCGGCAGCACTAGGATCCTTTGGGATGTTGTTGGCCATTATCTTAGCATCGATGAGGCTCAAAGATTCGGTCACTTTATTGATATTAGGACTGATGCTTGGTGCCGCATCTAGCGCTTTGATCAGTATTTTACAATACTTTAGTCAAGCCACGCACATCCAGGCTTATATGATGTGGTCTTTTGGTAGTCTAGGCAGTCTCTCTTGGGATGAGTTAATGATCTTTAGCGTGATCATCATCATCGGAATGATCATGTCCATAGGCCTTTCTAAATCATTGAATGCTTTACTGCTTGGGTCAAATTATGCTGAAAGCATGGGCGTCGATATCAAAATCACCCGTCTTCTGATCATCATTAATACCAGCTTATTAGCGGGCACCATTACCGCCTTTTGTGGACCCATCGCTTTTTTTGGTTTGGCTATGCCTCACATCGCACGAATGCTTTTCAACACTACCAATCATTTATTATTAACACCCCTCATCATCCTCATTGGCGGTATTTTGATGCTCCTATTTGATGCAGTCTCACAATTACCGGGCATAGAGGCTACTTTGCCTATTAATGCGGTTACTGCCCTACTAGGGGCTCCTTTTGTGGTCTATCTCTTGTTGAGAAAAAGAAACATCCATTATACTTTCGATAAATGAATTTAATTCACACCAAATCACTGGCCATTGGATATGCTGAAGGGGGGATAAATAAAGTGCTTCAGGAAAACATCAATCTGTCACTTTCTAGTGGAGAGATCATCAGCCTTATGGGCCAAAATGGGGTTGGTAAGACCACTTTTATAAAAACTCTATCTGGCTTACATAAGGGAGTATCGGGATCCATTTATCATCAGCATCGTTCCATTGATGAAATCCCAAAATCATCTTTGGCTAAACAAATAAGTGTCGTCCTTACCGAAAAACCCTTTGCCGCACATCTTTCTGTCATTGAGTTGATCGCCCTAGGTAGACACCCTTATTCCAACTGGCTGGGTCGTTTAAGTGCATCAGATAAGCAGGCCATAGATCTGGCCATAAGTCAAACAAACATCAACTATTTGGCCACTAAAAAGTTATATCAGCTCAGTGATGGCCAATTTCAAAAAGTCATGATCGCTCGTGCTTTGGCGCAAGAAACAGATTTAATCATATTAGATGAGCCCACTGCACATCTAGATTTGAGCAATAAAATAGAGATCATGTTGCTATTAAAATCCATTGCTACGACCGGAAAAGGGGTGCTTATAGCTACCCACGACCTACAAATAAGCCTGCAATTATCGGATCGCTTGTGGCTCTTTAATTTTAACCGCCCCGTATTAGAAGGTTGTCCTGAGGATTTAATTTTGCAAGGGGCTATTG
>TARA_B110000037_G_scaffold217961_1_pt1 | contig 10158 bp, 12 predicted proteins | sample TARA_B110000037 | Tara Oceans TARA_B110000037 (sample SAMEA4397196) | marine metagenome | biome: Polar Biome; feature: [MIX] marine epipelagic wind mixed layer (ENVO:01000061); material: water (ENVO:00002006), including particulate matter (ENVO:01000060) such as... | depth 10-100 m
TTATGTATCCTGCTACAAGTTTTGCTCCTGGTGGAAAGTTAAGGTTGTTATATGAGTGTATTCCAATGGGGTTTTTAGTAGACCAAGCAGGTGGGAAATCTTCTGATGGTGAAAAAAGTATTTTAGAAATTGTACCAATAGAATTGCATCAAAGATGTCCAGTTTTTATTGGAAATAAAGATTTGATAGATATTTTAGAAAATGATTTCCCAATAATAAAATAATGCAAACAAAATTTTCAGTAAACATTAATAAAATTGCATTGTTAAGAAATGCTAGAGGAGAAAATATTCCTAATTTAATGAAATTTGCCAAAGATTGCATGGCTTTTGGTGTCGATGGTATTACTGTACACCCAAGACCAGATGAAAGGCATATTACAAACAAAGATGTTTATCAATTAGCAGAATTTTTACCGACCAAAAATTGTGAATATAATATAGAAGGTTACCCTTCGGCAGATTTTATAAAAATGGTTTTAGCTGTAAAACCAAATCAATGTACTTTGGTACCAGATTCTCCAGGTCAGTTAACTTCGGACCATGGTTGGGATACGATTAAAGATAAAGAATTGTTAACTAAAGTCATTGCTGAATTAAATGAAAACGATATTAGAGTTTCTTTATTTATAGGCACAGAAAAAGAGATGATACAAGGAGCTAAAGATGTTGGTGCGGATAGAATTGAGTTTTATACGGGTCCTTTTGCGGCTAAATTTCCTGAAGATAAAGAGCAAGCAATTTCTTTAATAAAAGATGCCGCTAAATTTTGTAACGAGATAGGAATAGGTATTAATGCTGGTCATGACTTGAATTTAGAAAACTTAAATTTTTTGAAAGATAATGTTGTTGATTTATTAGAAGTGTCTATCGGTCAGGCATTTGTGAGAGATTGTTTGTATTTAGGTTTAGATAATACGATACAGTTATATAAAAGATTATTAGTTTAGCGGTAGTCCATCAATTACCAATAGTTGTAAATACTTTAGTTGGAACAGGAAAAGTAAATTCTTAAAAAAAGTTTTGTCTTTTTTGCCAGGGAAAGTTATCACTTATTGTGAAGTCCCCCATTGCTAAAAAAAGGAATGACAAAAAAGGACATTCCTCAATTGATAGGACAAGTTAGGCTTAAAATGATAGAATTTTTAGAATAAGATTAAGAAAATTCTTTAGGATATATAACCATTCCTTTCACATCTTTTAAACCGTTTTTTACTAGTTCTTTCACCAAACAATTTTCTTTAGGAATTTTCTTAAAAGGAAACTTGATGTCAAATTCTTTCGCTAGCTTGTAACCAAATTTAAGGTAATAGGTAGCATGACCAATTAGTACAACAGATTTAAAGCCCATTTCTTTAGCAATTTCATGTGAAGCTAAAATCAAGTCTTTACCAATACCTTTCTTTTGATAAGTTGGTAACACACAAACTGGTGCTAAAGCTAAAGATTCAAAAGATTTATTGGTATCATTAATCTGAACTTTACTTAATAAAATGTGGCCAACAACTTTGTTATCGACTTCTGCAACTAAAGATAATTTTTTTATAAAAGAGCTAGACCTTCTTAGTTTTGAGACTAAAATCTGTTCAGTATGATCACTTTCTTTTACGTCTCTAAAAGCTTTCTCGACTAAAAAGAATACCGTTTTGTAATCTGAAGTTTTCTCTTCTCTTATTTTGATTTTCATATTTGTTGATGTTATATATTCTTAGCGAAAAGCTGAAATGAAAGAAGAATAATTACTTCTTTTTTACTTTTACTGTTTCCTCATTGATCGCTTTATTAATAATTGCTTTCAATTGAAGTAGTTCTGTTGTTGTATAATTATTAGACTCTATCCACTTATCGTCTTTTTTGTAGCTTTTTACAACTTTAAAATTTTTGTCTGTGTATTTACCATATTTCCCTTCTTTTTCATTCTCCCAAACAGCTATAGAAACTGAACCTATTCTATAGGTTGCCGTAGGTGCGTTTTTATTTGAATAAGCAGAAAGTTTAGGCGATTGAGCAAAAGAAGTAATCGAAAAAGCGATTAAGATTAGGACTGTAGAGAGAATTTTTTTCATGGTTTTAGTGTTTTAGGGGTTTAAATATTTTTTCCAATTAGCAAATCGTAAATAGACAGCGGAAATAACCATTAAAGAAAACCAGTAAACCCATTCGGTTATCCAAGCAAGTTGCAAGTCGTCTTGTACTATAAAAAATACATAATATACAAAACCAGCATAAATCACAACTACTGCAAAAAGAATAGCCAAGCTAATAAGATTTGAGCCAATGGTTACTACTGTATTGTAAATAACGTTTCCAATAGAATATAAAATCAAAGCAAGTAAAGTAATGTTTAAAATAGGTAAGGAGGCTTCTATGATGGAATCTTCCATAATTAAACTCAACACACCTCTCCTAAAATAATATGCAACAGAAATAAATACCATAATAAAACTAAAGCTGACAATAACTAATCTTTTAGTCAATGGAATAATTTCATGATATTTTTTCTGTCCAATCACATTACTAATAATAGTGTTTGTCACAGAAGAAAGAGCAAAAGCTGAAATACCAAAAACGGTATAAATTTGTTTAATACTTCCAGAAATAGCAAATTGTTCAACGCCCATTTTTTCTATTAAGGCAAAAAAGATAAGCCATGTCAATAAACCTAATAAGGTTAGGACAACAATAGGCATAGAAATTTTAGAAATCACTTTAATGTACTCCCATTTAATTAATCTAAAACTAAAGAGTAAATGTCTTTTGTTGAGTTTGTTTGTAAAAATATTAACCCACATGATAGTAATAGAAATAAATTCAGCAATATTTGAAGCTAATGCAGCGCCTTTAATACCCATTTCAGGGAAGCCGAATTTTCCAAAAACCAAAACATAATTTAAGAAAATATTAGAAACTGCCATTATTATAATAGCTACCGCCAATGTTTTTACTTTAGAAATACCAGTATAATAAGCTATAAAAACAGAACCCATAAATCCATAAATGAATCCATATTTTCTAATTCCAATATAATCCATTGCTGCTTGTAAAACGACAGGATCTTCCAAAAAAACATTTAAGATTTCTTTAGAGAATAATGCAAATAATAAGAATAAAATAATGCCTACAACCCCTAAAACAAAAATAGTATTATCTAAAATAATGCCAACATGAGATTTTTTATCTTCCCCTTCTTTTCTTGCTATAAATATTTGTGTTCCTTTAGTATAAGCAAAGCTTATCATGAAAAATATCAAATAAAGTAGTGCGACAAAGTTGATAGCTCCTTGTTCTGCTAAGCCAATTTCTTTCATAAATGCAACATCTGTAAATGAAATTAGTGTATAGAAAAAGTTGCTTAACATTAGCGGAATAGCTAAAGAAATAATGTCTTTGTATGAGTAAGAAAGGTCTTTCATTTTAATATTTACAAAGGTACATTTTTTGTTATCGAATACATTTAATAAATAGAGAAAAAATATTTTTACATAAAAAGGAGTCAATAAAATTTTATAATAGCAAAAATATTTTTATTTTGCACTCTAATAAACCTCATTAAAGTAAAAAAGAAGATTTATGAAATCAGTAAAAAAAGGATTAACCGTATTCTTATGGCTTGTCGTGTTAGCTTTGGTGTACAAATTATATACGGTTGTAAATGATCCAGTTCAGTTCAAAGTAGCCTTAGAACTTAGAAGTAAAGCAACAAAAAATAGATTATTAGATATTAAAGTAGCACAAGAATATTATAGAGAAAGAAATAATACTTATGCTGATAATTTTGATGATTTAATTAATACGATTAAAAATGAAAAATTAACTATTATTAAAACAATTGGTGATCCTGATGATACGACTATTATAGTAACTTATGATACTATTCTGGTTCCTATTATAGATGAAATAACGACTAAGGAAAGATTTAAGGGCACGAAAGATGTAAGCCAATTAAGATATGTTCCTTTAACGGAAAGTAAAACATTTACTTTAGCCATGGATACTATCAAAATCCAAAGAGTGCAATTAGCCGTATTTGAAGCTAAGGCAACAAAAGAAGATTATTTAGATGGTTTAGATAAAACTTTTATTAAGAACCCTGCAATTGAAGATTTAAGTATAGGTTCATTGACTAGCGCTAGTGGAAAAGGAAGCTGGGAATAACTATTTAAACGCAGAATTTCTACAAGTAAATAGCAGAGATTGCACTTTACTTATAGAATTTTCTGAGGAAGGCTTTTCTTATTCTATTTTGAATAACCTTAGCAATGAAGTGCTATTTTCTAGTTCGTCAAAAACTTTCATTGATTTTTTTCAAAATAGTAAAAATCAACTACAAGAAATTTTCAAACAAGAAGAAGTTTTCAAATTTTCATTTAACAAAGTAATTGTTTTGTTAAATAATTTCTACAATACTTTAGTTCCTTCTCCTTTTTTTGATGAAAATAAAATGAAGGAAATCTTATCTTTTAATTTAAGTTTACCTCAAACAGATTTAGTGTTTTTATCAGATAAAATTTCTAATATAGATTATTACAATGTATATATAAGTAATCTTAATTTCAGCAAAGTAATTGCTAATACTTTTGTAGACGTACGAAAAAAATCTACTATTGCTGTCCTTTTAGACTATGCGTATAATTTTGCGCCAAAAGGAAAGTTTATACAAGTGCATTTAAGTAAAAATAAAATTCATTGTATTTATTTTAGTGAAGGGAAATTAGAATATAGTAACTCTTTTAAAATTGATAATTCTGAAGATGTCATTTATAATGTTTTGAATGTATATAGCCAATTAGGTTTAAATACAGAAAAAATGCCGCTTCATTTGTCTGGTGAAATCTCTAAGAATGATGAAAAATATGAATTATTGTATATGTATATCAAGGAAATAGAGTTCTTAAAAAGACCTTTAAAATTGAATTATGCTGATAGAGTTAAAGAAATACCATCACATAAATTTGCCCATCATTTTGTTGCTTTGTTATAAGCGATAACAGGAAATAATTTAAAAAAAATATTAAGAATGAGAATCATTTCAGGGAAATATGGCGGAATTAATTTAAAAACGCCAACTTTTTCACCAACGAGACCTACTACAAATATTGCCAAAGAAGCATTGTTTAACATGATAGATAATTATTATAATTTCGACAATGTAAGCTTCTTAGATTTGTTTGGTGGAACAGGGCAAATGAGTTATGAATTTGCTTCTAGAGGCTGTATAGATATTACAACAGTAGATAAATTTGCACCTTGTATTAGTTTTATGAATAAGACCATTGAGAGACTTCAAATAGAAGGAATGAAAACAATACAGATGGATGTTTTTAAGTACATGAAAATTGCCGATAAAAAGTACGATTTAATATTTGCTGGTCCTCCTTATCCTTTACCAAATTTAGATACTATTCCAGATGTTGTTTTCGAAAATGGATTAGCAGACGGAAAAGGCTGGTTTATTTTAGAGCATAATCCTCAACATAATTTTGATAAACATAAGAATTTTTGGAAAAAGAGAAATTACGGGCAAACAATTTTTAGTATATTCGTAAATGTATAAAATGTATAAAAGATGAGTATTAAAAGAATTGCTGTTTTTCCTGGTTCATTTGACCCTATAACAATTGGGCATTTAGATATAGTTAAAAGAGCTTTGCCTTTATTTGATGAAATCATTATTGCTATAGGAATACATTCACAAAAAAACTACTTGTATTCATTAGAACAAAGAGCTACTTGGTTGAAAAATGTTTTTAAAGGTGAAGCTAAAGTTCGTATTGCGGATTATACCGGTTTGACGGTAAATTTCTGTAAAGCTAAAAATGCTAATTATATTTTGAGAGGAATCAGGACTTCTGCAGATTTTGAATATGAAAAAACAATTGCTCATGCAAATAGTAGTATGGTAGATGAGATTGAAACCATTTTAATTCTTTCAAGACCAGAATTAAGTTTTGTATCATCTTCAATAGTTAGAGAAATTCTTAAAAATGATGGTGATGCAGATAAGTTTTTACCAAAAGAAGTAGCTGCAGATTTATAGTATTTTTTTTATTAGCTATAAAAATGAGTACTTGATTTTAATGTTTCGTGCTATCCACTGCAGCTTCAAAAGTTAAACCTTCCATTCCTTTAAATTTTTCTTTATCGAATCTTTTAAAATAATTAAAGAAGAATTCTTCCAATTGTTCCGCACCAATACGTTTAGCTATAATTTTTTTATCATTATCTAAAACATACACTTGTGGTGTACTAGAAATATCGTAAACTTTTCTAAAAGGCGTTTCATGATAAGGATCTGCAACATTTGCCCATGTCAAATCGTGTTCTTTAATAAAATCCTTCCATTCACCTACTTGCTCATAATTCACAGTAGATATAGCATATACCATAATATCTTTGTCTTTTCCATAGGTGTCATAAAACCTTTTTATGTGAGGAATAGCCTTTTTACAATGGCCACAATCAGGGTCCCAAACAAAAACTATTGTATAGTCTGCAGGTAAATCATGTAGTCTAATTTGTGTTGTTAAATCGGTATGTCTCATCGTTAAATCTGGAGAAGTTTTACCAATTAATAGTGGTGCTAATGCATCTGCTCTTTCTATCATTTTAGCTAGTTGCGTAGAATCAGTCCAAGAAGCAAGTCCTTTTTTATAATAACTATCTATTAAATCTACATAGACAGCATCATCACCCATTATTTTAGAGTTAGCATATTTATTTAATAAAGTCACCAAAGAATATTTAAAAACCTCTTCATTTGCTAGGGCTTTATCTAAAACTAAATGGCACGAACGAATAACAGAATCTTGAATTGGCTCTGTTCTTTTAGACATGAAGTTCATTAGTTTGTTATGATAAATAGGCGTTCTTAAAATTCCTTCTTCGCTAAAATCTGTATAATCCCAATAGTGTTGTTTCCAATATTTCCAACCAAAAGAAGAATCTATCAATTCTCCCGCTTCATTTTTTGGAGCCTCTGGAATAGTAACTTCCTTCATTAATCCTAATAGATCAGTATAAAAAAAATCAGGATAATCAGTCATTATTTTTTCTCTTTTAGCTAAATAAGTCTTATTTAACGCTTCCATTTGATCTTTTAATACTGCTTTCTGTTTTTCCTTTGCAGTATCCAATTCATTTTTTAATTCTGCAGACTGTGTTCTTAATTCAGCCATTTCTAGCATGTCTGAATTAAAAATATCATTTTCTGGAGAATTTGTAAAACCCATTTTTTTACCTAACTCTTCTTTACTTGTGCTAATTTTAAAATGTTGGTCACTAATTAAAAATTCAAAATATTTATTGTTTAAACTAGGGAAAACGGCTAAATAGACACCTTTAGGTTTATGTTCTTCCCCTTTTAAAACGCCATATCCTTTTTCATTAAGCATTATAGTATCAGAAATATAATGTTTGCCAGAATAATGGTAAGCGACTAACAATTTTGCATTAGGCATACCTGCTATGTCAAACTCAATGGTGTGACCTGGTTTTTGTTTCACCTTTTTCTTAATGCTTTTTTGTCCACAAGAAATCATGGTTATCATTACTGATAATAATATTAGAATAGATTTTTTCATCTTAATAATTTATATTTTAAATACTATTGTTCCTTTTCTTTTCCTTCTTCCCAATCAGAAGTTTTCTTTGCTAAGTCAGTACATAAGTTTTGCACTAAATCTTTGGCATAGGGGTTTTTTGTAGCTCTCACATAACTATCAGTAAGGTTCAGTAAGGTTCTGAAAAAATGACTATGCATTTCGTCTACCATTAAATCAGTTGTCCATAAATTAATTCCCAAAGAATTCTTTTCTACAGGGTCCCAAATAGACAAATTGATAGATTTACAATCATTTAATCTTTCATGTTCAGAATCAGAAGCTTTCCATTTAATGTCTACAGGAATATTCTGTTCATTCAATCCAACTTTTATCTTTATTTCGGATGTTTTTTTTACTTTATTATCTAGCATTTTTTTTATTGGTTCAAATTTTTGATCAAATGTATAAATTCTTTCTGAATATGCTGATTTTTATCTTTTAAATACCATCTATTTACTTTTTTAATTTTGGTGTTCAAATCAAAATCCGCAGCCTTTTTCCATTCATTAAATAACTCTTGTAACTCTAGAGGTCTTGGTCCCCAGGTTAGCATTATGTTTAAGTCTTTATCTAAACAAACTAATTTTGGAATGGCCATACCATCATTTGTTAAAAAATGTTTCATAATTTCTGAATTTTCATCTCTTAAAAGTATTTTAAAATCTATAGAACCTCCACCAGCTAAGCTCATAGCGTATAGTACCGGTTGGATAAAAGAGCCATCACCACACCATGGTTCATTCAATAAAACCCAAGTCCAGTCTTGTGCCTTGTCACTCAATAAATTGTATAGTTTTTTATCTAACTGAAAATTTCTTAAAATCTTTTCAGAGCGATTATAGTTAACATTAGTATAATTAAGGTAAGCTTCTTTATCGTAGGGACTTTCTTTATGGTCACTTTCTAAAATAGACTTTGTCAAATCAGTAAATTCAGAATAAGTTATAGCGTTTGCTAGTATTTCTTTTGTAAATTTAAACATGAGTGTAAAAATATTTCTTTTTAGTTAATTATTGATGATTTGTAAATTAAACCTTGTTAAAAATATGTTAAACAGAATTTTATCCTTTCTATTTTGTATATCTATAGATTAGCTGAATATAGTAAAATAGGAAGTGAAAATTTATTTAAAGTAGTTTACTATATTAAATATTTAAATTAGGAATAAACTTTTTATACTTTTGTATTATGATTTGGAAAAAAGAATTTACACTACAAGACTTAAATCAAACAAATGATTTGAATAATAATATTTTCGAAATAGATTTCATTGAAAAAGGAGCTGAGTATCTAATCTGTAAAATGCCAGTAAATAAAAATACGAAACAACCGATGGGTTTGCTACATGGTGGAGCTTCCGTATTTTTAGCAGAAACAGTAGGTAGCGTAGCGGGATATTTGTGTTTGGCTAGAGAGAATAGTTATGTAGTAGGTTTAGATATAAACGCAAACCATTTAAGAGGAGTACGAGAAGGATTTGTTTTTGCCAAAGCTATGCCAATTCATATTGGTGGGAAAACACATGTTTGGTCTATCGAAATTACGAATGAAGAAACAAAAATGGTTTGTATTTGCAGATTAACCCTTGCAGTTATTAATTCCTAAAATATTCGGAAATATATACTATGATATTTAAATGATTCTTATTCACATACATTATAAAAAGTCTTAAAAAAATAAAAAAACTTAGTTGTTTTAAAAAAACTTTGTTTTACCTTTGCGTAGATTTTTAAATAAACACATTTATTAAATGGTATTACTAACAATTACTTCAGTAGCAAACATTGTTTTTGCATTATTACTATTAGCTCTAATTATATGGTTTTTTGCGCAAGCAACAATCAAAAAAATCCTTACTGATAACCCCGGAGCAGAGTCTCCTGCGTCAGGAAGATTGAAAATAATTAATGGAAAAAAAGTTATTACTTTTTCGCAAGGGTTTGACATGAACCTACAAGGAGTTTCAAATAAAGTTATTAATCATGAGTTTTCGCCAAGCACATTTGCCGTTAAACCTACAGATTTCAGAGGATTTCAACCAATACCAAAAATGATGGTAAAGGAAGGAGAAACTGTTAAAGCTGGAGATAAATTATTTTTCGATAGAAAAATGGAAGGAATTTTTATTACAGCTCCAGTAAGTGGATCTATAAAAGAAATTAGAAGAGGAGAAAAAAGAAAAATTACAGATGTAATTATAGAAGCCGATACTAAAACCGTATTTAAAAAATTCAATGCAGATAAAAATGCTTCAAAAGAAGACATTATCACAAACTTAGTAGAAAGTGGGGCTTTTACCGCTTTCACTGCTAGACCATTTGGTTATCCAGCATTACCAACACAAGATCCAAGAGCTATTTTTATTTCAGCTTTCGATACGGCACCTTTAGCAGCCGATAATGATTTTATATTAGAAAATTTCTCCAGTACAGATTTTCAAACTGGTTTAGATGTAATTTCTAAATTAACAAAAAAAGTCCACTTAAACGTTAAAACAACTTCTAGTAAAGTATTTACAGAAGCTAAAAACGTTCAAGTAAATTATTTTGAAGGACAAG
>TARA_B110000037_G_scaffold216294_1_pt1 | contig 10153 bp, 10 predicted proteins | sample TARA_B110000037 | Tara Oceans TARA_B110000037 (sample SAMEA4397196) | marine metagenome | biome: Polar Biome; feature: [MIX] marine epipelagic wind mixed layer (ENVO:01000061); material: water (ENVO:00002006), including particulate matter (ENVO:01000060) such as... | depth 10-100 m
ACGCTCCTTTTCACGGACTACTACGCAGCGCAAAACTCGGTCATGGCACGTCTGGCGGGCTATCTCGTCATGAAGGGGTTACTCGCACAGCACTTGTGCGCGAACGTCAAGCAGGGAAATCACCTTTACTTTCATTCCAAGCCGCACACGGCTGCCGACCGTGGTCAAATCTACCAAAGTGCATACTCGATTTAGCGTCCAGCGCCTAGTTAGGCCCTTCGGCAGATAGTAGATAAGGCGTTCTTTACAGCTGTCTGCTTCACTTTCGCGACTTGTGAAGACAGACTCTGTAAGGTACGGAGAGGTGTCTTGCCACCCCTGGGCCCCATGACCCCTCGTTAGAACGGTCCACGTTGCGGCACGACTGGACTCTACATTTGTCACGCAACACACACACGCAGCCAAATCGGGCGGCCAGAACTAGCGCGAGAATACTGTACCTGCCAAATCGCCCTAATCAGGAAGTAAACGCCCTTTATGCGCCGGACAAACGCGTACGGCTAATTGCCTGATTCATCACAACCGCGGACCCCGCCGTGTAACTCCTTATCCCAGGCCACTTGATTGAATACTCAATTAGTCGTAAGCGTTACGTCAAATAGATAAAGGGGCGTTTACTTCCCAATTAGGGTGATTCGGGTGAGAAGGGCACCTTTCTCCAGCTGGGGTGGCACCCCCTTCCGCCCGGAATGGCGATGCAAACTGTTCGTCAACTACCATAGATTCCTGTACGTTACAATAGATTCCGTTACGGCCCTTTACGTCCATGACAGTCTTGTCCGGCGCGACGCATCTATAGTCGCGCTGCAATTTTTGCCAATTCGTCTTGCGTAAAAATGCGGGTGCTGGCCGTAGGAGCCTCAGCCAACATCGACACCGTCGTAAACGCGTGTTCCGCCGCCGACGCGTGTTCCGCCGCTTCCGCCGCCGACGCCGAATCGACACAAGCACTATCCTCCCTTTCTGGTGGAGGGGTCGTCATAGGGATCGTGTCGTACCGATCTCTGTCTCGGATCGCAAGTCTACTCCACACGGCAAACGCACACTGGGGGAACACTAGGACTAACATGGCCTGTGGACTGGACAATACCCACGCGGATGACGTGAATGCTCGAATTACGGTCAGCGTGGAGCCACTATACGTGAGGGGGGGCATGCTAACGAACACAAAGGTGCAGAAAACACAGGCGAAGCCAACCGCTCGCACCACCCGCTCGGCGGCGGAAAAGAAGGTTGAGGGTGCACACAGAGGCCCAGAGAGCAACACAGGATTAGGGGGGAATATTGTATACAACACGGGTGCGACCATGAAGATCAAAAATGGAAGATCCGTTTTGTCGAGTGGACCGTAGGCACGCAGAAACCCCGCCGTCATCATGGATATGGAAGCTGTCCACCGAATTGTCATGCTGAACGGCGTCTCTGTGGTATCGGAGGATACTGCGCAGGTATGCACTAGTTGTTCTAGCACCAGAGAACTTAGGTACCTGCCAATCCAGGAGCAGAGGTCGTCTTCAGGAGGTATGCTTGGTCGGTCAGACCGTAAGGCGTGCTTTTCGCGAGATAACGCACAGTGGAATCACGGGGCGCAGAGAGTCGAACACGACGCCGAGCCCGTCAACTTTGGCCAGTCGTATGGGGGTGTACCTACAACCCATGGCGCGAGTAGAGGATCAGACGCGAAAACCCACCGCTTGCGCGTGGTTCGTCACGCCGAAACGCACACACACATCGACCCGGCCAGCGTCGACAGTGCCAACGTCCTGATGGACGACGTGGCCCTTTCGGGAATAAACCAACAGGTGGCGATGGACACGATGGAGGCCGAAAGGACCCCCGTTATCGCTTGTATCCCACCCACATATATGGCGGCGTTTCCTAAATCTACGTAGTTCGTGTTATTGTTGTCGCCCGCCTCCAGTCGGCGCCGCTCGTGCATACTTCGATTTCTCATGTCTGGCTTAGGCTACAAGTTCATTTTTGTACAAGATACAGGCAGAGACACCGGACTGGACAACGCAGTCACATTGGGGTACAGGTGACTGCTTCACTTTCGTGACAGCTTCACTTTCGCGACTGTACGGGTTTGATGGGACGCTTCCTTCCAAGAGGCGTGTGTTTCGGCGAGGTCCGACTCGGCAGCCCCAATCCTGCTCAAGAGTCTGCTGCACGCATGTAACACCGTGATGTTCGACACGGCTGAACTATTTAACTCCCCGACGCGCATCGCAATAATGCTCATCTTCATCGTCTCGGGGGCGTCCGCGCCGTTTGTGCGGTTCTTGTTCACCACGCTGGTTGCCGGGCTGCGCACACGCCAGGAGACCGAGGAGGACGAGGAGGAGGAAGAGGGGCGCACCACACTTGTGTGCATCGACCCTCGGGACACACTCGAACCGAGTGCGTGGTCTCGCGTGAAAAAAAGGCTTCAGTATAAACTCGTTCAGAAATTATTGGGTGAAAAAGAGCACCACGATTAATTGTTATCTGGAAGGATTTGGACATCCCACTCATACCAGTGAGTTAAATACCAACTAAACGAGCCGAACACCGAGTGCTTGGTGCTCTCCGGATTGTCATAGTCTGGACCAGGTCTCGTAAAATTCTGATCGTACACATCAAGAAAATTAGTTGGCGTATTTTTGGGACATTTTATTGCGCCTTTACTGAGACGCATCAATATCTCATTCAGTTTTGTTACTGCATGCTTGCGAACGTTGGATTCCTTGATTTGATTGAATGCAATTTTAAGTCGTTCTATGTCTTCTACGTCCAGACAAACTCCTCCTTCATCGATTAATAATCTCAGTTCAACGTGATTATACCCGAATTGGTAATAGAATCTTACTGTTTGAGGTGGTTCATCATCATCATGGTCATCAGGAGGTGGTTCATCATAATCATGGTAATCAGGCCACACTTTCGGCCACGTGACACGTAACGCATAATCCATGGCTCCATCCATTGAGGCACTTTGCGCACTCCGAACTTCTATTCCATGAGTGCCCTCCTCCTCCTCAGTATTCTCTACATATCTTCCAGTATAGCTCGGCATCGCTCCCTCCTCTCCCTCCTCTCCCTCCTCTCCCTCCTCTCCCTCCTCTCCCTCCTCGCCCTCCTCGCCCTCCTCGCCCTCCTCGCCCTCCTCGCCCTCCTCTCCCTCTTCTCCCTTCTCCCCCTGCTCATCCCCCTCCCCCCTTCTGCGCTTTTTATCGCCGGATCCCTCCCCCACCACGCTGTCCCAAAAGCGTTTCAGGACATTCATGTCGGTGTCCATCTGCACGTGCCCCGCGTCCCCCCTCATGCTGCCAAGAACGGCGCTGCGGGAGTGAACCCGCATCTGTGTCTGGTGCGTCGAAGGCGCTTCTTCGTAGGTTCTCTCGCGCGCCCGCGTTTCCGCTTCAATCTGGAGCGCGAACAGGGCATCTCTGGTCTCTATGAGCTCTTTCTCCAGGTTGCGTTGGCGTAAAGCCATCCCAGCTAACACGACGCGGTTCGTCCTCGTCCGGTCCACTGACGGCTGCGACTGCAACGCGGTTGAACGTGCGGACATTTTTTCGTCGGTGTCAAACGCTTGTTTCCTTTCACTGTATGCGAGTATCATCGTATTATTCTCATGTCTGGCTTAGGCTACAAGTTCATTTTTGTACAAGATACAGGCAGAGACACCGGACTGGACAACGCAGTCACGGTCTATCATTTCGCGTAAGGCGCCCCCAGCTTCCCGGCCGAACGTGTAATCGGCCGTCGCCAGACCGTGCCCATGTGGCGTTGCGCACACCGGAGTGCCAGCTTGGGCTGCCTACATCGACCAATTTATCGTCGTCCTTTCTTGTTCAGTCGCATCCCAAGCCCCTCTATGTCGTCGCGGAGAGAAACCTTCGCGGGTGCCAATTGTCCGCCCCCCCGTTCTGGGCGCCCTTCAGCGCCGCTGTCTTGGGTCGTCTCCCGCGATCGTTTTTCTTTTTCCTTGTCTTTTTTGTAGCTTTCGTCACTCTCGCCGTTCTCGCCGTTCTCGTCGTTCCCGTCGCTCCCGTCGCTCCCGTCGCTCTCGTCGCTCTCGTCGCTCTCGTCGCTCTCGTCGCTCTCGTCGCTCTCGTCCCGACCGCTCTTTCTGCTATTGAGGCTCTCGTCGTCTTCGTCGTGTTCGTCACCGTCTTCACTTTCTACGCTTTCGACGTGGTACGGGTTGGTGTCGTTCAATTCACCGTCACTATTAGGGGCTTCGACCTTCCACATAGATTCCGCGAGCGGACTGACATCCGGTACGGCGACTGCCTTGACGATGTACTCCACGCCGCCAAGGCGAGCGGCTTCTGTTTCCGCGAAGGGCCGAACGGTGTTTGTCCATTCCTTCACATTTGCGCGCTTGCTTACTTCGCGTACCCACCAGGCCTCGACGCACTCCATCGACTTGAAGACGCAGCCGCAGCCCGCGAGCAGTTGCGTTTCCGCGTCTTCAGGTAACGACGTGTGTTTCAACAGTAACTGAGTTGCATTTTTCAGAAGTCCCTTTTTGATCGAGGCTTGCTCCGCGGGGTGCAACAGAGAGACGAGCATCGAGTGCTCGTGCGATTCAAGTTGATGGCCATCATTGTCGCCAGGCGTCGCCGAGCCAGTGCCGCAACAAAAGCCCCCCCCCCACCGTCCACCGCCCACCGCCCACCGCCTACCGTCATCCCCCCCTTACCACTTCCAGTATTGAAATCCAACACTCTTGGTCCACCTGATACGTGTCGCCTTATTGCAAATTCTCAAGCTCTACCGTTGTTGCTTGCGGGATACCTGTCACTTTGAAAAGCGACCTCAAAAGATCTCCCAGCCTCGACGCCAGCTTCATGTATAATCAGTTTCGGCAAAAATCATTACTTTTCGGCCAAAATCATTAATAATTAATGCTTTTTGCCGAAACTGATTACACATGAGGCTGGCGTCGAGGCTGGGATATTTTTTGAGGTCGCTTTTCCAAGTGCACGGTATCCCGCAAGCAACAACGGAAAGACAACCCACGGGGACGTTTAACATGCCATGCAAATTCTCGATACCGCGAATCCTAAACGTTTAACATTACAGACGTGGAAGTAAAGTGTCGCGCCCGTGAACCAGTCACACTCTGCAACAGTACGATGATACGGACCAACGTTCACAGTCGCGAAGGTGACGCAGTCACCTGTATACCACACTACTTCTGTTTGGGAGCAGACCGCGGGCGATTCCGCTTTGGCAACGGGACGTCATGCTCTTGGCAGTACAATGCCAAGCGAATACCGGTCAGCGTCTTAAGTTTGTGTTTGTGGCGGGCCTTCACTTCTTTCATCGCGGCCGATATTCGACGATTTTCCGCCACGCGCTCCTTCTTTGCCTGGGTCGCATTCTCTCGCATAACAGCAAGGTGTGTTTTTTTGCCAGTTCGAACCCCTCGCGCACATTTCGTGGCCTCCGCGTGCAGGCGATTGCGCTCTATCACCCGTGTTTTATATTCCTCGAGATAACGCTCGCGGTCGATCCGCGCCTGGTCGTCAACAGAAATGGTCGTTGTCATGGAAGCGTGAGGGGGTTAGCACAGTGCAACACAGCTAGACGTGGGGGGGCCAGCCCGGTCGTCACTGTATTATACTGCGAACTTGTAGGCTGGGACGGTGTGTGGTTGAAAGGGCCACTACTGTACGAAAGATCACAGCGTTCGCCCTTACTGTAAATGCCCTGACTTTATACGGATAATACTTGATGTAAACTGCATGTGTTAATACTGTAGTGGTGGTGGAAACTCAACAAGTTGTAGTGGCCGCATCATGTACCCAAGCCTCGCCGGACTTCCTGTCGGCACACTGGTAAATGAGAATGAGCACGGTGAGGACACGGACGCGTTTTTGAGGGAGGAAGTTAGACGCGTCTCGATAGCTGCGTTCAAAACTATGGCACCTGCCGTCGCAAATGATATAATACATTTGAGGCTTCTATTAGAATCGGAAAAAGAAGGGAGTACACCCCCCCCAAAAAAGTTCAGCACCGTCGCTGTTCTCGAACATCAGAAGATTCAACACGTGGTTCAAGAAGACATTTTCGTCGATTCAGCAATCGAGTTACGCCTTGTGCCGCACGACGTACCTAACGGTACAAAAGTTCATATTGAAGCCACCGTCAGGTTTCGTGCATGGTTGAAAGACACCCCTAAACCCATTGAAAATACTGAAATCTTAACGTTCACATTCGACGACTTGAAGAGCAACTTGTATTTTATTTTATACCCAGATGCAACAACGCAATCAGGCCTATCAACCGAGATAGATGCAGACGTTCAAGGGCTTATACTCCGCTATCAACAATTGGTGGACACCCAAGATAAGCCAGGCAAGACAATGTATCATCTCGACACAAACGATTATTTTCAGACGTTCTGTAAGAGAGGTGTGCAAGCGAGTGATTTACTCGCCGAAAACAGGATCCAACCCGGGAGCAGATCGGGCAAACCACATGAGAAGGACGATTTGGGCTTCTTGGACGCGTTCTTAGACGAATCACAAAAGAGTGTGCTCGCCGGAAAAAAATTTGTGCATCATACAGCACAAGCTGTTTTGTTTTGTTCATCGCCTAAGGGGGATCGTACATTATTTGATGGGCTGCAAGATTTGCCTTATAGGGGAAAAATTCAAACATTGTTCAACCTTAAAAGCACTGGGTTGATTGATCAGACAATCATGTATCAGGATTCACAGGCGTCGCCCTTTGTGAATTTGGCTTTGTCAGACACTGTATTTTACAAGGTTCTCTGTGATGCATACCAACGCTGTTTGATGAACTACCTTTCATTTGTACAAGCGCACTTCGAATTTCATCCAGATAGTCAAACAGCCCAAGAGGTACTATTTAGACTAACTAGTGAACAATCGCGAAAACGCCATCATCCGTAGTAACCTTTACAATACTCACAACCCAGCCAAGCGGGTAAACGATGATACGACCAAATGTGGAATGTCGGATATGATGTTGTCTCAGAGCGCCACATACAAGTTCGCAGTATAATACAGTGACGACCGGGTGGCCGTTGCAGTGGTGTTTGAACCCCGACCGGGAGGTCGTCACTGTGGCGTCCAGAACGACCGGCGGCCGGTAGTCACTGTATTATACTGCGAACTTGTACAAGTCATTGCCGATCAGATTGGCGAATTCCACTGCGCCCGCTCGCGCGTTGGCCCCCCGACGACCCCAGTACTGTGGTACCCTTCGGTGCGACCACCCGTAGACAGATCAAACTCCAGCTACTGCCATGCCACGAACAATGATACTCTTGGACATCAAACCGGCCGAGTTCCCTGTGAAGAATGAGTTTTTACAATGCGACACGAAAAGGAAGGTGCGCGCCGCGACCGGGCTCCTGGACTCCGCGAGTCGTCATGCATGTTCGCAACTCACAAAAAAACAGAAGTTGCCCGCGACGCCAGCCGCCCACGCAAAGGGGGGCGGTTGTTTGGAAATAACAAGTTTAGTGCGCTGACAGTTTTACGGGTGACTGCTTCACTTTCGTGACCGCTTAACTGTCGTGGCTGTGGACGTTCGTCTGTATTCTCACACTGGTGCCGGTCGCCCGATGTGGTCCGCGTTTTATTTGTGGCTGCACCGAAAAAGCACTGGATTGTGGAAGGGTGCTTAACGAGTACAAGTGACTTCTTTACTTTGCCACAGCTTCACTTTCGTGACCGTGAACGTTTGTCTACGTTTACCCATCGTTTTTACTTGTGTAAAAACGTTGGTCCGTATCATCGTACTGTTGCTGGCCACCGGCTTTTCGTAAACGTCAAAAAACGTTCTTTAAGTAGGAGGACAGCCAAACCCCCTTAGACGGTCCACACAGGTGTCGACATGGCTCATGGGATTTTTTCATTGGTTCCCGCCAGTCGACCGTGTGTAGAGTGTGACTGCTTAGTCGTGTACCTCCATTCATGAAAGGTTTGCAAGATGCAAAATCCACTGGAACCCTCAAAGCTGTGGAACAGGAACAGGGCGTTTTCGCGCTGACGTCATACAGCCACTCGTGCGACGAGGGGGTCCAGAATCACGACCTCACGCCCCCAGTCGCATGAGTGGCTGGCCCGCCGGCGAAGCGTACGCAGTGCGGCCGATGCGGCCGATGCGGGGTCGAGACGTCGAGTGGCCCTCCTGCTCCACACAGTGCGTGCACCACATCTGGCTGACGGCCGACCACTCGGACGCCGCGCCGCCCTCACGCTTCAGCCGGGCGATCAAAAGACGCGTAGGACTCCAATCTTTTCTTTTACTTGCTAGGGTCTGCGTGCTCCAGCGACGTGGACACCCCCGCATCCGAAGCTCCATGCGCAATGTACCGACAGCGATTCTATCGTGTGGCCGTTGTGCGCGTCTGCGCGGCGTATCGGATCGTCAGGGATATGGGGAAGTGGTCACTCACGCCGGATTGTCCGGTCCTGGAGTTGTGGGGCGTGGCTAGCTGGATCACATCCGCGCCTATGAGGTATTTGTCCGCCGAATCTGCGTTGACCATGAAGTGATCGTGGCTGCGCATCCCGGCGGAAGTGGCCACTCGGTGGCCGATGAAGGTGGAGAAGGGAATGCACTCGGCGTGCGCCACGTGCGGAGGAAACGCGTTGAAGTCGCCGCCTATGATGTGCACGGTCTCTTTGAGTTTCCCGTCGCGTGCACCCTTAGATGTAAACGGGGTTTCCATCCGCGCCTCCGACGTCTGGGCATACGCCGTTAGGAAGGCCGATATCTGTCGGTCTCGCTCTGCTTTGCGCGACTCTGGTGGGAAGTGCACGCTGGTCATGATGTAGTTGACCCCGTGCGAGTCCTCGGCCGCAAACTGGAAGGGAGCGTAGTCGAGCCGAACCCCGTTCGCTTGTTGCAGTGTGCGATGCTTCTTGATCTTGACCCCATCGCGCGCCCACACAACGTGGACCTCCTTGTTCGACTTCTCGTTCTGTGTGCCGCTCGGCTGCGATATGGTGGTGGTCCAGCTGCACCCGGAAACTTGTTCCAGTATATGTCGCATGGTCGACGCTCGCTCGTCTACCTGTGCGTACGGGACCTCGCTTGCCATAACGACGTTCGAGGTGGACATTTCCCCGATAACGTGGAGCCACTGTTCCGCCAGGCTCTTCTCTCCCATGCGCAACTTGTAGCTGTTGAAGGCCGTTATCTTGAACGCGGGTTGCTTCACCACGACCATCGTCGATTCGCCCGCCAGAGCGGTCGCAGGGGCGGCCGCCGGAGCGGTCGCTGGAGCTGCCGCTGGAGCTGCCGGCGGAGCTGTCGCTGGAGCTGCCGCTTCAGAGATCGCTGGGGCGCACTCCGACGCCGAAGAAGGGAGGGGGGCATCCGCGTTATCCGCGTTATCCGCGTTATCCGCGTTTGCGGGTCTGAGCGGTTTGCTCGAGATAAAACGCTTGGCCTTTAAAATATCCGCTATGACACTCGTCGAAGACGGATCGACATGCAGTGCGACGGCTACCGCCTTCAATTCATCGTCCGGGAGTTTCGACAGTCGCACCGGGCCGTATCCCTTCAAATTGCACGCGAGTGCCTTCTCCGCCATTCGGCAGGGACGGGTTTTAGTTTGTGTACGCTACCTTCAGCTACGACGGTCACTAAGTATGTTAGCAGTTGAGCCGCTCGGTGGGTCTGGATTAACGCCAACAGACAGTCTAGCGCCGCAAAGCAACGTGAAGACGGGCACGACACGACACATCACCGACGCACTCCGTGCGTCCAAACGACTACACGCGTCGATCACTTCCACGATACACGAAGGAAACGCACCCGACAGAGACACTCTACGGCGGTGGAGAGACGAGAGTCGACTTGTAAATAAAGCGCTGGTGACGTCGTCGAGGTATTATCGTGCTGAGACAGACCGCTTACGCGTGGAAGTGGCGATTATCAAGGTTGAAGCTGCGAAGGACCTGCTAGACGAACGGGCCCACGCGGCTCGCGTCATCGAACGCATCCGCGGAAGTTCAAATATATCGGATGGTTGCGTGAGTCGTGCTGTGGCGTCCACGCGCGCTGTACAGAACGCGATCTCCGCACTGTGTCCGACGCCTGAAACGTGTTTCTACGGCGTGTCCATGCTGCACGAAGACGTCGCCACCAACCGAGACTCCCTGGACCACTGTTTCGC
>TARA_B110000037_G_scaffold43853_2_pt1 | contig 10136 bp, 9 predicted proteins | sample TARA_B110000037 | Tara Oceans TARA_B110000037 (sample SAMEA4397196) | marine metagenome | biome: Polar Biome; feature: [MIX] marine epipelagic wind mixed layer (ENVO:01000061); material: water (ENVO:00002006), including particulate matter (ENVO:01000060) such as... | depth 10-100 m
GCCAACAATTAGTATTTTCATTCTCAAACTTTGCGCCGAAAATACGACAATTGAAGGTTTTGAAAAATAACTATTTGAAAATGGAACGAGCTATCAACAAGTCTCTTTCAGAGTCAATGTCAATCACTTCATCAGGATTCATTATATAAGGAAATAATTTTGATCCTGTCATAGACTGTAACCCATAAATGGTACTGGGCTTGGTTACATCAATTACACAATTGTAAAAATACATAGGTGGTAAATCTTGCCTTCTTAATAAAAAAGGTTCAGGATGTCTTTCCTTCATAATTGGATCTAGATATCCATTTTTATCTATTTCAAAAGTTCGGTAAGGGTGCATATTTGGTTCTGACACGGAACGAACAGAATGGGCATCCGTATTGTCTAATAAGAGCTTAACTGCTTCATCAATCCAAATGGATTTCCGATAAGGAGCTGTTGGACGCAATTGAACAACGATATCCGATTCATAACCTTCATTTTCCTTAAGCCAATCCAATGCGTGACGAAAAACTGGGTAATCCAAAACATGATCTTCGGCCAATTCATCAGGTCTTAAAAACGGGACTTCCGCTCCATACTTTCTACTTACTTCTGCTATTTCTTCATCATCTGTTGAAACCAAAACCCGGTCTACAATTTTGCTTTCTAAAGCATGAATAATGGAATGAGCAACTAGCGGATTACCTTGGAAATCAACTAAATTTTTTCTTTTAATTCCTTTGGAACCTCCTCGTGCAGGGATTATAGCAATTGTATTCATGTTAAGCTTTTTGTTTTATCCAAGAAACGAATTCTTTTAAACCTTCTTCAATTGAAGTGATGGGCTGATATCCCAATAATTTTTGCGCTTTTCCAATGTTAGCATAAGTGATATCCACATCTCCTGGTTGCATCGGTTGTTGCTCAATTATCGCTTTTTTTCCGAGAGTGCTTTCAATAGTAGATATCAACTTACTCAATTTAACTGGCTGATTATTTCCAATATTAATTATTTCAAAACAGTTGTCGTTTTCTAAAACATAGTTCATTGAAGACACAATACCACTAACAATATCTTGAATAAAAGTATAATCACGTGCTGTAGAACCATCTCCAAACCTTTGAATTGGTTCATTATTCAGTATTTTTTTAATGAACTTATGGATAGCCAAGTCTGGTCTTTGACGAGGCCCATAAACAGTAAAAAAACGAAGGTTCACGATATCTATCTTTTCAAGGTGATGATAGGTGAAATTCATCATTTCACAACCTCGTTTGGTAAATGCATAAGGTGAAATAGGTTGATCAAGAGCTTCAGTTTCAGTAAATGGAATGTTAGGGCAATTGCCATAAACCGAACTAGAAGAAGCAAAAACCATTTTTTTGATTCCTCTGTTTTTCAAAAGTTCTAAAAGATTAACCGTGCCAGTATAATTTGCTTCTATATAGGCTTTAGGTTTAGCAATTGAAGGACGAACTCCAGCTTTGGCTCCAAGATGTATGAGTACTTCAAATTCTGGCAGTTCATTTAATTTTTCTAAATCACAAGAAAAATCCAATTCAAAAAAACTAAAAGAAGCGTTTTGTTTTGAAACAGAAAGGTTTTCTTCTTTGATTTCTCTATTGTAAAAAGGATCAAAATTATCAACACCAATAACTTCGTGGCCTAAACCAAGAAGTCGTTCGGAAAGATGAGAACCTATAAATCCTGCTGCACCTGTAAGGAGAATTCGCATATTATTTGCTAATTTTTAAAGCACGCGAAGATAGATGATTATAAATGCTATTAATTGCCTATTCTCTCAATAGTTTAATTCTATCCAACAGTTTTCCTTCTGAATAAACAGAATAGGATATAAGTTCCAGGTTCATCGGGAAGTTTAATCTGAAAATCAGACGTGAAACCAAGTTTTTATTCTACTATTAATTAACCACTAATAGACCCCAAACGGATTTTCTGAAGCGTTGTACTTTTCAAATAATCCTTCCTTTTATTAAGGCTGAAATTTTTCTTTTGATGAACGCTTTATTAATTACAGAACGATAGTTTTTTGTTGTAGTCTGCAAATGATTTGATACTCTATTAAATTCTTTGCTATTTTGATAATTGAATGGAGTCTCAAAATTTGAAGTATTAGTTTTTTCAACAATAAACGTACAACGCTCGTTTCCAAAAACGACTTTCAAACCAAAGTGTTCGAACATTGATTTTAAAAAATCTTTGTGGTAAAAATTAATGACGTGAGCAAATTGACAACCGGACAATGGATAACCAGTTTTTTCGGAAATTTCAGCAAAAACCCCAGGCACTTCCATAATTAAAACTCCACCGACTTTTATTTTTGAGAATATTCGCTTTAAGTATTCCTGAGTATCGACCAGGTGCTCATAAACATGGCTAAGGACAAAAATGTCAACGGAATTGTTTTCTATACCATCACCATTCATATCACCGTAAGACAAATTCATTCCAACTGAATTTCCATATTCCAAATATTCTTTAGAATAATCATTTCCTTTACAGGCCATTCCAGCTTCATTGAAATAATGCATAACTCCGCCTGAACCACAGCCCATATCGTATACCAATTCGTCCCCTTTTATTGAGCAATGCTTTTTAAGTAAATCATAAAATTGCTTCCCACGATACATTTGACTTTTGTAATAGGATTCGCCGCTAACCTGACTTAGGTTGTAATTTATAGGTTTATAATCTTCGTCATAATATTTTGAAAGATCAGAATCAACTAAAACTTTCTCACTTCTTATTAATCCACAATTTGCACATAGAATGTTTCGATTTGGAATTCCAAACATGTCCTTTTCGCTTACTAGAATATCGTCTTGCGATGAATTATTCCCACATTGGCAAGGATTATCCTGAAAATTATATTCGCCAGAATTTAGTTTGTAAACCAAGGAATTCACGCCATTCCTTTGGCTATTATTCAAAGACAAAATGGAATAACCGTCATTTTTATAAACCGGGAAAAAAGAATCTTTCGTATTCATATTCATTACTTATAAGCACGCCAAAAGTATTAAAATTGAATAGGTCTTTTAAATACTTAATTAACCAAAATGTATCTGCCATGTAATAATACATTTGCTTTGAACGCTAATTAATAATATTTAATGGGAATAATTCAAAAACAGGGCTCTATTTCTACTCTCTTTAACTACGCTGGAGTTGGAATTGCTTATGTAAATTTAATATTCATTCTACCTCATTTTTTAAGTCTAGAGCAAATCGGATTATTACGAGTAATTATTGAGATTGCCACATTACTCATGTTGGTTTTTCAATTTGGTTCCCCTTATTTAATCATTCGGTTTTTTCCTAGATATGCTGACTCCGACAGAAATCAACGTTCATTTTACACTTTGGCATTAGTATTCAGCTTTTTTGGAATATTAATGATGCTTTTGTTTTATCAGACCTTCAGGCATTCTATAATGGACTACTTCTCGGAAAAATCAGCCTCGATATCTGATTACGAAACTGCCTTTCTAGCCATATCAGGTGCCTTGGTCTTGTTTAATGTATTTGAAAGAATTTTTGGAAGTAAGAAAATTGTGGTTATCCCTACCTTTTTAAAAGAATTGGTATATCGTGCAGGCTTGAGTGTTATTACAATTCTTTTTGGTCTTCAAGTTCTTACTTTTAGCCAAGGAGTTAACCTTTGGGTTGGGTTCTATGCATTAGCACCAATTATTCTTTTCTTATTGTACAAAAAGAAATTTGGGTTGAAGTTTAGCTTTTCACCAGATGTTTGGAATAGTAGAAATCTCAAAAGTTATACTGGATACGCAGCAATTGTATCCCTTGGAGCAATCGGAGGCGGATTAAGTCTTAAAATTGATATGCTTATGACTGCTTCAATGTTAGGTTTAAAAGAACTTAGTATTTACGCCACTATGGTTTATGTCGCCACTGTTATTGAAATTCCAAAAAGAGCATTAGTACAAATAAGCGATCCGTTTATTTCTGAGTTTTATACCGAGGGGAGAATGGATAAAATCGGTGATTTGTATAAAAAAAATAGCGTTATATTACTTGTAATGGGGCTTTTACTATTTTTAGGGATTTACTTCAATTTGCCTTATTTATTTGAAATCATGCCAAAAGGAGAAAGTTTTGCTTTGGGCATGAACGTTTTCATAATCATCGCTTTAGTGAAAATAATGAGCCTATTAAGTGGTATTACAAATCAAATTCTACTTAATTCTGTCGAGGCTTGGGTTAGCTCGGTTACGATTATTATTCTGGCTTTCATGTCAATTGGATTAAACTTCTATTTTATTCCAAGATATGGGCTTGAAGGAGCAGCATTAGCTACCCTTTTATCGGTAGGCACTAACCACTTGCTCACTATGTTGTACGTTTATTTAAAATTTAATATTCATCCTTTTTGTAAAGAAATTTGGATCTTGTTTTTAGTTGTAGCATTATTTATTGTTTTGGGAAGTTTTATACCTAAAATACCAAACCCATATTTAGGCTTATTGGTAACTTCCGCTGCAATAGGAATCTCGTATACTTTCATTATTTGGAAACTGAACATATCTGCAGATGCAAACAAAATGATTGTTCAGGTTTTGGAAAAAGTGAAAAAGAGATTTAGCTAATCTTCAGCTTTTTTTATTGTTTCGGATAGAAATTCCATTTCACTATATGAAAGTTCTGAGCCATTCCATTGTTTATAAACATGCCCATTTTTTACGTGAAAAATGCTTGGGAAAATGGCATTTGTTATTTTATAAATATCTGGATTATTAAATAAAACGTATTCAAATTCTGCGTTTACTTCCTTATGAAAAACCGCTACACTGGCATCATTTCCAATAAAAAAAACTTTAATTGGGGGTAACTTATATTTCCTTCTTGCAATACCCAACTTTTGAGCAGCGACCTTACAATGAGAACAAGAAGTGCTTAAAAATGCCAGGACATATTCACCTTCATTCATGTTTACTTCCATAGGAGCTCTATATTCTAAATCGAGATCTTCAATTGGAAAAGAATAAGGATATTCCTTGTTATCCGGATGCCTTCGATCAATTTCTACCACATTTAAAATAAACGGTAGGGTTAATGCAACTATTGCCAAGCCAATAGGAACCCAAATATAATTTCTCTTGAATCCGATATGTGTTTTGATGGCCATTAATATAACTAGTACCAAAACAGCATTTTTAATTAATGATTCAGAAGGAGTCATTTTTATAAAATCACCAAAACACCCACAATTCATATCATTACCCCTAAAGGCCCAAAGAAGAATTAGGTAAAAAGAAAAAAACAGAGTCAGTATCAGTGCTGCATTTAAAAAGGACCTCAGGTATTTTAAATTAATTAGAATGACAATTCCTAAAAATATTTCTATCCCCACTAATAATCTTGCTAAAATTGGAGAAAAAGACCAACTCGAAATTCCAATATCAATAAGTGTTAATTCAAATGGCTCTATTGGATATAGCTTTGTAAAAGCAGAAAATAAAAAAGTTGCTGCTACAATGACTCGTAATATATAGTTGAGGATTTTCATTGAGACAAAGAAAAGACAAAAACTTAATTATTTATTTCATTTTTAAAGCAAAGTAATTAAGTTTTGATTAATAAATTATGGTTCATGTTTTCTAATAAATTTGTGGTTCTCATAAGAGATTAATTATATGAAAGTTCTTATTACTGGAGGAGCAGGTTACATTGGCTCGCACACTATTTTAGAAATTCTTGCGAATAAAAATTGGGAAATTATTTCAATAGATAACTTTTTGAATTCACATGCCTATGTATTTAACAGAATTGAAAATATCTCTGGTAAAAAAATTAAAAACTACAACGTAGATATTTGTGATTTAGAAAATCTAAAATCAACGTTTAAAGAAATAGGAAAAATTGATGGTGTTATTCATTTTGCCGCCCTCAAAGCAGTTGGCGAATCGGTAGAAAAGCCCCTTTGGTATTATAACAATAATATAGGAGGCCTTATAAATATATTAGAATGTTGTAAGGAATTTAATGTTTCAAATTTCATATTTAGTTCTAGTTGCTCTATATATGGTAATGTAGAAAAATTACCTGTAGATGAACTAACACCACTAGCCAAAGCAGAATCTCCTTATGCAAGTACAAAAGCAATGGGCGAGGAAATCATTGAAAATTTCGTAAAAGTAAATTCTACAAAATGTACTTGCTTACGATATTTTAATCCGGTAGGAGCTCACAAGAGTGGTTTAAATGGTGAATCCCCAATAAATAAACCCAATAACCTGGTACCTGTAATTACTCAGTTTGCCTCTAACATTATTGATGAAATGTTTGTTTATGGAGATGATTACAACACCCGAGACGGTTCTTGTATTCGTGATTATATTCATGTGACCGACATAGGAAGTGCACACATCAAGGCGCTAGAATATTCGACCAATAAAACCCCTCCTTTTTTAGAGTTTATTAATTTAGGAACCGGAAACGGGGTAAGTGTCTTAGAAGCAATTAATGCTTTTGAAAACATTTCAGGAATTAAGTTAAACTATAAAATAGGAGACCGTAGAAAGGGTGATGTAGAAAATATTTATAGTGATTCACGTAAAGCAAAAAAACTTCTTAACTGGATTCCGAAATATAAAATTGAAGACATGATGAATAGTGCATGGAAGTGGCAACAAAACCTTAACAACAATAAATGACAAAAATATTAATCACCGGTGGCGCCGGCTTTATCCCTGGTTCTTTAGCAGCTAAACTTGCTGAAAACCCAGATAATTTTGTGGTATTAGTAGATAACTTTATTACTGGAAAAAAAAGAAATATTCCTAAAGGATATAATATCCGCTTTATTAAATGTGATGTAAATGTACACCTAGATATTGCGCCAGTGCTGACTAGCCATAGATTCGATTATGTTTTTCATTACGCAGCATTAGTTGGTGTAAAAAGAACTTTAGCCAATCCTTCTATGGTATTGGAAGATTTGCAAGGCATAAAAAACATTTTAACTCTTTCCAAGAATACAGGTGTAAAACGAGTTTTTTACTCTTCATCCTCTGAAGTATATGGCGAACCAGTTCATTTACCGCAGCACGAAGAAACTACCCCATTGAATTCCAGATTACCTTATGCTATTGTGAAAAACGCGGGAGAAGCTTTTTGTAAAGCTTTTAAACAAGAATTTAATTTAGATTATACCATATTTCGTTTTTTCAATACTTACGGCCCGTTGCAAAGCACAGATTTTGTGATGTCAAAATTTGTAAGAGCGGCACAACGCAACGACAAAATAACTGTTTATGGTAAAGGCGATCAGACAAGAACTTTCTGCTATATCGACGATAACATTGACGCTACTTTAAAATGTCTGCTTGAAAATGAATATATAAATGATGTCGTTAACATAGGAAACGACGTTCAAATAACTATTCTAGAATTGGCAGAATTGATTATAAAAACGACTAAATCCAAATCCGAAATCGAGTACTTGCCGCCACTTCCAGAAGGTGACATGAGTAGACGTCAACCGGATATTGGTAAAATGAAAAAACTTTTAGATCGTGATTTGTTATCTCTGGAAGATGGCTTGAAGATATTACTTGAAAGAGGTATGTTTTAACAACAAATACATTCAACTTTTTTCATTTATTATCGAAAACATAATGACTAAAATGTTTTTTGTAGTGGATCATGAGTAGTTACCTATTTTGTGGAACAAGAGTTTAATTTCGCATTCAAATTTTATTACATGAACTTTTACGATAAAGAGTTTCGACTAGGAATACTAGGAGGCGGTCAACTAGGCAGAATGTTTATTCAAGAGGCTATTAACTATAATGTGAACATCTGTATTCTAGACCCTTCCCCTGATGCCCCTTGTTCTAAAATTGCCACCGAATTTCATTTGGGTAGTTTTAAAGACTATGACACAGTTATGGAATTTGGAAAACAAATGGATGTGTTGACTATTGAAATTGAGCATGTAAATGTAAAAGCATTACATGACCTTCAAAAAATGGGAAAAAAAGTCTTTCCACAACCTGAAGTTTTAGCTGTTGTAATTGACAAAGGAATCCAAAAAGAATTTTACAAAAAACACAACATACCAACTGCAGAGTTTTATTTAATTGAAAACAAAAACGAAATTAATGATTACCGAAACGAATTTCCGTTTATGCAGAAAGCAAGAATTGGCGGTTATGATGGAAGGGGTGTGACTCCTCTTAGGAATGATGATGATTTGGATAAAGCTTTTGATTGCCCATCAGTTTTAGAAAAAATAGTTCCGTTTGAAAAAGAAATTGCTGTTACTGTTGCCAGAAATGAAAATGGTGAAATTGTTACATTTCCACTCGTTGAACTTGACTTTAATCCAGAAGCTAACTTAGTTGAATACCTATACTCACCCGCCAGAGTTAGTTATGAAACAGAAATAAAAGCAAAAGAAGTTGCTATTAAAACTGCGAAAGCTTTTAATTTGGTAGGTGTGCTTGCTGTAGAAATGTTCTTGACAAAAGAAGGCGAAATATTGGTAAATGAAGTTGCACCTAGAACGCATAATTCTGGACATCACACCATTGAGGGGAATATTACTTCTCAATTTGAGCAACATCTTAGATCAGTTTTAAACTTGCCTTTGGGCAACACTGAAATTATTTCTCCGGCGGTAATGATAAATTTGTTGGGTGAAAAAAAATTTTCTGGAAAAGCGCAATATGACGGATTAAATGAAGCACTAAATATTCCTGGTGTTTATATTCATTTATACGGCAAAACGGAAACAAAACCTTTTAGAAAAATGGGACATACAACCTGCTTGGGTAATTCGGTTGCTGAAGCTTTAGAAAAAGCTAAACAAGTAATGAAAGTGCTAAAAGTGAAAACTTAGATCTAGCTTAACGTATTCTATTTAATGAGTAATTATTAATTTTTATTGATCATGCTACACCATTTTTGAAATTTGGTAATCCAGAATTTCACTCAACGAAACTTGAGCATAATCCAATTGTTGAGGCAACAAACTTTTCGACGACATTCCTGGTACAGTATTTACTTCAATTAAAAACAATTCACCATCTCTAAGAATATAATCGGCTCTAAAAAAACCTTTACAACCAAGTATTTTATAAATTTTTTCGCTTAACAACATTGTGTATTCGTAATCTGCTTCCGAAATTCTTGCAGGTGTAATTTCTTGAGTTCCTGCAGAATCATATTTTGCATCAAAATCAAAAAATTCATTTTCAAAAACTATTTCGGTAACTGCCAAAGATTTCACTTTATTATCCAACTTTATTACCCCACAAGTAATTTCAATTCCTTCAATAAAACTCTCAATCAGAACCCTTTGAGAAACGTCAAAAGCAAGATTAATGGCTGGCAATAAGTCCTCTTTGGTTTTTACTTTAGTCACGCCAATACTAGATCCTCCATCGTTGGGTTTAACAAAACAAGGAAGCTGAAGCTTATCAATTATCTCTTTTACTTTAATTTCATCGCCTTCAGTTAATAGTATGCTATTGGCAACTGAAATACCGTTTTGCTTAAGGTATTGATTGCAAAATCCCTTGTTAAAAGTAAGGGAACTTATGAGCACATCGCAGCCATTGTACTTTAATCCCAATAAATCGAAATAACCTTGAATTATTCCATCTTCTCCTGGAGTTCCGTGAATAATGTTTACAATTCCATCAAACTTTACTTTTGTACTTTCTTTATAAATTGAGAAATCGGCTTTATTAATTCTCCAATTAACACCTTCTAAATCCTCCACAGACCACGATTCGTTACTTAATATTACTTTATAAACATTGTACTTTGAAGTATCCAAACCATGAATTATGGTTTGGGCACTTTGCATAGAAATAACATACTCACCACTAAATCCCCCACACAATACCGCAATATTCTTCATTTGAAATCCTTTTACACAAAACTATTGTTCCACTTTTTTGCTAAACCATATTTTCCCAAAACTTATAAAGAAAAAATACTCATGCTTATTTTCCGTTAATGAACTCGTAGAAACTGGCCTATTCCTTTAATATAGATAAGAGTTTCGTCGGATTATACATGGTATTTCAATTGGAAAATAATGAACAAATAAACTTTTGTAATTTTGACAAGTTATATTCAAATAAACATTTTATTCGTA
>TARA_B110000037_G_scaffold2840_1_pt1 | contig 10120 bp, 8 predicted proteins | sample TARA_B110000037 | Tara Oceans TARA_B110000037 (sample SAMEA4397196) | marine metagenome | biome: Polar Biome; feature: [MIX] marine epipelagic wind mixed layer (ENVO:01000061); material: water (ENVO:00002006), including particulate matter (ENVO:01000060) such as... | depth 10-100 m
CTGAATAATTAGTGTTATTTATTTCTGTAATTAATTTCTTATCAATTGGTGGTACAATTTGACCCCCATCCTCCCAGTAAACTTTGTATCCGTTGTATTCTGGAGGGTTATGAGAAGCAGTTAAAACTATTCCACAAATACATTTAAGTTTTACCAATGCATAGGACAGTTCTGGGGTTGGTCTAATTGAACTGAATAAAAAAACTTTAATATTATTTGCGCTAAATATTTCTGCAACTTGATTAGCTAAAAATTCACTTTGATTTCTACAATCGTAAGCAATTACCACAGATTGAATTTTATCTTGCTTATTGTTATTAATATAATTTGAAATACCCTGAGTATTTCTTCCAAAGGTATATTTGTTAACTCTATTTGGCCCAAGACCAACGATTCCTCTCATTCCACCTGTTCCAAAACTTAAATCTGTATAAAAAGAATCATTAAAGTCTTTAATATTTTTTTTTTTTAGGTCTTTTACATTTGAAATAGTTTCTTTATCAAATGGGGATTTGGTCCAAATTTTATAATTCTCTTCAATTAAGTTTATTTTATTCATTCATTAACTTTTTCAGATATTATATACTGATTTTTTATTTTTTTATTTTTTAAAATTATTTCCCCTAAAAATCCTGCAAGAAAAAATTGAGATCCCATAATCATAGTTGCTAATGCAATATAAAACTCAGGTCTTTCAGTAATTAACCTTCCAGATGTTTCAATTAAAAGCTTATCTATACCAAGAAATAATGAAAAAAAGAAACCAATTAATAACATTACAGTTCCTATAAGTCCAAAAAAATGCATTGGACGTTTACCAAATTTATGAATGAACCAAAGGGTGATTAAATCTAAAAAACCTTTAATAAATCTATCTGCTCCGTATTTTGTAGTTCCGTGTTTTCTAGGATGATGTATTACAATTTTTTCTGAAATATTTTTAAATCCAGCATTTTTAGCAAGAACTGGAATATATCTGTGCATTCCACCCGTTAATTTAACTCCTTTGATAACTTCTTTTTTATATGCTTTAATTCCACAATTAAAATCATTTAATTTAATGCCAGATGTTCTTCGTGCTGCCCAATTAAATATTTTTGAAGGAAAGTTTTTAAAAATAAGAGAATCATATCTTTTTTTCTTCCAACCTGATACTAGATCAAAATTATCATTGTAAATTTTATTATATAATGAAGGGATTTCATTAGGGTCGTCCTGAAGATCTGCATCCATCGTAACTACTACCTCTCCTTTTGCAATATTAAATCCTGCAGAGAGAGCTTGTGATTTTCCAAAATTCTTTAAAAACCTTATTCCTTTTAAATTCGAAGCTTTTTTACCAAGACCTTTAATGATGTTCCATGATCTATCAGTGCTTCCATCATCAACATAAATTACTTCATATTTAATATCCATAGATGAAACTACTTTTACAATAATTTTGTTTAATTCAACTATAGAATTTTCTTCATTGAAAAGAGGGATTACAACAGATAATTTCATTTGTATTAAATTATTTTTTTTGAATAATTAACCCTACTATTAAGCTTTCTACTAAACCGAAAAACAAACTAAACATTAAAATAGCTGGGTATGTAAACCAAGTGAATTGTTTAGCATTTTCTACATATTGATTTAAATCCATACTGGCTAGGGCCTCTGGGTATTTTTCGAGGGTATCGTAATAAGAAAGCTCGAGAACTTTATTCATGAAATCAGGTTCAATAAAATTAATTAGTAAATAAGTGTAAATCAAACTCATTATTGCGATAATTAATGAAACTCCAACTCCTGTTTTAAGAGCTTGATTTATAGAAATAAATCCTGAATTAGCTTTTTTAAAAGCTAAACATGCGATAATAATACCAACTAATTGAATTGTACCATTAATAATTTGGGTTGAGGTAGAATTATCATAATGAGCATCTAAAAAGTATAACATGATAGCAAAAGCTAGTCCTGTTCCTCCTGTGAAGATACCATATTCAATTGCAAATTTATTTGTTTTTAATTCTTCTGTGTCTTGCATATTTAAAGGTTATAAATTAAAAATGTTTATTGGTAAAAGTAATTAGAATTTATTAATATATATTTCAATGTTTACCTGCTTTATTTAAATAAGTTAACTTTAGTTGCAAGTTTGTAAAAAAGAATTAAATTTGCATTCAATTATTATTGTAATGAAAGAAGGTATACACCCAGAAAATTATAGAATTGTTGCTTTTAAAGATATGTCAAATGATGATGTTTTTTTAACTAAGTCAACTGTTGATGCTAAAGAAACTATCGAACACGAGGGTGCAACTTATCCTTTAGTTAAACTTGAAATTTCAAGAACATCTCATCCATTTTATACTGGTAAAACTAAGCTTATTGATACCGCTGGTAGAATTGACAAGTTCAAAAATAGATATGCCAAACTAAAAAAGTAATTTACTTTTTATAAACTCTTTTTAAATTTAATTGGTTAATCGGGTTGGTTTCTAAACCAAATATATTTTTTTTAGAAAATCTCATTATTTTATCATAATATAAAGGAACCACAAGCGCTTCGCTTATTATAAGCTTATCAAGTTCTGAGTAAGCTATATTTCTTTTAATTTTGGATTGTTCTAAATACGTATTAATATATTTTTTGTCATAGATAGAATTTTCAAAATGTGTATAGTTAGGCCCATTTGGAGCTTTATTTTTTGAATAGAAAAGAGATAAGTAATTTTCAGCATCTGGGTAATCAGCTATCCAACTTGCTCTAAACATTTCTAACTTTCCATTTGATTTTGCTTGTCTTAAACTAGAGGGAGGCATGATGTTTATTTTAATATTTATTCCAATTTCAAGAAGCTCTCTTTGAATATATTCAACAATATCTATATAGTTAGCATCCGTTGAGAGCTCTATTTCAATTGATTTTTTACCCATTTCTTTTTTATAATCTTCTACAAGTTTCTTTGCTTTTTTTGGTTGATAATTAAAACCTTTAGTGTTAATATTTTTATTTAGTCCAAAGGGTATGAAACCATTATTAGCAGGGTAACCAATGTTGTTTCTTAAATATTTCATCATTTTAACTCTATCAAAACCATAATTAATTGCTAGTCTTAATTTCTTAGAATTTACTGGTGAATTATTATTTCCAAGAAAAAAGCCAATATATTCTGTATTAAGGTAAGGTCCTGTTAATAAGTTAATAGATTTAGAATATTGGTTTTTTAGATTTCCGTTATTTTCTAAAAGTTGATCTTTAAATGAAGAATCGATTGAGTTTATAAAGTCAATTTTACCTTGCATGAATTCCATAAACTCACTTTTTTTATCAGCCAGTAACGTTATAGATATAGCCTCTAGGTAAGGTAATTGTATTCCCTTTTCATCCTTTTCAAAATATTGGTTATTTTTCCTAAGTACTAACTTGATGTTTTCTTCCCATCTTTTAAATTTAAATGGACCAGTCCCCAAGGGATTTTTCCCAAACTTATCTCCATAATAATCTATTGCCTCTTTTGGAACTACTGAGCAATATTTCATAGATAAAATTCCTAAAAAAGCTGCAAACGGTTTTTTTAACCTAATAGAAAATATGCTGTCATTTGGGGAACTAAAACTTTCAACATTATTTAAAACCCACGATCCAGGTGAACCAAGTTCAGGATTTCTCAATCTATTAAAACTATATTTAAAGTCATGGGCATTAACATATCTAGTCGAGTCTATTCCAAAAATATTTGACTTATGAAAAAAAATATTTTTTTTAATAATAAAATCATATTTTTTTCCATCTTTTGAAATTATCCAACTACTAGCTATGTCTGGTTTAATGTTTAGAGAATCATCTAATTGGACTAATCCGTTAAATAGTTGATTTACCGGCCAAATATTACGTAATGTACTAGAAAATGCTGGGTCTAATGAGCTTATGTTAGAATGTTCATTATATCTAAAAATATTATTTTCATCATATATAGATTCCTTTGAACAAGCCAAAATCAACATCAAAACAATTGATGTAATAAACTTATATTTTTTGATCATAAGATTTCAGCTTATATTTGTTTGCTAATTTAAGTTTTTCAATATAAATGAATAAAGGTTTAAAAGTAGCACTTACTACATTAGGCTGTAAATTAAATTTTTCAGAAACTTCCACAATTTCAAGACAGTTTTTAGATCAAGGATATGATGTCGTGAAATTTGATGAAATTTCAGATATATATATTATAAACACTTGTTCTGTAACTGAGAATGCAGATAAACAATTTAAAAAATTAGTTTCCAGAGTTTTAAAACTAAATTCAGAGGCATTTATTATAGCAATAGGTTGTTATGCACAACTAAAACCAGAAGAATTAGCTCAAGTCAATGGAGTAGATTTGGTACTTGGAAGTAAAGAAAAATTTAAAATATTAGATTATTTAAATGATTTAAATAAAAATAATTTAGCTGAAGTTCATTCATGTGAAATAAGTGAAACAGATTTTTATAAATCTAGCTATTCAATTGGAGATAGAACAAGGTCTTTTTTAAAAGTTCAAGATGGTTGCGATTATAAATGTACCTATTGTACAATTCCTTTAGCAAGAGGTGTTTCGAGAAGTGATAAATTATCTAATATTATCTTGGCTGCTGAATCTATATCAAATTCTGGAATAAAAGAAATTGTATTAACTGGAGTAAATATTGGTGATTATGGAAAGGGAGAATTTGGTCAAAAGAAGCATGACAATACATTTTTAGAATTGATTTCTGAATTAGAAAAAGTGAAAGGAATATCGAGAATTAGAATTTCATCTATTGAACCTAATTTGCTTTCAAATGAAATAATTCATTTCGTAGCAAATAGCAAAATATTTGTTCCTCATTTTCACATTCCACTTCAAAGTGGAAGTGATGATATACTTAGACTAATGAGAAGAAGATATAAAAGAGATTTATATAGAGAAAGAATAAATTATATTAAAACTCTGATTCCCAATGCTTGTATAGGTGCTGATGTAATTGTTGGTTTTCCAGGCGAAACAGACGAATTATTTATGGAAACCTACAGGTTTATTCAAAGTTTAGATATTTCTTATTTACATGTTTTTTCTTATTCAGAAAGAGACAATACGAAGGCTATTGATTTTTCTAATATAATTCCAAAACAAGTTAGATTTAAAAGAAGTAAAATGTTAAGATCATTGTCTGTAAAAATGAGAAGAAACTTTTATTCAAATCAAATCGGGACTAAGAGAAGTATATTATTTGAGTCAGAAAATAAAAAAGGATTTATTCATGGGTTTTCTGAAAACTATGTAAGGGTTAAAGCTCATTGGAGAAAAAATTTAGTAGATAAAATTGTAAAATATGATTTAAAGGAAATATCAGAAGATGGATATGTACTTGTAGAAAATTCTAATAAACTAATTAAAGTCTAACTCCAATAGGTAGAAGGTCTTTAAATTCTTTATGTTTTTTAATAAACTTTCTGATTTCAGGAGATGTAGGCATTATCCTTATGTTTTTCTCTCTAATTAATTCAAAAACTTCTTTTATAAAAGTCTCTTCAAAATTTTGATCAGTATTAGAAATGGGAATAATTAATTTAGTAAGAAATATTTTTCTGTCTTGTAAGGCATATTCAATTTTAGCTAAATCTTCCCCAACTTCAACTTCAAATTGGCGCAAAAAAACATTGTCATTTATAGTTAGATTTCCCATTTAATATTTATAGCTAATTTTGTAAGAATTACAAATATACTTAAAATAAAGCTTAAAGAATATAAATTAGAAATATAGCTGAAAATGATACATGTTTACTTAATGCCTGGAATGTCAGCAAATTCATTAATTTTTGAAAAGATTAAATTTCCACAGAACTTTAGCTTACACTACTTAGAATGGATTGACCCATACATATATGAATCATTAGAAGATTATGCTATAAGGTTTTCAAAGCTAATTATACATAAAAATCCTGTCCTAATTGGAGTTTCTTTTGGTGGGATATTAGTTCAAGAAGTTTCTAAAATTATCAAAGTCAGTAAACTTGTCATTATATCTAGTGTAAAAAGTAATTCTGAGCTTCCAACTCATATGAAATTTGGAAAGGCAACTAAAAGTTACAAACTCCTCCCTGTTAAATGGTTAAATGATTTTGAATCTTTAATTTCATTCGTTTTAGGTCCTAAAGTAAAAAGGAGGGTTGAACTTTACAGAAAATATCTTTCAGTCAGAGATGAAAATTATTTAAACTGGTCAATAAGAGAAATGATTGAATGGAAACAAAGTGTACCCATAAAAAATATAATTCATATTCATGGATCTAAGGACTTGATTTTGCCTCCAATTTTTTTAAAGGATTATATAGAATTACCTCTTGGAGATCATGCTATGATTTTAAAAAGAGCTGATTGGATAAATAATAAAGTGCCAGAAATTATTATGGAAGATTAGATTTTTTTCATCTGTTGTTGCATCATTTTAATTTGATCAGACAACATTTTTTGTGTATCAATTTTTTTGGCTTCATTTAAAAGTGTTGTAGCTTCTCTTTTTCTTCTTTTTTGGATTAATATTCCTGCCAAGCTTAATTTTGCCATGGCTAAATCGTGATTCATTGATAATCCAATAGAAATTGCTTTTTTAAAATATTTTTCTGCTAAAGTTAAATTCGTTTGTGAGGATATTATTCCTTTTAAATAATTATAATATCCTACTTGTTTTTTTGTTAAAGCACTTTGTGGATTTTTAATTTTATTAAGCCACTTTTCAGTTCCAGTAAAATCTTGCTTGCGAAGTCTTAAAAATGCAAGTAAAATAATTTCATTTTTAAAATATAAAAATATAAATATTGCTAACAAAAAAATTAATGCTATTCCATTTCCAATATTATTTTCATAAAACTGAAATATTGAATAAGCTAATGTTAAAAGTGCAAGAATTAATTTTATATATTTTGGATACATAATATTGTTTTTTTAATTAATTGTTAAACTCAAAAGATTTTTAAAATTACACTTGAGTTAGTTAAAAGATATTGTATATTTGGGCGCAAATTTGAGTAAAAATAGTTAATTAATTGTAATGAAAAGAACTTTTCAACCATCAAAAAGAAAAAGACGTAATAAACACGGTTTTAGAGAAAGAATGTCCACACCAAGTGGAAGAAATGTTCTATCTAATAGAAGATCTAAAGGAAGAAATAAAATTTCTGTTTCCTGCGAACCAAGACATAAAAAATAAGTGTATAAAAATTTTAAAAATTTAAGGTGTTACTTTTTAAGTAACACCTTTTTTTATATATATTCATTAACCAAATTCTAATAATAAATGCCATTAAGAAAAGATTTAAAAAGTATATTAATCATAGGGTCGGGTCCAATTATTATTGGTCAGGCTTGTGAGTTTGATTACTCTGGTTCTCAAGCACTAAGATCACTTAGAGAAGATGGGATTAAAACAATTTTAATAAATTCCAATCCAGCTACTATAATGACAGATCCTGTAATGGCCGATCATGTTTATCTAAAACCACTTACCACAAAATCAATTAAAGAAATTTTATCAAATCATAAAATAGATGCTGTATTACCCACAATGGGAGGTCAAAGTGCTTTAAATCTATGTATAGAAGCTGATGAAAAAGGAATTTGGAAGGATTTTAATGTCGAAATTATTGGGGTAGATATTGATGCTATTAACATTTGTGAGGATAGAGAACAATTTAAGCAGCTTTTAAAAAAGATAGATATTCCTGTTGCACCAGCAAAGACTGCAACATCATTTTTAAAAGGAAAAGAAATTGCTCAAGAATTTGGGTTTCCTCTAGTAATACGACCTTCTTTTACTTTAGGAGGAAGTGGAGCTTCTTTAGTTTATAAGGCAGAAGATTTTGATGAATTATTAACTAGAGGATTAGAAGCTTCACCTATACATGAAGTTTTAATTGATAAAGCATTAATGGGTTGGAAAGAATATGAATTGGAGCTTTTAAGAGATAAAAATGATAATGTTGTAATTATTTGTACAATTGAAAATATGGATCCTATGGGAATACATACTGGGGATTCAATAACCGTTGCACCTGCAATGACTCTATCTGATACTGCTTATCAAAGAATGAGAGATATGGCAATTAAAATGATGAGAAGTATTGGAGATTTTGCTGGAGGATGTAATGTTCAATTTGCTGTTAGTCCTGATGAAAAAGAGGATATAATTGCCATAGAAATTAATCCAAGAGTATCAAGGTCTTCAGCTCTTGCGTCTAAAGCTTCTGGTTATCCTATTGCAAAAATCGCAAGTAAACTTGCAATAGGCTACAATTTGGATGAATTAGATAACCAAATAACAAAATCTACATCTGCATTATTTGAACCTACTTTAGATTATGTAATCGTTAAAATTCCTAGATGGAATTTTGACAAGTTTGAGGGTTCCGATAGGACGTTAGGACTTCAAATGAAATCTGTTGGAGAAGTAATGGGTATTGGAAGATCATTTATTGAAGCATTACACAAAGCTACCCAGTCCTTAGAAATAAAGAGAAATGGCATAGGAGCAGATGGAAAGGGTTACACAGACTATGAAACAGTTATTAGTAAATTAACAAATGCATCTTGGGATAGGGTTTTTGTTATTTATGATGCAATTAAAATGGGTATTTCTCTTGACAGAATTCATGAGATAACTAAAATTGACATATGGTACTTGAGACAATACGAGTCACTAATTGCTTTAGAAAAAGAAATTTCAAAATTTAAAATAGATAATGTATCAAAAGAATTATTATTGGAGGCTAAACAAATGGGATTTGCAGATCGTCAAATAGCACATATGTTGGGTTGTTTAGAAAGCACTGTACATAAGAAAAGAAAGAGCTTAAATATTAACAGAGTATATAAGTTAGTAGATACTTGTGCTGCAGAGTTTAAAGCTAAAACACCTTATTATTACTCTACTTTTGAAGAATCTTTTCAGTTATCTGATGGTACCATAACAACTCAAAATGAAAGTGAGGTTTCTAAAAGAAAAAAGATAGTTGTATTAGGTTCTGGTCCAAACAGAATAGGGCAGGGAATAGAATTTGATTACTGTTGTGTTCATGGAGTTCTTGCATCTGCTGAGTGTGATTATGAAACCATAATGATAAATTGTAATCCTGAAACTGTTTCAACTGATTTTGATATCGCAGATAAGTTATATTTTGAGCCTGTATTTTGGGAACATATTTATGACATAATCCAACATGAGAATCCAGAGGGAGTAATTGTTCAATTAGGTGGTCAAACTGCTCTTAAATTAGCAGAAAAGCTAGATAGGTATGGTATTAAGATTATGGGAACAACATATAAAGCTTTAGATTTAGCTGAAGATAGAGGGAGTTTTTCAACATTACTTAAAGAAAATAACATACCGTATCCCGAATTTGGTGTAGCCGAAACCGCTGACCAAGCATTAGTTCTTGCTGACAAACTTGATTTTCCAATCCTTATTAGACCCTCATATGTCCTAGGGGGACAAGGAATGAAAATTGTTATAAATAAGAAGGATTTAGAAGCACATGTTGTTGATCTTCTACAAAAAATACCCAATAATAAGCTTTTATTAGATCATTATCTTGATGGAGCTATTGAGGCAGAAGCTGATGCTATCTGTGACGGTGAAAATGTTTTGATTATTGGAATAATGGAGCATATAGAGCCTTGTGGGGTACATTCCGGAGACTCTAATGCAACACTTCCTCCATTTAACCTTGGTAAGTTAGTTATGCAACAAATAATTGATCATACAAATAAAATTGCATTATCATTAAACACGGTAGGACTAATTAATATTCAATTCGCTATTAAAGATGAAGTTGTTTATATAATTGAAGCAAATCCTAGAGCTTCTAGGACAGTTCCTTTCATAGCAAAAGCTTATAAACAACCTTATGTTAACTATGCTACAAAAGTTATGTTAGGTGAGCTTAAGGTGTCCGACATTGATTATAAGCCTAACTTAAAAGGCTTCGCTATTAAACAACCTGTTTTTTCGTTTAATAAATTTCCAAACGTAAATAAAAGTTTAGGTCCTGAAATGAAAAGTACTGGTGAAAGTATTTTATTTATTGATGATTTAAAAGATGATCAATTCTACG
>TARA_B110000037_G_scaffold221630_1_pt1 | contig 10118 bp, 7 predicted proteins | sample TARA_B110000037 | Tara Oceans TARA_B110000037 (sample SAMEA4397196) | marine metagenome | biome: Polar Biome; feature: [MIX] marine epipelagic wind mixed layer (ENVO:01000061); material: water (ENVO:00002006), including particulate matter (ENVO:01000060) such as... | depth 10-100 m
GCGGTTGAATTTCGCTCGATTACCGACAGTCGAAATGACGGTGGGGCACTTCACCCTTTGCCCGAAAACACCCCATCCCGGCAATCGATCCCTTTTGCCATCTGCCATTCGTGTCATCACCGGATAGATGATACTCCTAAGGTCCATAACTTCCTCTTTTTCCGTGTATTCTGTGTATTCCGTGGTTCGATATATGTCGGCTTTCGGAATCGGTTAAATCGTAGCGGCCATCCTTGCCCTGTCCGGCACCATGTCTATCCTCACTACCACTGTGACTCCCTCCGCCCGCCCGCTTTTGCAATCGATTAAAGAGCATGCCCTGTTTCTGTTGGGTCTGTTGGCGGTGATGTGGGCGGTCGAGGTGATGGATTTTCTGTTGATTGTGGTGAAGCTGGACTCATTCGGGATACACCCACGGACTGGGCGGGGACTGGTGGGAATTCTGCTTTCTCCCTTCCTGCACGTCGGCTTCGGGCACCTCATTTCGAATTCCCTGCCATTTCTCCTGTTAGGTGGCCTGGTGATGATTGGTGGCCGCCGGCAATTCCTCCTACTTAGCCTGTGGGTGACCGTCATTGGCGGCAGTGGGGTCTGGCTGCTAGGCGGCAGCAAGACGGTTCATCTGGGGGCCAGTTTATTGATTTTCGGCTATTTGGGATTTCTGCTGAGCAGGGGGATCATTAAACGCAGTATCGCTGGGATCGCTTTTTCCTTAGTTCTTTTGTTCGTCTATGGAGGGATGCTGTATGGCGTGCTTCCCGGCCAACCCGGCATTTCGTGGCTGGGTCATTTATGCGGATTCCTCGCCGGAATTGGCGGGGCTTTTCTGCTTACCGGCCCGACCGTAAAAGCACGAGATTGAAGTGATCCGCCTATCTTAGGGACTAGGCCAAAAATAAACCGTCGATACTGGTTTTGGAAATGTGTGCGGCGCACCCTGGACTGCTACAGCCTGCTGTAGCTCTGGGCAATGCAGCCTGCTGCGAGCCCGACGGCATTGGCTCGAAAGAGCCCGATAAAACCTTGGGTTGCCCCCCTCGCAGCAGGCTGCATTGGGGAAAGCGGCAGCAGGCTGCACGCAGTCCAGGGACTCCGTCTCAAGCCACATTCAAATCCGCGTTTATTTTTGGCCGAGCCCCTTACCTCCCGCGTTTTTTTGCCTGTTTGTAAACTGAGGAGTCGTCGCGTTTTCCTACTGCGATCACGAACACGGTGGATTCCATTTCTGCGACTTCATACACGAGCCTATAGCCGGGTCTTCCTGCACTAGGGACTACAGAGATGATTTAACCACAATCGAAGCGCAGCGGAGATGGACGGACTGGAAAATTAAATCTCTCCGTCAAATTTCTCGGATTTTCTCGGATGAAGACTATAAATCTTCTCTTCCGGCATACAACGACGGGAGGCAGGATTCCTCCTGAACGGCCTGGCGCAGGATGCGCCAGCTACGGTTTTGCCCCCAAGACGGGGCTTGCACGGCCTGCTGCGGGACGCGACAGCTACTACGAGGGTTTTCCGTTGAAACATTTTCGAAAGCCCATGGACAGGAAGGTTCCAATATTTTGGTCAGATCTTGCGAGAAATTTTGAGATGAGAGCTTTGTGCGAATGGCTGCCGTGCATTAGAAAAGAGCGGGGCTGGTGAAAGAGCTTATAACCCCGGCACTTTCCTCCGTCCTCCACAAAGGGGTTGCAAACCTCTTCTCCATATTCCGATGAACCCGCTTTTCCAAACCCTCGCCGATCTGTACCGGAAGTCTCCACTGAGGCAGCGGGACTTCACCATCGACTATGAGAAATTTCTTCGCCTCGCCAATGTGGCGGATGGTGACGAGCGCGAGATCGCAGAGAGGGAACTGCGAATCGCGGAAATGGAATCTGGCGGTGCTCTGGGAATCGACCGAGCAAGGAAATCAGGCCTACCAGAGAGAATCAGAGTCGTTCTTAAAGGTGGGGAAACCTGGTTGTTTTCGAAATGCGGAGGAGCTACCCCCTCCGCCGAGCGTGAGGAATTGGCGGATTTTTTCGAACAAGCAGCTTCCAGAGCGGTTCCTGAAAAATGGATTTCAGCATGGAATGAGTGGTGCGAAGTTCTCTCCTCAAGGGGCAAGGAAGGCACCTCCGTCCAACCATTTTCCAAAAACGATCACAAAGACTTGATGGATGCGCTCGTCGGCGTCCTGAACTGGCAGGGAGAATCGCTCATCCGCTATGCCAGCGCGAAGATTTGCGGCGATTCAAAACGACTGCAAGCTCTGGAACCAAAACTATTGGCAGCACTCCGGGAAATCACCGGCGAGGGGTCGCTTGAGGCTTTCGATATTTTTCATAAGCCCCGTGCGGTGATGCTGCATGGGCCGCTCATCTTGAAATTTGGAGCTGAGGAAATCGATTTTTCCGCACTCCCCGGCTCCTACACCCTATCAGAAACAAATGCTTTGGAAGCTCTAGAAATTTCCACTCCGGCAAGCATCTGCCTTACCGTGGAAAACGAGGACGTGTTTATGGAGCTCGTAAAAAGAAATCCCGGTGTAGTTCTCATTCAGACAAGTTTTCCAGGATCGGCGGTGCGGCGGCTCATCACCCGACTTCCGGAAATGAATTTCCTGCACTTCGGCGACAGCGATCCGGCGGGTTTCGATATCCTCCGTGACCTGCGGGAGAAGACAGCACGGAATTTTCGGCCGTTGCTCATGGAACACTGTCCTTCACCGCAGCGAATTCCCCTTTCAAAGTTGGAGAAAGAAACGCTGGATCGGCTTCTCGTAAACCCGTTGATGGATGATGTATGGGGGGAGCTTCTGAAAATTTCAAACAGCGACGACAAGGGGATATTCGAGCAGGAAACAGTGCCGGTGGAGCGGGTGATGGAGATACTGATGGCGAGTCGTGTGAAACATCGGAACGGAGGGGAGTGACTCCGCTACGCTACGTCCAAGCGTAGAGCTATACTGGCGTGCATTGGGATTTGTGAATTGGCGGTTCCGGAAACGGCGGAATTTCAGCTTTGAATTTTAGGTCTTCCTCGCTGTAGGCGAGATGCAACAACAGTAGATTTTTCACAAGAGGTGAAGCGCGGCGGTATAAATCCTCCTCCGGATTTTGTTGCAATGAAATGATCGCTATCACGATCCCTGCTTTGACTCCGCTCCGCTCCGTCTCTGCGGGGTGCGCTTCGCGGGAGGGTGATTTGCTCGCTATTGCTCACCTGGCAGTCAAACCCGGTGCTTCGCAAGGGTTCTCGGCCCCACCCTAAAACGCCATCACCCCAACCCGGAAATACCGGGCTGGGGTGATGGCGGAACGGGGGGGATTCGAACCCCCGGTAACCTTTTGAGCTACGTTCCCTTAGCAAGGGAGTACTTTAGACCACTCAGCCACCGTTCCGTGAAATCAGTTTGGACGTGGGAATTTGGAACACAGAGGCGGGTGCTCGTCAAGATTGGCGTGCGCTTTCCGTGAGGTTTTTTTCGCTAGCGGGAAATTTCAGTTTTCCGGCAATGGGAATAGCTCGATATCTCCGGTGGCGATGGCGTGGGCTCGGGAGTTCGAGGAATCAGGGAACCATGCGCCGATTTTCTCGTTCATTTTGAGATGGAGGAGGGTTTCCGGACTGTCCTCGGGGGTCATTGCCGACGTTTCCCTGATATAAAGTGCGGAGCTGGAGAGGCGGACATCATCGATCTCGCCGACAAATAGGGAAGATGTGCGGGCATTCCCCATGACATCGCCGCCGATTACGAGGGGAAGATTGTTCCTTTTTCTTATCCCTGCGGCTTCGGCGCGACCGATGAGCTTTCCATCGAGGTAGAGGCGCAACTCGGAGCCATCGCAGACTCCTGCGAGGTGGTGCCAGACATCTGTTTTGAGCACGGGAGAATCAGCTTTTGCGACGACGTATTGATCGCCGAGGAAGACGGAGAATTCAGGCACGCCATTGTTTATGAAGATTCCGTATTCGGAGCTTTCGGTTTTGGTGACTAGTCCGGTGCGCTCGGCGAAGGCGCGGGCTTTAAAACGGCATTCCAAGGTGAAAATCTCGCCCATTTCTAGGCGATCCGATGCGACGGAAAGCCAACTTTTCTCCCCATCAAAGTATGCTGCCTGGTTTTTTGCTATGTCACTTGGCCCGTCAGGAAATGTCACCGGGACTGCGAGCCGCTTTTCCGGGATGGTGTAGCGGAAGCCTTGGGCGAGATAGTCCATTTCGATTCCGAGGAAGGGTTGCTCGAAATCGCCATCGAGTGAGTCCTCTGAGCGGCGGGCGGTGAATTTCAATTCCCTGCTCTCGCCGGGCAAGAGCTTGAGATGGAAGTGGTCGGGAGAGAATTTCCAACGGCTATCGGCGGACTGGCCTTGGAGGGTCATTTCTACCGGGCGGGAAACGGGATTGGAAACTGTAATGGCGATTTGCTGGGCTGAAGAGGTGCTGGCTTCAAGATCGAGGACGGTGGCGATCTTCAGTGGAAGGGCAGCGAGCTTGTTGACCTCCTCGACAAGATCCCCGCTGATCTCACGCACGTCCATCACTTGCCCGACGGGGACTGCGGCGAGCGCGATGCGATCCTTGCGCACGTTCACTACATCATAATGATGGAGGTAACCGGCTTCTGGGACGGTGCCGGGCTGGTGGCCGCCGGTGGTGGCGAGGGTGACGTATTCGATGCCGTCCTTCGGCCCGTCATAGCGCATCCGGTGGATGTGTCCTGCGAAGACGGCGGAGACGTTTCCTGCCTGTTTCAGGCGCTCGTGGACGCGATCCCAGTCGTCCCCGTATCCGCCTTTCAGCCAGCGGGGATGGTGGATAAAAAGGAAGACGTGCTCGGCGTCCTTGGCTTTGACGAGCGTTTCCTCCAGCCATGCGAACTGCTCCGGGCTCATCTTCTGCGCTTCCGGATTGCTAAAATTCTGCTCTCCAGTTTCCGGATTTCCCTCGTCCGAATAGAGGACGATGAACCAGGAATTTTTGTGCTCAAAAGCATACCAGAGAGGGCCGAAGTGCACCTCATACGCTTTTTCGTGACCACCCGGCGGATACGCCACGCCCTTGGGGCCGCGCCAATAGACATCGTGGTTGCCTGCGACAGGGAACCACGGGCAGCGCAGCTCGTTCATGATCCCCTTGTATTCCGCAGCCTGTTTGAGCCACGGTTCTCCCTCTCCGTACCCTCGGACGAGATCGCCGACGGTCATGACGAGATCCGGCTCCAGCAGGTTCACATCCCGCACCGCGTCGGCAAGGATGCCAACGCCGTCATCTGGACCACCGGTGCGGTCGCCGAAAACGATGAAACTGAACGCATCTTTCTCCTTCGGTAAAACAAGATCCGCCGCACCCTCGCGCGAGGTCGCGAATCGCTCGACAGATGCCGCCTCCGTCTGGTGCTTCTCCCCGTGATGATGATAGTGGCGGAGATGGCCGATGTTCGGGTTGATCTCCGGCTCGGCGAGGGCGATCGCGAATGGGAAGGCGAGGAGGGGGAAAATTGCAGCAGGCTTCATTTCTGAGAACTACACGGAGGATCGCGGGCGGTGAAGGAATTTCGCCGAAATCTCAGCCTCTGAGGTAGCGCCTCACGCTGAAATCCGCGTGTTCTTCGACGGTTTCGACGTGTGGGAAATCCCCTTCGAAGGCGGCGAGATAAGTGTCGCCCTCGTGAACCTCCTTCACGTGGCTCACCAGCCATTCGTCAATGCGGTCTCCCAGCGCCTTATAAATTTCCGCTCCGCCGATGATATGGATGGTCTCGGTGACAACGGGGATTTCTTCCGGGCTGTGGATTACTTCAACTCCTTCGTGGCTCCAGGATTTGTCGCGGGTTAGGACGATGTTTCTCCGCTTCGGGAGGGGGCGACCGATGGATTCGAAGGTTTTCCTACCCATGAGGATGGGATGGCCGAGGGTGGTCTTCTTGAAAAACTTCAGATCTTCGGGGAGGTGCCAGGGGAGGGTTCCGTTGGCACCGATGAGGCGGTTGGGATCCATGGCTACTACGGCTGTTAGGTGAGGCATAAGAAGTGGCTAGTGCCGAGTGATCAGTGCTGGTGGACTCGCCGACTGAGGTCGGTGAGTTCATTTTTAGATGGCGATGGGGGCTTTGATGGACGGGTGGGGATCGTAGCCCTCTAGGGAAATGTCCTCGAAGCGGAAGCCATCCACCGTTTTCACATCTGGATTGAGGGTGAGCTTGGGAAGCGGTCTGGGATCGCGAGTGAGCTGGAGTTTTGCTTGGTCGAGGTGGTTGCTGTAGAGGTGGAGATCGCCGAACGTATGGACAAAATCGCGGACTTCGTAGTCGCAGACTTGCGCGACGATATGGGTGAGCAGGGCGTAAGAGGCGATATTGAAAGGGACTCCGAGGAAAAGATCCGCGCTGCGTTGGTAGAGCTGGCAGGAGAGGCCGGGCTTGCCGCCTTCGCTGGGCTCGTGGACGTAGAATTGAAACAGAAGGTGGCAGGGTGGGAGAGCCATGCGGCTGACTTCGCCTACGTTCCATGCGGAGACGATGTGGCGGCGGGATTGCGGGTTTCCTTTGAGGCCATCGATGAGCAGGGCAATCTGGTCGATCACCCTATCCCCATCCGTTTCCCATGCTCGCCACTGTTTTCCATAAACGGGACCGAGTTCGCCATTTTCATCGGCCCATTCGTCCCAGATGGTGACTTTATTTTCCTTGAGGTAGGCGATGTTCGTTTCACCTTTCAGGAACCAGAGAAGCTCGTGGATGATGGAGCGGAGGTGGAGTTTTTTCGTGGTCAGGCACGGAAAACCCTCGCGCAGATCGAAGCGCGCCTGCCTGCCGAACACAGAGAGTGTGCCGGTGCCGGTGCGGTCTCCGCGCGACTCCCCGTTTTCGAGAACATCGGTGAGGAGGTCGTGATAGGCTTTCATGGGGAGACTCTAAATTTCAAATTTCAAATTTCAACCCTCAAGGAAGAGGCTCTGTTCTTCGCTGGCGATTCTTGAAGAGCTGGGTTTCGCGGTAGCCTGCTGCTTTGGCTAGTTCACGGGCATTGGGAAAATCGCGGGCGATTTCCCCGGGTGCGTGGGCATCGGAGGAAATGACCAGACCGATGCCAGCGCTGGCGGCGAGTTCTAGGAAACGCGGTGCTGGATATGCCTCGGCACAGGGCTTGTGGAGGCCGGCGGTGTTTAGCTCAATCACGGAGCCATTGGCGGCGATGGCTTCGATCACGGGATCGTAAAAGCGGTCGAGATCGCCTTCCGGGGCGTAGCAGAATTTCTTTACTAAATCCGGGTGGCCGAGGATATCGAAAAGGCCGCTCTCGACCATTTCCGCGTAGGTTTTCCAATACTCTGTCCAGACAGCATCGACATCGGTTTCCGCCCATTTTCCTAGCCACTTCGGATTATCAAAATCCCAGTCGCCTAGGTAATGGACGGAGCCGATGAGATAGTCCCAATCGTATTTTCCGGCCAGCTCTTCGATGAACGGTTCGCAACCCTTGATCCAGTCGCACTCCATCCCGGCACGGATTTTTACGCGGTCACCGGCGGCTTGTTTTGCTCTCGCAATCCAATCGAAATACTCCGGCAATTCGCTCTCAAGCATCCGCCAGTCATCGAATGGCTCCGGGCGGCACGGGGCGTGGTCGGAGATGCCGTATTCGTCCAACCCGGCAGCGACCGCAGACTCGACATATTCCTCCGGCGTGCCGGTGGCATGTTTGCAGAGAGGTGTGTGGGTGTGGTAATCGGCGGGCATTCTTCCCCGAAGGTTTAGGGCGGATTGCCAGATTCCGCAAGTCCCCTAATATCCCCACCCTAATGTTGAAAAGTCCTATCCCCCTATCCCTGCTGCTGGCTGCTGGCTGCTTCCGATGGTCGCAGAGGGTCAGAAAGCTCGACGGTTTTTCCCAATAGCTGCGTTGCGCGTCGAGTCGTGAATCTAGGTTTTAGGAATGGAATTCTTCCAAAACTCCATGCGCTCTTTGATCCGTTTCTCCAGCCCCTGCTCGCCGGGATGGTAGTAGGTGCGGCCTTCGGGGAGGTATGCTTGGGGGACGTAGTGGCCTTCGTAGTCGTGGGAGTAGAGGTATTTCATGGACTCATCCGTCTGACCGGAGGCTCCGGCGAGTTTCTTGCGGGTGGGGGTGCGGAGGTGTGGTGGGACGGCGAGAGTGCGGCCGGTTTCGACATCTTTGATCGCGGCTCCAATGGCGGCATAGGCGGTGTTGGACTTCGGACTGGTGGCCAAGTAAACCGTCGCGTGGGCGAGGGGGATGCGACCTTCGGGCATGCCGATGAATTCGAGGGCGTGATGGGCGTCTAGGGCGACTCTGAGTGCGCCGGAGTCGGCCAGGCCGATGTCCTCTGAGGCGGAGATAACGAGGCGGCGGGAGATGAAGCGCGGGTCTTCGCCGGCGTGGAGCATTTTCGCGAGCCAGTAGAGGGCGGCATCGGGGTCGGAGCCTCGGATGGATTTTATAAAGGCGGAGATGGTGTCGTAGTGGCCGTCATCGCCGTAGTTGACGGCTTTGCGCTGGATGGATTCCTCGGCGATTTCCAGGGTAATATGGACCTTTCCCGACGAACCGACGGTGGCGAGCTCTAGTGCAGTGAGGGCTTTGCGGACGTCTCCGTCGGAGAGCCTGGCGAGATGTGCGAGGGCTTCGGGATCATGGGTAATCTCCATTTTTCCTAGACCACGCTCGGGATCTGCGATGGCTTTTTCTAGGAGATTTTTTATGGAGATTTCATCGACGGCTTCGAGCTGGAAGATCTGGGAGCGGGAGACGAGCGGGGAGTTGACGTAGTAATATGGATTGTGGGTGGTGGCGCCGATGAAGCGGACGGTGCCGCGCTCGAGATGGGGGAGGAGGACGTCTTGCTGGGCTTTGTTGAAACGGTGGATCTCGTCGATGAAGAGGATGGTTGTCTCGCCGCGGAGGTCTTGGTTCATTTTCGCCTGGGCGATCTTTTCGCGAATCTCGGCGACGTTCGATTCGACTCCATTGAGCGATTCGAAACGGGAGCCGGTGGTTTTCGCGATGACATTGGCGAGGGAGGTTTTCCCGGTGCCAGGGGGGCCGTAGAAGATGAGTGAGGCGAAGCGATCCGCTTGGATGGCGCGGCGGAGGAGCTTTCCCTCACCGAGGATATGGCCTTGGCCAAGCACATCGTCCAGCGTCTCCGGTCTCATTCGCGCAGCAAGGGGCGCGGAGATTTCCTGCTTACCGGCTTTCGGCTGAGGGGTGAAGAATAGATCGGACATGGTCTCGCTAAACTCTAAATTTTAAACTTTAAACTCCAAGGGAAGAAATTATTTCAATTTCCGAACTGTGATGCGATTCCAGAACATGCGGTCGCGCCAGTCGGAGAAACTATCTGCGTAGGGAGCCAACCGCGATCCGGTGGTGGTTTTTTCGCCGGCGATGAGGATTTCGTTCATACTTTCCTCGGTGCGGAGGGTGCGGACTGAGGAAAAACGCTGCATGAGATCGTTCCGCGTGGCCGTTTGTTTTTTCCGATGACCTGCACCGATAATGAGGTTCACCGCAAGGATGCCGCCGGGGGCGAGGGAGCGCTTGAGCAAGTCCGTCCATTTTCCATCACAGGAATCGGCACGGAATACATCGTCCTCCCCGGCTAGATATAGATCGTCAATGATCACGTCATAGGTTTTCCGGTTGGATTCCATCCATGAAAACGCATCGGCGATCACGATATCCGCACCCGTTTCTTCGAGAGCCATTTCCTCACGCGCGAGTTCGATGAGCTCCTCGTCAAGATCTACCCCGGTTAGAGAAGCTTCCGGAAGCAGGTGCCGTAGTGTTCGCAGAGCCGTGCCTCCCGCCACCCCGAGCATGAGGATGGATTTGGGTTTCCCACCGGGACGGAGTAAGGCTGCGGCGGCGAGTAAATCCCAGGCAAGTCCGGTGAGAAAACGTTTTTTGTGGAAGGATGCGTGGATCGCCCCAGCAACGCGGAACTCGGTCGCAAGCTGCGATTTCCATACCGTGACCTTTTGGAAACGGGACTGGCATTCTCGTATGCGGCGCATCGCGGCATTATCTAACAGGAGAATGATTGTGGAAAGGGTTTTCCACGGTCTTTTCATTTGAAAGCATTGTTGCAGACCAAGTTGTAGGGGA
>TARA_B110000037_G_scaffold46006_2_pt1 | contig 10115 bp, 5 predicted proteins | sample TARA_B110000037 | Tara Oceans TARA_B110000037 (sample SAMEA4397196) | marine metagenome | biome: Polar Biome; feature: [MIX] marine epipelagic wind mixed layer (ENVO:01000061); material: water (ENVO:00002006), including particulate matter (ENVO:01000060) such as... | depth 10-100 m
CTATAAAACTTACTGTTAGATTTTCTATAACTACTAAACGCGCTGTTCATATTCTGGGTGCTGAGCAATTAAACGCTTTACTAAATATTAAGCTTTAGAAATATTTGTTAAAGGTTTATTACTTAGGTAATTTATGTACTTCTGGATCTGAGTATATTCCAAATAAGATTGAAATATCATGCATTTAAGAGTTTGTGTGTATTAGCCGATCTGTTTCAAAACTGACTTTTATTTTGAGGTAATTTTCTTACCTAATTTAATAAATGGAGTTTCAACAAAATGATAAATGATGTAACTGATAATAAAAGATATCGAGAATCCAACCATCAACATGGTAAATGGAGACTCAATCCTATTAATGTATTTTGTAATGTACCAAAACACGATTGGATGAACCAAATAAAGGGAATAACTTATCTCGCCAAGGTTAGACATAAGCCAATTCTGTTTCATTCCTCTCATAAACAAAAAGCCCATTGCAAGGATAACGCAAACCAATGAGAATACAATTCTATTCCATTCATGGTGAAGATGAAACTGCTCACCGCTTGCAGGATAAAAAACCCAAAACAATAAAGCTACTAGCGACACTAATAAACCTAAGACAATATTGCTGTACTCTTTTACCCACTTAGCTATGAGTAGTCCACCAAAAAACAAAAATGCTTGGTTAAATGGATTTACATATAATGTCCATTTATTAGCCAAATTAGATTCATATGGCAACAAGTAAAAAGCAAACCACAACCCAATAATTAGGGTGAAAATAAAAAACAGCTCTGCAAAAAATTTAAATTTACGAGTACCAAAAATAACTAGGGGAAAAAGGGTATAAAACACCAATTCATTTCCTATTGACCAAGCTCCGGTTACAATGTAGTTTTGAGGCTCTACAAAACCAAACAAACCCGTGAGGTTCAAAAATAATTTATACCAGCCGTTATCTTGACTATAAAGTACAACATTAAGCGCTATACATAGCCACATAAGTGGAAATATCCTAAAAACTCTTTTAATGAAAAATACTTTTAAATTACTGAACAACAAACTCTTATGATAAACATAATAAAGCGTCATTCCACTTAAAACATAGAAAGTTGAAACTCCATAGATACCAACTCTACCCATAAAATCAGAGCTATCGAAAGGGCTATAAGTCCAAGCTAAGTAATGATAAATCATTATTCCTAACGCCATAAAACCACGTAAATAATCAACTACATGGATTCTATTTTGTTGATTGGTTAATACTATGTCCAACAGCTTATCATTATAGGGTTAAAGCTCCAGTGTAATTTGATTTGATGGTGGATCCTTTGGTGATTTCGTGGTTTCAATTTCTACTTTCTTTTCTTCTTTAGGTTCCTCAATTTCAAACTCTACCTCTTCTGAAGGTTTGTCCTCAATAGGTTCAACTTCTTTTGGCATGTCTTCTTCTAATGTAGCTTCATCTGATGAATTGGATTCAGAAGCACTTTCATCTGTCGTTTTTTTTAGAGGTTTCTCTTCAACCTGCTCTAAAGGTTCTTTTTTGGGCTCCTCAACTGCTTCCTTTTTATCGTCTGGTTCCGTTTCAATGTTTGTTTGAATGGGCGCTGGTAGCTTTTCTGCTAGTCTAGATTTTGAGATTTCAAATTCAACTACAGATTCATCGTTCGTATTCTGATTTGTTTTTTTTTCATCTTTTGTAAGAACATGACCGGTTGACTCTTCACCTTCTATTGCTTCTTCAATTAAGTCAATCGATTTAATTGCCAAACTCGTCAATCGGTTGCCTTGAGCTTTCATGCCTTTTACCGAAATAAATTCTTCTATTTTTATACGTTCATCATCCCTTTTTGAGCTTCTTTGATCAAATTTTATTACTACTTCAGGTGATGAATGAATCGATACCAACTCAAGAAATGAATCAGGATGTTCGGTAATAAACGACGTTCTTTTATCGGTTAAATCAGGTACAAATCGTTTTACATTGTACTGTTGTTTATCACCATCGTAGTAAATTACGGATAATGGTTTTTCTGTGTCATACCTTTCCATAAGTACAAAATCATCATCAAATTTAGTTGACAAGCTGTACTCTGAAATTTTATAATCACCATTTGGCATTACTGTTAATATTTTATCATCTCCAGAGAAAGCTCCAACCAAACGACCTCGTTCATCTGTATTTAGTCGTTGAACAGTTTCATCGAACCAAATTTTTCGTGCACCTAAAGTTGAAACACCCGCTTCTTTCAATTCAATTTTCAGAATTGAATGCTTGGTAATAATATTGCCTTTGGCTGACCTCCCTTTAATGGTTTGCTCGGCAAAATCGAAATCAAATTTTAGGTTTTTAATTTTAGGTTTTTGTCTTAATACAATTTTAATGACTTCCGCTTCGCCGTTTGGATTTACAGTTAAATACAATACTTGAGAACCGGGGTTACCTATCGATAAAGGGTATTCTTTATCACGGGTAATTGAATTTACAGCAAATCGTTTCACATAAGCAAATCCTCTTGGCCCATCTTGATAAACCAAATTATAGGTTGTTCGAGAATCTCCTTTTTTCCATATACCGATGTACAATATATCTTTTCCAAAAAATGCTTTTTCACTCACTCTCGAAACTTGCATCATCCCATCTTTTCTCATGACAATTACATCATCAATATCAGAACAATCACAAACAAATTCACTTTCCGTTTTCTTTAATTTAGTACCTGCAAAACCTTCTTTATAATTTACATAAAGCTTTTCGTTTGCTACAGCAACTTTAGATTTATTAATGCTTTCAAAAGACTTAATTTCAGTCTTACGTTCCTTGCCTTTACCGTATTTTTCTTTTAATCGTTTGTAATAATCAACTGCGTATACAATAAGGTTATCTAATTGATAATCAACTTTTTTAACCTCTTCATTTAAAGTTTCAATTAAACTATTTGCTTTATCGCTATCGTGTTTAGTTATACGCCGCATCTTAATTTCAAGCAGTCGAACCACATCTTCATGTGTTACTTCTCTAATGAAGTTTTTCACAAAAGGAATCAATCTTTCTTTTGTTAACTCAATAGCAGCTTCGTAAGTCAAACCATCAAATTCAACATAAATTTTATTTTCAATAAAAATCTTTTCAAGCGAAGCAAAATGAAGTTGTTCAAGAAGCTCAGCTTTTTTGATTTCAAGTTCCATTTTGAGGAGCTCTTGAGTTTGATCAGCAGTGTGTTTTAATATTTCATTTACGCCTAAAAAGCGTGGCTTGTCATTTTCTATTACCGCAGCGTTTGGCGAAATAGATGATTCGCAATCCGTGAAAGCATAAAGTGCGTCAATTGTTCTATCAGGAGATACATCTGGTTTTAAATAAACCAATATTTCAACAAATTCGGCCGTATTATCCTCAATCTTTCTGATTTTAATTTTGCCTTTATCGTTGGCTTTTAAAATTGAATCGATTAATGAGGTTGTGGTTGTTCCAAAAGGAATATCTGAAATACGGAGTGTCTTTTTATCTTCAACTGATATCTTAGCGCGAACCCGTATTTTTCCTCCACGTAAACCATTGTTGTAGTTCGAAACATCAACCATTCCTCCCGTTGGAAAGTCAGGAAAAATATTCACTCTTTTTCCAAGTAAATGATCGATTGATGCATCAATTAGCTCTAAGAAATTGTGCGGCAACATTTTACATGCCATTCCGACCGCTATACCTTCCACACCTTGAGCTAATAGAAGCGGAAATTTAACAGGTAAGGTAACTGGCTCCTTTCCTCTTCCATCGTAGGATGAAAGCCAAACGGTTGTTTTGTGGTTAAAAACTACCTCGTTTCCAAATTTAGAAAGCCGCACTTCGATGTACCTAGCGGCGGCAGCTCTATCACCGGTAAATATATTACCCCAGTTACCTTGGCAATCAAAAAGCAATTCCTTTTGACCAAGTTGAACCAACGCATCACCAATAGAAGCATCACCATGAGGGTGATATTTCATCGTATTACCAATAACATTTGCTACTTTATGGAAACGTCCATCGTCAAGTTCTTTAAGTGAATGTAGAATTCTTCGTTGTACAGGTTTTAAACCATCATTAACATGAGGCACTGCTCGCTCTAAAATTACGTATGAAGCGTAATCAAGAAACCAATTTTGATACATCCCAGATACACGAATAACATGATCCATCTCTTCCGAAGATGATGATCCTTCAAATTCTTCGTCAAATTCTTCTGGTAAATCCTGATTTTCAGCCATCTTCTATCCTATTCTACTAAATCTTTCTCCACTCTTAAATTATCAATGATAAATTTTTGCCTGTCCGGGGTATTCTTACCCATGTAAAAAGTCAACAAATCATTTATGGACGAGTCCTTGCCAATTAAAACAGCGTCTAACCTAATATCTTTTGCTATAAAGTATTTAAACTCGTCAGGCGAAATCTCACCCAAGCCTTTAAATCGAGTAATCTCAGTTTTTCCACCAAGTTTTATTAAAGCCTTTTGCTTTTCACCTTCAGAATAGCAGTAGATGGTTTCTTTCTTATTTCTAACTCTAAACAAAGGTGTTTCAAGAACATAGAGATGTCCATTCTTAACTAAATCAGGGAAAAATTGTAAAAAGAATGTAATTAGCAAGAGCCTAATGTGCATGCCATCAACATCTGCATCGGTAGCTAAAACAACATAGTTGTATCTTAAATCATCTAAGCCATCTTCAATATTCAAGGCAGCTTGTAATAAATTAAACTCTTCGTTTTCGTAAACAATCTTTTTGGTTAACCCAAAACTATTAAGTGGTTTTCCTTTTAATGAAAAAACCGCTTGACTATTCACATTACGCGCTTTTGTAATACTTCCAGATGCGGAATCACCTTCCGTTATAAACAAAGTTGAATATTGACCGCGTTCATCTTTACTGTTAAAGTGAACTCGGCAATCACGTAATTTTTTATTGTGTATACTAACTTCTTTCGCCCTTTTCCGTGCTAATTTTTTAATTCCTGATAATTCTTTACGTTCTCTTTCTGATTGCAGAATACGTTTTAATAAAGCTTCAGCTAAGGCTGGATTTTTATGTAGATAATTATCTAAATATTTAGAAAGAAAATCGTTTATAAAAGCACGCATCGATGTGCCTTTTGGTTCTATTTCGGTTGACCCTAATTTAGTTTTTGTTTGTGATTCAAATATTGGTTCTACAACCTTAATACTAATTGCCGAAACAATCCCTGAACGTATATCAACGGCTTCAAAATTTTTATTGTAATGATCTCTTATTACTTTAACATAAGCCTCTCTGAAAGCACTTTGATGGGTACCTCCTTGAGTTGTGTGTTGACCATTTACAAAAGAATAGTATTCTTCGCCGTAGGCATTAGTATGGGTTATTGAAACTTCAATATCTTCTGCTTCGATATGAATAATTGGATATAAAGGCTCTGCAGATAGTTGTTGGTTGAGTAAATCTTTTAGTCCGTTTTGCGAAATAAACTTTTCGCCGTTAAAATTGATTGTTAACCCTCTATTTAAGAAGGCATAATTCCATAACAAACGATCAATAAACTCATTGCGGTATTTGAAGTTTTTGAAAACCGTTTCATCAGGTTTAAAGTAAATTCGAGTTCCTCTTCTTACACTCGAATCAACAATGTCGTATTCTTCGGTTAAGTCACCTCTATCAAATTCGGCTTTTTTAAGTTTACCATCTCTAATAGATTCAACACAAAAGTAGGATGACAAGGCATTTACTGCTTTTGTGCCAACACCGTTTAATCCAACAGATTTTTTAAATGCTTTAGAATCGTATTTACCTCCAGTATTCATTTTAGAAACTACATCAACGGTTGATCCAAGAGGAATACCTCTACCATAGTCTCTTACCTTAACAATATTATCTTTTATAGCAATGTCAATGTTCTTTCCATTTCCCATTACATACTCATCAATAGAGTTGTCAACCACTTCTTTCAGCAGAATATAAATACCGTCGTCAGCTGAAGAGCCATCTCCCAGCTTACCAATATACATACCAGGGCGCAGCCTAATATGCTCGCTCCACGATAAGGTTTTGATGTTTTCCTCGGTATATTTTACTTCTGCCATTTATTTTTTTGAATGGCTAAAACTAATAATTTAAAACCCTATAGCAGTATGGTTTTGGGGTGTTTGTCAACAATGTTATCAACTAATATCATCGTGGTTTTATTTTGTTGAAAACGATTATTTAAATGTTTGATCTTACTAGTTTTATTTCGGATTAATGTACTTTCACACACTATGAAAAAAATAATATTAACTTTTAGTTTTTTAATGTTTGCAATTGTATTTATGAGTACCAAATGCGAATCAGGTGTAGATAAATTCCAAGAAAACCCAACGTTTATAGTTACGAAGGCAACCTATCAAGAAATGATTCCTGGTGTTCAAGGACAACCAATCTACTTTAAGCTAAACTTAACTTTATCAGAAATACCAAACGAGCTGATTATTGACAGTGTAATGTTTAAAGGGTTTGTGAAATCGGTTAACCCGCAAATGATAACTGATGAAGGTGTTTTAAATATGTACTTTTATCAAAAAGAACTTAGTAAGAATGATAATGAGGAGATGTTTGACCAAACATTGCTTTATTACCATCAATTGGATAAAAGTTACTTCACAATTGTAAAAGACATTCAAGATAAACCCTCAATGCCAATGCCATAAAGTATGAGAAATTTAATCTTATTGACCCTGTTGATTTCCACTTTTACAGGATTTTCACAAAAAAAGTACAAAGCATTAATGTCTGACCCTAACATCAATTTTTATGATGTTTGTAAGGAGGCTGATTTGTATTTCACAAAACACAATAAAGATATTAAAGGCTCTGGTTGGATGGGTTATCAGAGATGGAAATCCATTAACGAACCAAAATACTACCCTTCAGGAATTAGAAATGACTTAGCTCCAAGTTTTATTAATGAAGAGTTTGATAGAATTTCAGTTAGTCAACCCAATCAGCTAAAGAAAAAATCTAATGGCTGGACAGAAATAGGACCATACAAAATTGATAGTATAACTGGACATTATGCTGCAGGGCTTGGAAGAATTGAAGATCATTACGTAGACCCTAACAATGCCAATACCATGTATTTAAGTTCACGTAGTGGTGGGTTCTGGAAAACAACGGATGGAGGATTAAACTGGGCAGGTGGTTCAACTGATTTCTTGCCCGCAACGGGTATTAATACTTTTACGGTTTCTCCAACAAATGCTGATTCAATACTTATTAATGTTAAAAATTCAAGAAATAGTACAACGCATGGTATTTACAGGTCGATTGATGGAGGAAACAGTTGGACAAAAAGTAACTTTAATCCTACTACCGTCGGTTTTGGAGGATTAGGAAGTAGTTTTAACATTCATAAAGTTGTTTACCACACTTTGGTATCAAACTTAATTTTCATTGCGACATCAAAGGGGTTGTATCGTTCGGATGATAACCTTCAAACCTTCATCAATATTTACCCTAATAGTCAAGTAACGGATTTGGCTTTTCATCCTTTAAAGGACAGCGTTATATACATTCGAGATAATTCAAGTTCAAACAACTTGCGAGATAAAATTCTTATCTCTACAGATTTGGGATTAACCTATTCCCCTTCAAATGCCATTTCAGGAAATCTAAGCAATACATCAGTTCATTTGTCGGTCAGTGCAAGCTGTCCTGATTGTGTCTATTTCGCATCAGATAATGGAGTTTGGAAATCGTTGAACGAAGGAAAGAACTTCACCTTTTTAAGTAACCCAAGTCAGGGATGTGGTGGTTTTGCAGTTAACGACGTAGATACAAGCCATATGATTTATGGTTATGTCAACCTTGAAGCTAGTTCGAATGGTGGTAAAAGTTTCACACAAAAAACGTGGTGGTCTCTTGGCTCAAATGAACATGGGAATGGCAATTTTATGCAAAATTTCAAAAATTCTACTGCTTACATTCATGCAGATTTACATCCTGCAAAATCGGTGAATGGAGTTTTTTACGTTGGTACTGATGGCCTTTTCTGCAAAAGCACCGACAATGGAAACAGTTGGGAGATATTGAGCAATGGCAATGCCATTCGTGAGAATTACAAATTGGGTGTTAGCCAATCGAACCATTATAGAGCTATTTCTGGATCACAAGACAATGGAACAAGTATCAGTACTAAAACTGGTTGGGTGGAGTATTACGGAGCAGATGGAATGGAATGTATTATTCATCCCTTAAACGACGATTGGATGATTGGTAGTTTTCAATATGGAGGAAGAAGAAGGACTACCAATGGAGGATTAAACAATGGGGGCGTAACTCCTGCGAATCAATCCGGATCCAACATAGCTGCATGGGAAGCCCCAATGGCATATGACCCCAATGATCATATGAAAATTTACCATTTTAGCTTTGATGTATATGCAAGCGATGATTATGGTTCAAATTGGGGAAAACTTGGCTCACCTAGTTCTTTTACAGGAACAATAAGGCAAGCAGCCATTGCAGAAAACAATTCTAATATTATGGTAATATCAAGGTTCGGGGCAATAGATAAATCAATTGACGGTGGAAAAACCTTTAACCCAATTAGCAATAACTTACCTGGCTACACAATTCAAGATATTGCTTTCGATCCAAAAGATGATAATACTATAGTTGTAGTTTTTTCAAGATATCAATTAGATAACAGTAAAGTTTTTATAACGACTAATGGAGGTTTAAGCTGGAACAATATAACCTACAACTTAGGCAACATGCCTTTACATTCTGTGGTTATTGATCACTCAAATCAATCCAACTTATACCTTGGAGCGGAAATAGGAGTTTATACCATGCCAAAAAACGGGTCAAATTGGAATCTTTTTAATTCAGCTCTTCCTAATACTACCATTGAAGAACTTGAAATAGTTTATGGTTCAAATACTCTAAAAGCAGCAACTTGGGGTCGAGGTTTGTGGCAATCTAAATTGTTGAATAGACAGTATTATCCGGCAATAGTTAGAACATGGATAACCTCGCCTCCTACCGAAAACAAACCTATTGAAGCAACTGATCAATTTGTATCAGCTGAAGTATCATATCGTTCAACTATTTCCAAAGCATATCTTGAATGGTCGATTGATACAGCGTCATTCGGAAATGTTATTGAAATGAGCCTACAAAAGGACAGCACTTGGGTCTCGAATTCATCTTTGCCTCAACAAAGCAAAGGAACGAATATATACTTCAAAGTTTTTGCTATTGGTGCATCCCAAGATACTACTGAAACATATAAGTTTATGTACAAAACTCAACCCTTTGTGCATTGTACTGCTAGTGGAACCAATGCAACTACCGTTGATTATATATCGCAAGTGAGCATAAACAATGTGGTCAATGCTTCCTACAAAGATTTTTACACCTATTACAACAATTTGGTTGTTGATTTGAAAAGAGACTCAACTTATTCAATATTGGTACAGTTAAATCATGCATTTGAAGATGATGACCCGGGTGTTTGGATTGACTATAACCGAAATGCGGAGTTTGAGCTAACAGAACAAATTAATATGCCTGACTACGATTCCACAAATACTTCAATTGGCGTTTTCACCGTTCCTAGCTATGCTGTTGAAGGCGACACCATAAGATTAAGAGTAAGGAATTCCTATTTTGGAGTACCTGTTGCTTGTGGAAATGACGCAGGTGAAGTAGAAGACTATCCAGTATTTATTGCTAAACAAATAGGGGTTAATTTAACGGAACTTGATAATTCGACCGCGAAAATTTATCCCAACCCTACCAATAACGAATTAACTATTGATGGTTTGGGTTCTGAAGAAGATTTATCAGTTTCTATTTTTAATATTGTTGGCCAAGACGTTTTAGAGCAAATTAAGCTTGTTTCTAAAACAAACAAAAAGCTGGTTTACAAAATTGGGAGTTTACCTGAAGGTGTTTATCTGTTGATGATCAACAATGAATACCACAAGGTTATTGTTCAATAAGTTTCAGAAGTTTTCTCTTACCATATTATTTTCTCTTTGCTTGCATCAAACCATAGTTCAATTAAAGAATCAAAAGCAAATATTAAAGCCATCAACATTATGGTAAACAAAAGAATTAAAAGTTTTCTCTTT
>TARA_B110000037_G_scaffold91136_1_pt1 | contig 10110 bp, 7 predicted proteins | sample TARA_B110000037 | Tara Oceans TARA_B110000037 (sample SAMEA4397196) | marine metagenome | biome: Polar Biome; feature: [MIX] marine epipelagic wind mixed layer (ENVO:01000061); material: water (ENVO:00002006), including particulate matter (ENVO:01000060) such as... | depth 10-100 m
CCAATGTTTCTTACAATGTTTTTCTCAAAAAAGAATTAAAAGAAATTGTAGTAAATAATCCATCTGAACTTCCTGAGCCTTCAAAATTAGAATGGATAGAAGAACCTTATATAAAAGCTCAAGTAATCACTAAAACTGATTATGTTGGAGCGGTTATGAATTTGTGCATTGAAAAAAGAGGAGAATTAAATAATCAAGTATATCTAACTCAAAACAGAGTCGAACTAAGCTTCGAAATGCCTCTTTCAGAAATTGTATTTGATTTTTACGATAGGCTAAAATCTGTAAGTAGAGGCTATGCATCTTTTGACTATTCTCCAGTTGGTCACAAGAAGTCAGACCTTATAAAATTAGATATTCTTTTAAACGCTGAACAGGTAGATGCCCTTTCAGCATTAGTTCACCGTTCAAATGCATTTACTCTAGGAAAAAGAATTTGCTTAAAATTGAAAGAACTTATTCCAAGACAACAATTTGAAATACCTATTCAAGCAGCCATCGGAGCCAAAATTGTCTCTAGAGAAACAATAAAAGCACTTAGAAAAGACGTTACCGCAAAATGTTATGGTGGTGATATTACAAGAAAAAGAAAACTTCTAGAGAAGCAAAAGGCCGGTAAAAAGAGAATGAGACAAGTAGGTAGAGTTGAGGTCCCTCAAGAAGCATTTTTAGCTGTTTTAAAATTAGACTAGAAAAATGCTCTCATTTGCATGCTACCGGTATGGATAGCTCTATTTTCTTCAGATTTTCTGCCGTTGTAATTTATAGATATTTGAATGTTGTTAGACATATTCTTTTGAAAGCCTAATTTCCATGTAATATTTTTCCCTAACTGTAAACCTTCCAACATTTCAAATCCAATAGTGCTGCTACTTTCTCCATTATAATTAATATCTACCAAATGAATCTCCCCATTTAACAATCCTTTGTCTCTTTTGCTTCTTCTCAACTCTACACCAATATCTTTTATAAATGCTTTTTCATTGCCATAGTTAATTGCATTTCTTTTTTCTGAATACCTACCATTTACCGCTACTCTAAATAAAGTATTAGGTTGAAATGAAATTCTGTTATTTATTTCTTTATTTTCAATATCATAGTTTCTATTGATCATATAGGTTGAAGAATTTTTCTTTATTTCTTTGGACACTTGAGAATTGAGCATAAACGATTTGTTCAAGTTCCATCTAAATTTTATTTGGTCTTTTCCAGTAGATCTAAAGTCAGTTCCATTGATGAGAAGATTTTTATTAGCAAATAACTGAGTAACTAATTCAACACTGTATTTCGAACTTGAACGATTAAAAAACAAACTATTTCTTAAACTATTGGACATTTGCTGAATTATTGGATTGTCCGCATTTACCAAAGGATTTACTAAAGTTGCCAAGTCTAAATCATTGGTTTTTTTCTGGGTGTTAACTGCAGTCTGGTTGTAGAATTTATTCATAAATTTTTCTACCAAAGTCTTCCCCTTTATTATCTTTCTAAAATCTATATTCAAGTTCTGATTGTATTGAAAGCTGTAAATTTTTACATAGTTGTTGTTGGGAGTAAATACTCTTATATAGGTTGCTTGATCACTATAGGCAGCTATCTCAAATTCATTAAGTTCTTTTATACCATTATCGTTGTAGTCATTCCATGTATATACACCCTGACCTGCAGGAACTTCAATATAAATAAACTCTTTTTGTAGTTCTAATCCTGACCCAATCTCTAAAAATGAGTTGGTATTTATCCCTCCTTTTAATAGTTTTAAATTATAATTTAGTCTACTTGCTAGAGAATTCTCAGGTAAAATATTGGTTAAACTCGAATCTGAAATCTGAAGCATTCTGTAAGCCAGAGAATAGTTAAGGTTAAAATTCTTTCGAGAACTAATTCCCACCATCAACCCAGGACTAATTGCTTTTGTTGCTTTTTTAAGAATAGACCGGTCTTTAAACCAATCGTATCTTTCTTGGTAAAAAATTTGAACTCTATTTCTTGAGGAGTCGTAATTTTCTAAATAAACTTTCCAATCGTAAAAACGGTAGCTATTGTTACTTAAAGTATCTGCACTGAAAAATCGATTATTTTCATTAATATCTTTAAACCCTAATTTTAAGCCTCTAATTGGTATAAATAAATCTGTTTTATGTCTCAAGAAACTGGTGTTAAATTCCCCATCTGAATTCATCAAGCTACCATCAAAATTGATGTTAACTTTATTGTTCCACCTTATTTTAAAATCATTTTTATAACCATTAAAATCGTTTTTAATAAAATAGGAATTTAGCCGGTATTGAAATAGTCCATTATCTACATGTTTTAAATTGATTTTTGCAGAACTAAGTAGCTGGTCTTTTTGAGTGATTAGATTCTGAATATTCCAATTTCGTTCAAACTCCACTTCTCTAAATCTTTCTATTCTTTTATAATCTTTAGAAATACTCTCCATTCTATATTGTTGATTTAACTCCCATTTTTCTTTTAAAGTATTTTTGTTCTCAAAATTCACAAGTCCAGCAAAGCCTATATTATCCTCATTGTTAAGACTTGAAAATGTATTTAAATCCATGTTGGAAGTGCTTAATTCATAATTAAGAGAGTTTTTATTCCAAAGAGTTTTTCCGCCAATACTTATTATTTGTCTTTTTTTAGGAGTTACTAGCTTTTTTATTGGACTATAATTCCCATTTTTAATTACCGTATTGTTAATAGTATCTGGTGCAACCCATTGGAATACTTTCCCAAGCGCATTGTTTTCCTTTATTTGATAATCTCCATTTCCTTGACCAACTTCACTAAACGTCAACCTATATATTGCCTGCTGTTCATTAATTGAATACTGGTAAATTTCATATCCTAGAGAATCTGTTTTTTGGTATAAGTTGGTAGATTGGTTAAAATCTACACTATCAATTCCAGAGCCTATTGCTAAATCAATATTGTCTCCAATATTTTCTAGTGTCTGCCTGTCTAGTAAATCAAAATCTAATTGAAGAGGTTGGTTTTTGCTATCCTGTTCACCATATCCATAGATATAAAATGAAGAGTTATTCCTTTGGATGGTCGTAGAAGATTGAAGTAAAGATCTAGCATAATTTTTATCACTGTACTGGAATTCAACAATTATTCTTTTGTCTTTTGTTATTAAAGTGTTAGCTGTAAAGCTAATTTCCGAAGTATTATAGTCAATTATATAATCATTGTTTTGCCCTCTTTTAAGCAAAACACCATCTATGTAAACATTTTCAGTACCACTTAAAACAATAATAAAATTTTCATTTTCATTGCCAAATAGCCTGTAGGGTCCTTGATTGCCTTCAATACCTTGAATGATATTTCTCCCAAATTTACCTTTGCTAATAGATGCGCTATTTTCAACATCAATCTCTAGATTGTTTTTCCCAATAATTTTATTTTTCAAATGAATTCCTTGACCTCTCTTATGGTACTTTAAAAAGTAACTGTCTTTGTTCTTAATCCAAAAATCACCAGCAGTTAATTTCCATTTTTCATCTGATACCTGAATAAAAACTTTGTCAAAGTCTTGAAGTTGCTGCGTATTCCCTTGAGGTTGAATAGGAATATTGTCATCCGTTACAGATGCCAATATTTTCATAGTTGGTGAAATCATTCCCGAAAGCTGTAGATTAAGATTGGAGTTCAGAGAGAAGTCTTGGTTATTACCAACCATAAGCCCCCTTGAAATACTTCCAGTTCTATTTAAATTAGTTCCTTGAAATAGGTTATTGGAATTAACTGTATTGGATACGTTAATCGATGGGTAATATTGTTTTTGTTCAATAGTCCGATTTAAGGAAATTGGGTGTTGGTTGTATTTTTTACTAAAGTCAATTAGTAAAGGATGGTAATTGAAAATTAATGTATCGTATGGTATATCGAAAAAAACCACCATTCCTTTATAGGGCAAAAGTTGGTAGTTCAAACTTAATGTCTCTTTTTCCTTATTTAAAATTTGAAATGTTCTTGGATTGATTGAAAATGTATCGATAATAACAGTGTCTTTTCCAACATATTTTTTGGAATACATTGATTCGTAGTCAAAACTTTGGCAGTAATCTATATTATAGATAACACAAAAAATAAGAGCCAATATTTTGTTATTAATCATGATAGTTTAAATAAAAGACAAATTCGTCTTTTGATATCAAAACGTAAGATAAATAGATTTGTTTTTAAGTGATTAAATTAATAGTCATTTTTCCACTTAGTCAAAAGCATTTTTAAGAGAAGGTTGTTTATAAGTATAACTAATGAATGAATTTTTTATCCAATTTGGGGTCATTTTTGCCATATATATTAAATCAATGATTAAAAACCTTTTATCAATAATCCTAATAACAATTGTTTTTTTCCAGAGTTGTGTCCCTGCAAGAAAATTTGAGGAAATTTCCGAAAAACAAGAAGTTTGTGCAGTTGAACTTAAGACCCTTAAAACCTTAAAAACAGAGCTTCAAACTGAAAATACAGAACTAGGATCACAAAATGATCAGTTAAACAGATTGACAAAACGATTAATTAAAGATACAACCATGTTGGGCAAATCTTTAAGAATGAAAGAAAAACAATATGACAAAATTGATTTACTCAACAAACGAATCCAAGATCAATTAGAACTTCTTCAAAAAGGCCAATCGGTTGAGAAGCAGCGATTAATGTTGGATCTGGAAAAAAGAAAGTCAGATTTATTAACTCTTGAAGATCAACTAAGAGACTTTGAAATCGATCTTAACAACAAAAAAGTTCAATTAGAAGTGTTGTCTTTAGAACTACAAAAAAGAGAAAAAAGAGTAAATGAATTGGAACAGATTATTGCCAATAAAGATGCAATTGTCAGAGCGTTAAAAGAAAAAGTTGCAAATGCCTTACTAGGATTTAGAGATAAAGGGCTTTCAGTGGAAGAAAAAGATGGAAAGGTTTATATTAGTATGGATGCAAAACTTTTATTTGCTTCGGGAAGTACCAAAGTTGATTCGGAGGGAGTTAAAGCTTTGAAAGAATTGGCTAAAGTTCTTGAAGATCAGCAAGACTTAGAAATTTTAGTCGAAGGACATACCGATACGGATAAGATGAAATCTAATTCTCATCCTGTAGACAATTGGGAATTAAGTGTTCTTAGAGCAACATCTGTTGTGAAAATAATGTTGGGAAATAGTAAAATGGATCCAACTACTGTAAGTGCTTCCGGAAGAAGTCAATTCATCCCGATTGACACTGAAAACAAAGCTAAAAACAGAAGAATTGAAGTGGTTCTTATTCCTAAATTAGATGAATTGTTTGAAATTATCAACAATTAAAAAAGAGTTCATTTATTGTAAAAATTCATTTCTTCTACATACTTATAAACCTCTGGAGTAAGTAAGTATCTAACATCTTTATTTTCTGAAATTGCTTTTCTTATAAAACTTGAAGATATTTTCATTACTGGAGCTTCGCATCTTATAACTTTAGGATGACTAAAATTGTTTTCTAAATTACTTTTTTCAAGTTTTTCTTGTTCGGTTAAAACTCTCGGATAGATATATAAATGATGACATTTTAAAATTTCCTCATGATTTTTCCATTTTTTAAAAGATCTAAGATTGTCTTCTCCCATAATTAGATTAAACTCATGATTAGAGTATTTTTCTTTAAGATGAGTCAGTGTATTTATCGTGTAAGAAGGAATTGGTAAATTAAATTCTTCGTTACATGCTTTTAATTTAGGGTTTTTCTCAATAGCAATTCTCACCAAATTAAGCCGATGGTAATCTTCCAATAAAGATTCTTTTTTCTTTAATGGGTTAAGTGGACTAACTACAAACCAGACTTCGTCTAATCCAGTGTAGCCTACCATATAATTAGAAATTATTAAATGACCAACATGGATAGGGTTAAATGTGCCAAAATACAAACCAACTTTTTTCATTTTACATCAAAAATTTCTCAACAATTTCAATTATGTCTTTTGAGGAAGTACTTAGTTTATCATTGACAATTATTTTGTCAAATTTATCCATAGATTTCATTTCTTCAAAAGATTTTTCAATTCTTTTTTTTATGGATTCCTTGTCGTCTGAGTTTCTTTTTTTGAGTCTTTGAGCTAGTACTTCAAGGTTTGGCGGTTTTATAAAAATACTAAGTGCATTTTCATTAAAATATTCTTTCAAAGAAACCCCGCCAATCACATCCACATCAAAAACCACATGTTTTTTCTTTTTCCAGATTCTTTCAATTTCTTTTTTTAGAGTTCCATAGAAATTACCTTTGTACACTTCTTCCCACTCTATGAATTCCTGAGTATTTATTTTTTCCTGAAACTCTTCAATGGATAAGAAGTAATAATCTTTATTATTTTCTTCTCCATCTCTTGGATTTCTACTGCAAGCAGATATAGAAAACAACAAAGGAAGTTTTGCTTCTAATAGCTTATTGACAAGCGTAGTTTTTCCAGCACCTGAAGGAGCTGAAATAATAATTGCTTTACCTTGGAATTCATTTGAAGGGCTCATAAAATATTCAAAACTTGTTCTTTTATTTTTTCTAATTCATCTTTCATATTAACCACTAATTTTTGAATAGATAGGTGGTGTGCTTTTGAACCTAGTGTATTTATCTCTCTGCCCATTTCTTGGGTGATAAAGCCAAGTTTTTTTCCAGAATTTATTTCTTTGACAGTTTCCATAAAATATTTACAGTGTTCTTTTAATCTCACTTTTTCTTCAGTTATGTCCAGCTTTTCAGAATAAAAAATAAGTTCTTGCTCTAGTCTTTTTTCATCTATTTGAGATTTTAAATTTAGTTCTTCAATAGATCGCAATAACTTTTCTTTAACTTTTGGAAGCCTTTCCTTTTCGAATGGATTTATATTTGATAGGTTGTCTAAAATAGTATTGACATAGTTCAAAAGCTCTTTTTGAAGTGATTCCCCTTCTTTTTCTCGAAAACTGTTCAAATCTTTACAGGCTTCACTAACTGCATTTATTAACATTTCATTGCTTTGCTTATCTACGGTCTCTTTTTGGTGTTGAATTACTTCAGGAAGTTTTAAAGCATATCCCATAAAGTCCTTGTCATTTTGATTTTTTAGTTCAGAGGAAATATCTTTTAGCTGATTGTAATAATTAATAAGTTGTTCTTTATTAATGGTGATTTTACTAACAGAACTTATTTTTTCATAATTGATTACTAGCTCTACTTTTCCTCTTTTTAAATCATTTTTTATAATAGATCTTACTTCTGAATCAATTTCTTTAAATATGGATGGAATTTTTAACGAAAGGTCTAAAAACTTACTATTAAGTGATCGTATTTCTATATTTACATGGAGATGGTCTATGGTAACTTCTGACTTACCAAAACCGGTCATTGAATGTGTCATAAAATCTTATTTATTCCAAAAGTAATCAATTGATTTTATTAGTATTTATACTTACTAAATAAACTCCACCAAAAATCATTAGAGAGCATAAAACACTAGTGAGTTCTATTTCTTCTCTTCCACTTACAATAGCAATAATCGATGTTAAAACTGGTTGAAGATAAATATAAGTACTTACTACAGTTGGGCTTACGTATTTAATTCCATATATGTTAAACAGGTAACATAAATAGGTGGTGAATAAAATAACAAAAACTATTTTCATAACGATGTCGTTATTCATTTCCCAATTAACTTCGTTAAGTTCATATATTCCAAATGGAATTACCCCAACAAGTCCGAATGTAAAAACCCATTTTGCAACTGTAATGGGGCTGTATTTACTCATTAATGGCTTTACCAATATAAGGTAAAGTCCAAAACTAGTGGCATTTAAGAAAATCAGAAGATCACCCATTAGCCCACTATTACCAGAATTTGATTTATTGTGAAATATTATAGTGACGGCACCTATTAATCCAATTAGTACCCCAATTACTTTTACTAGTCGTAATTTTTCTTTTAAAATAATTACAGAAAGAATACTAACTATAATTGGACTTGTTACCATAATAATCGAGGCATGAATGGTGGATGTTAGTTCTAAACCATTAAAAAACATTAATTGATTTGCAGTAACCCCAAACAATCCACATAGCGCAAATTTATACAAGTCGGATTTTGAAATTTTCTCATAAAAAAATAAAGAGGTTATCCAAAAAAGAAGTGTTGCGCCAATTCCTCTGAATAGAATGAAAGTAAATGGCGGAACATATCCTCCGTTCATGACATCTTTAGCAAAACCATAGTTTACAGCATATATTAAATTGGCTCCTAGAATAGCAAGATGTGCAAAAAGTAGTTTTTTATTCAAAGTATTTTCAACAATTTTTTTTTGAATTTATTAAATAATTATGTTTGCAACATCATCTATAAAATTTTAAAATGAAATTCAATACTAAAGTAATTCATGCAGGTGTCCATCCAGATGTTTCAACTGGAGCAATTATGACTCCAATTTATCAAACATCTACATATGTTCAAGATGAAATCGGGGTTCACAAAGGATTTGAATATTCTAGAACTGGTAATCCAACCAGACAAGCATTAGAAAATAATCTGGCAGCTATTGAAGGTGGTAAGTATGGCGCTTGTTTTGGAAGTGGTCTTGCAGCAATAGATGCAGTAGTTAAAATATTAAATCCTGGTGACGAAGTGATTTCAACCAACGATCTTTACGGAGGTTCTTACAGAATATTTACTACTATTTTTGAAAAGTATGGCATAAAATTTCATTTTGTAAACATGTTGGATGTTAATAATATTAAAGAAAAAATCAACAATAAGACAAAGCTTATATGGGCAGAAACTCCAACTAACCCAATGATGAATATCATAGATATAAAGGAAGTTTGTGATTTGGCCCATCAAAATAATATAATGGTTGGTGTTGACAATACTTTTGCAACTCCTTATTTGCAAAATCCACTAGAATTAGGGGCGGATGTAGTTATGCATTCTGTTACCAAATATTTAGGAGGACATTCGGATGTTATAATGGGAGCATTGGTTACTAATGATGATAAAATTGCCGAAGAAATTTATAGAATTCAGAATTCCAGTGGTGCAGTTTGTGGCCCTATGGATTCTTTTTTGGTTTTAAGAGGAATTAAAACACTGCACCTTAGAATGCAAAGACATTGTGAAAATGGAAAAAAAATTGCCCACTTTTTAAATGACCATCCTTTAATTGATACTGTTTATTGGCCTGGATTAAAAGACCACCCTAATCATGAGGTTGCAAAAAGTCAAATGAAAGACTTTGGTGGAATGATTTCTTTTAACTTAGTTGGTGACGATTTAGAGATGGCTAAAAAAGTAGTAAGCAAAACAGAATTGTTTACTTTAGCCGAGTCTTTAGGAGGTGTAGAGTCGCTGATTGGTCATCCATCTACAATGACTCACGCATCAATTCCAAGAGAAGAAAGAATAAAGTCTGGTGTTGTTGATTCTCTAATAAGGTTAAGCGTTGGAATTGAAGATTTAGAAGATTTAATTACAGATTTAAAAAATGCTCTAAATATTTAATTATGAAAATTATATTATCAAGTTTACTTTTTATTCTTCACTTTTCAGTTTTTTCTCAAAATTCTGTAACTAGAGAAATAGACCTTTCTAATTGTAGAGATGGTGAAGATGTAGAATATTGTAAGACCCATAAATTAATGAATAAGCTGAAAAAAGATCCAGAAGCTTATCGACAGTTTTTAGAAGATCAACTAGAGTTAAAGAAAATAGAGAATCAAATATCTAATAATCCACCAAATAGAGTAATTTACAATATCCCTTTGGTATTTCATGTTTTGCACAATGGTGGTGTTGAGAATATTTCTCGTCAGCAAATTGAAGACGCTGTAGCAATTTTAAATAGAGATTTTAGACTGCAAAATGCAGATGCCAATAATGTTCAGTCTACTTTTTCAGGGATGCCAGCAGATATAGAAATTGAATTCCAACTCGCTACAAAGGCTCCTAACGGACAATGTTTTAGTGGTATCACTAGAACTCTAAGCCCTTTAACTAACAGTGGAGCAAATGGGCAAAATCAAATTTCTGCAATTATTTCTGGCAATGACGTTTACAACGGTAGTTGGCCAGGAAATAAGTATTTAAATATTATGGTGGTTAATGATGCTGAT
>TARA_B110000037_G_scaffold69779_1_pt1 | contig 10100 bp, 4 predicted proteins | sample TARA_B110000037 | Tara Oceans TARA_B110000037 (sample SAMEA4397196) | marine metagenome | biome: Polar Biome; feature: [MIX] marine epipelagic wind mixed layer (ENVO:01000061); material: water (ENVO:00002006), including particulate matter (ENVO:01000060) such as... | depth 10-100 m
GTTAGTTTTTGAATGCGTTTAGCATTTCTGTTATTTTTAATTCATCTTTGGTAACGGCGATTCGTGCGGAACGCACAAATTGCATGATTCCAAAAACACTTAATTCTCTGTGAAGTAGTTCTATTTCGCTTCGACGTCCTGATTTTTCCAACACAAAAAATGCTTTGTTTACAGTAACGATTCGCGCGTTGCTTTCTTTAATTATATTTTGAATTTGACGTTCTTCAAACAGTAGGTCTGATTTAATTTTAAACAAGCAGGATTCTTGACAAATCGTGTCTTCGTCCATGTGATAATAGGCTTTTATAACCTCTACTTGTTTTTCAATTTGACCAAGAATTTTCTTAACATTTACTTCCGTCATATTTACTAATATAGTAAAACGAGACACGCCTTCAATTTCAGAAACGGAAATGTTTAGACTTTCAATATTGATTTGTCTTCTTTGAAAAATCGCAGAAATCCTATTGAGCAAACCGATATTGTTTTCGGTATATATCGATATTGTATAATGTTGTTGTTCTGTTGCCATTTTTATTCTAATCTTATATCTGAAACCGAAGCTCCTGAAGGAACCATTGGAAATACATTGTTTTCTTTTTCAACACAAACTTCTAAAAAGTAGGAATCTTTGCTCTGTATCATTTCTTGGACAGCAGATGCAAGGTTTTCGCGTTTAGTAACTTTTTTAGCTTCTATATAATACCCTTGCGCAATAGCTACAAAATTAGGGTTCACCATTTCGGTTGAGGCATAGCGCTTATCGAAAAAGAGTTGTTGCCATTGACGAACCATTCCTAAAAATTCGTTGTTCAAAACAACTATTTTAACGGGAACTTTATTCTGAAAAATAGTCCCTAACTCTTGGATGGTCATTTGATACCCTCCGTCTCCAATAACAGCAACGACCTCACGGTCTGGAGCCGCCATTTTAGCGCCAATAGCCGCTGGTAATGCAAAGCCCATTGTGCCTAATCCTCCGGATGTAATGTTACTCTTACTCACATTAAAATCCGCATAGCGACATGCAATCATTTGGTGTTGACCCACATCAGTTACGATAGCGGCTTCACCTTTCGTTTGACTATTTATTTCTTTAATAACTTCGCCCATAGTGAGTCCTTCACTCGTTGGATCTAGGTCATTTTTTATGACTTTGTTATATTCAATATCATATAAGTCATTGAATTTTTGCAACCATTCTGGATGTGAATTGGTGTTTAGCAACTCTAATACCTTTGATAAACTTTCTTTGGCATCACCTAAAACAGCAACATCTGATTTTACATTTTTATCAATTTCAGACGGATCAATTTCAAAATGAACAATTTTAGCCTGAGTGGCATATTCATCTAATTTTCCAGTAACACGATCATCAAATCGCATTCCAATAGCGATTAAAACATCACATTCATTAGTGAGAACATTGGGCGCATAATTTCCATGCATCCCTACCATTCCAACGTTTAAGGGGTGTACCGTAGGAATTGCTGAAGCCCCTAAAATGGTCCATGCAGCAGGAATTCCTGTTTTTTCAATCACCGCTTTTAATTCTTCTTCAGCTTTTCCTAGAATCACGCCTTGACCCCAAACAATCATTGGTTTTTTAGCGCTATTAATTACCTCAGCAGCAGCTACAACAACAGACTCCTCTAGCTCAGGAACTGGCACATAACTACGAACACCAGTACATTTTTTATATTCGAAATCAAATTCTTCAAACTGAGCATCTTTAGTAATGTCAATTAGAACAGGACCTGGACGTCCACTTCTTGCGATGTAAAATGCTCTCGCAATAATTTCTGGAATTTGAGACGCTTTTGTAATTTGGTGATTCCACTTAGTTACTGGCGTAGAAATTCCAACAATATCAGTCTCTTGAAAAGCATCACTTCCTAACAAATGCGAAGGCACTTGTCCTGTAATACATACGATTGGTGTTGAATCTATTTGTGCATCAGCAATTCCTGTAATTAAATTGGTAGCCCCAGGTCCGGAAGTTGCCATAGCAACACCTACTTTTCCTGAAATACGTGCATATCCTTGAGCTGCATGAGCGGCACATTGTTCATGTCGTGTAAGGACATGGTTTATTTCACCTTCATATTTATAGAGCTCGTCATAAACAGGCATAATTGCCCCACCAGGGTAGCCATATAAAACCTCTACACCTTCGGCTAATAAACAGCGTACAATGGCTTCGCTTCCAGAAATACGCACTTTCGGTTGCTCTAAGTATTGCTTTTGTTTGGTGGTTAATATTTCCATAATTATAATTTAAAATTCATCGGTTACACATCCTTCAGATGCCGATGAAACCGTTCTTGCATATTTATATAGTACACCTCTTGATACTTTTAAATCTGGTGCTTTCCACTCTGCTTTTCGCGCTTGAAGGTCAGTGTCCGAAACTTCAAGTAGGATTGAATTGGTTTCAGCGTCAATAGTTATAATATCGCCGTCTTTTACCAAAGCAATTGCTCCACCTTCCTGTGCTTCTGGTGTAATGTGACCTACAACAAATCCATGTGTTCCACCAGAAAAACGACCATCAGTAATTAATGCGACATCTTTTCCCAAACCAGCACCCATAATAGCTGCTGTTGGTTTTAACATTTCTGGCATTCCAGGTCCTCCTTTAGGGCCTTCATAACGAATGACAACGACATCACCTTTATTGACTTTGCCATCTCTGATGCCATCATTAGCATCATATTCCCCTTCAAAAACTTTTGCTGGACCTTTAAATTTTAAGCCTTCTTTTCCGGTAATTTTGGCAACACTACCTTCTGTTGCTAAATTTCCGTAAAGCATGCGTAAATGTCCCGAAGTTTTAATAGGCTCTTCAATGGTTTTGATCACATCTTGACCTTCTGACAAGTGTTGTGCTTCAGCTAAGTTTTCAGCAACTGTTTTTCCAGTTACAGTTAAACAATCGCCATGAAGTAAACCTTTATCTAATAGGTATTTCATCACCGCTGGAATCCCTCCAACATGATGTACATCTTCCATTAAGTATTTCCCACTTGGTTTCAAGTCGGCTAAAAATGGTGTGTTATCACTAATTCTTTGAAAGTCTTCGAGTGTGAATTTTATTTGAGCAGCTCTTGCAATCGCTAAGAAGTGTAAAACTGCATTTGTTGAACCTCCAAGAATCGTTACAAGTCGAATCGCATTTTCAAGCGATTTTTTTGTAATGATATCTGAGGGTTTTATATCTTTCTCTAACAATAATCGCATTGCTTCACCCGCTTTAATAGCTTCGTGCTTTTTCTCATCTCCCGTTGCTGGATTAGAAGAATTATAAGGCAAGGCCATTCCAAGGGCTTCAATTGCAGAGGCCATTGTGTTGGCGGTATACATCCCCCCACAAGCACCTGCGCCTGGGCATGCTTTTTCAACAATTTTTTCAAACTCAGATTCAGACATTGTGCCTGCAACTTTACTTCCCCAAGCTTCAAATGCGGAAACAACATCTAGTTTTTTTCCATTATGACATCCAGAATCAATAGTACCTCCATAAACCAAAATGGCAGGTTTATCCACGCGAATCATCGCCATTAAGGCGCCGGGCATGTTTTTATCACATCCAACTACTGTAATCAGACCGTCATAGCTCATTGCTTGCACAACCGTTTCCATGGAATCGGCAATAATATCTCTTGATGGTAATGAAAAACGCATTCCTGGTGTTCCCATTGAAATCCCGTCACTAACACCAATGGTGTTAAAAATAAGCCCAATAACGTCTTTGTTTAGCGTGCCTTCTTTTACGAGTTTAGCTAAATCATTCAGGTGCATATTACAAGGGTTTCCCTCATAACCTGTACTAGCAATTCCTACCAATGGTTTTTCGAAGTCTGCTTTAGACAATCCAATGGCATGTAGCATAGCTTGCGCTGCTGGTTGCGTTGGGTCTTGAGTTACTGCTTGGCTATATTTATTTAGTTTTCTCATTGTCAATTTTATGCCTTAAAAGTACCAAAATTATATTTTTACACATTTAGTGTAGAAACCATGTTATTAATTGGTCTAAATTCAATTGTTTAAAAATGACTTTAATCTATTGTAAGACAACAAATTAAAGTCAATCCTGTATGATGTTCAGTCTACAAAAATAACATTAAATACGCGGTAAATCACTATCATCTTTTAAAGGTAGCTCTGAAGTGCCCATTAAATAGGTGTCTACATGGTGTGCTGCTTGTCTTCCTTCAGAAATAGCCCATACAATTAGCGATTGTCCACGTCTCATATCTCCTGCGGCAAATATGCCAGGAACATTTGTAACGTAATCCTTTGTTGTGGCTTTGATATTGGTTCTAAAATCCATTTCTAAACCAAATTGATCTGCCAATGTTTTTTCGGCGCCTGTAAACCCTAAGGCTAAAAGGACTAAATCACAATCCCAAAGTTTTTCAGAATTTGGAACTTCCTTTAATTCTGGACGTTCTCCTTGCCTAAAGATCCACTCTACCTCAACCGTTTTTAACGCTTTCAGTTTTCCATTGTCATCTCCAATAAATTCTTTCGTTGAAATGCTAAAAAATCGCTCTACACCTTCTTGGTGAGACGAAGTCGTTTTGAGCTTCATAGGCCAATAGGGCCACGGTTGGTTTGCTGGTCGTCCCTCAGTTGGTTTTGTTAAAATCTCAAAGTTAGTAACGGATTTTGCTCCATGACGATTAGAGGTTCCAATACAATCTGAGCCTGTGTCTCCTCCACCTATTACAATAACGTTTTTATTTTCTGCAGAAAGAATGTCTTTAAAGTCTACTAAACCATCTACATGTTCATTGTTTAATTTCAAAAACTCCATGGCTTGATAAACGCCGTTTAACTCCGCTCCTGGAATTGGAATGTTTCGTTTAACGGTTGCGCCACCACATAAAACTACGGCGTCGAAATCGGCCTTTATCTGGTTGGCATCTAAATTTTTACCAACATGGGCATTGGTTTTAAAGATAATTCCCTCCTCTTCTAAAACCTTAACACGGCGATCAATTACATTTTTTTCCATTTTAAAATCTGGAATTCCATAACGCAACAGACCTCCTACTTTTTTGTCGCGCTCAAAAACAGTAACGGTATGACCCGCTCTGTTTAATTGTTGTGCAGCAGCAAGTCCTGCAGGACCAGACCCTATAACAGCAACGGTTTTATCCGTTCTCACCTTTGGAGGTTGTGCGGTAATCCACCCTTCCGTAAAGGCGGTTTCAACAATATTTTTTTCTATGTTTTCAATACTTACTGGATCTTCATTAATCCCTAAAACACAGGCTTCTTCGCAAGGAGCTGGACATAATCTCCCTGTAAATTCTGGAAAGTTGTTGGTAGAATGTAAAATTTCTGCCGCCTCTTTCCATTTGCCTTTATAAACTTTATCGTTAAAATCTGGAATTAAATTTCCTAGTGGGCAGCCGCTATGACAAAACGGGATTCCGCAATCCATACAGCGCGCTCCTTGATCTTTTAATTTAGATTCCTCTAATGGAATTGTAAATTCTTTATAATTTTTTATTCTCTCTTTTGGCGCTTGATATGTTTCATCCTGGCGCTCAAATTCTAAAAATCCTGTAGTCTTTCCCATCCTTAAACTGTTTCTAGTTGTTCTTTTTCTAATCTTAATAAAGCCTGTCTGTATTCTTCTGGCAGTACTTTTTTGAATTTAGGAAGTGTCGCCTCCCAGTTTTCTAAAATTCGTTTTGCTAACGGGCTTGATGTCGCTACAAAATGGTTTTCGATTAATGCTCGTAATTGGTTCGCGTCTTCTTGAAGTTCAACAGGGTCGATGTTTAAATCTTCTCCGTTACAGTTTTTAGTAAACGTATTATCCGCATCTAAAACATACGCGACACCACCACTCATTCCGGCACCAAAGTTTCGACCTACTTGTCCAAGAATCACAGCAACTCCTCCAGTCATATACTCACAACCATGGTCTCCAATGCCTTCGACTACGGCCTTAGCTCCTGAGTTTCGCACACAAAAACGTTCACCTGCTTTTCCATTGATATAAACTTCTCCTGAAGTCGCGCCATATAAGGTCACGTTTCCTGTAATAATATTATCTTCTGGAACAATTGAGCTGGTTTCAGGAACTTTGATAATTAGTTTTGCTCCTGACAATCCTTTTCCAAGATAATCATTTGTATTTCCATGAACCGTCATTGTTACCCCTTTAGTGGTAAAGGCTCCAAAACTTTGTCCCGCAGAACCATTAAAATCAACGTTTATAGTGTCTTGTGGCAAACCATCTGCACCATAAATTTTGGATATTTCATTACTTAGTATTGCGCCAACTGCTCTATCAATATTGGTAATTGGAAGCTTTAAGTGTGTACGCTGTCTTCTAAAAATACCTTGATGCGCTTGTTTTATCATTTTAAAATCTAAATGGACATCTAGATTGTGATCTTGCTCTTCAGTATTGTATAATTTCACCTCATCAGCAACTTCTACTTTATGAAGAATTGGTGTCAAATCAATTCCAGAAGATTTATAATGCTCAATCGCTTTATTTCGGTTTAATTTTTGAACCTGACCAACCATTTCATCAACGGTTTTGAAGCCTAACTGTGCCATAATCTCGCGCAATTCTTGAGCAACGAAATACATATAGTTAACAACATGTTCTGGTTTCCCTTTGAATTTTTTACGCAGTTCTGGGTTTTGAGTTGCAATTCCTACAGGACATGTGTTTAAATGACATACACGCATCATGATACATCCCGAAGCGACTAACGGTGCCGTTGCAAATCCAAATTCTTCAGCGCCTAATAGACATGCTATTGCGACATCTCGACCGGTTTTTAACTGACCATCACATTCCAAAACAATTCGATTTCTCAGGTTGTTCATTACCAATGTTTGTTGGGCTTCAGCGATTCCTAATTCCCAAGGAAGTCCACAGTGTTTCAGAGAGGTTAGTGGCGATGCACCTGTTCCACCATCAAAACCAGAAACCAATATAACGTCTGCTTTTGCCTTAGCAACTCCTGCTGCCACGGTTCCTACTCCAATTTCAGAAACTAACTTCACATTAACTCGTGCTGCTCTATTTGCTGATTTCACATCATATATTAATTGAGATAAATCTTCAATAGAATAAATATCGTGATGTGGAGGAGGTGATATTAATCCAACATAAGGCGTTGAATTTCTTGTTTTCGCAATTTCACGGTTTACTTTTGGTCCTGGCAGTTGTCCACCTTCACCAGGCTTTGCACCTTGTGCTATTTTAATCTGAATTTCACTTGCGCTTGTCAGGTAGTTTGAAGTGACTCCAAAACGCCCTGAAGCGACTTGTTTAATAGATGAATTTTTCCAATCGCCTTGTGAGCTTTTATAGAATCGTTCTTCATCTTCTCCACCTTCTCCAGAGTTACTTTTTCCGCCAATTCTGTTCATCGCTACGGCTAAATTTTCATGCGCTTCTTTACTAATAGACCCGTAAGACATGGCGCCTGTTTTGAAACGTTTTACGATTTCAGTCCAAGGTTCAACCTCATCAATTGAAATCGGGTCAAATTGATCAAATTCAAACAACCCTCTAATGGTCATTAATTGTTTAGACTGGTCATTTACAAGCGCTGAGTATTCTTTAAACGTAGAGGCTTTATTAGTACGAACCGACTCTTGAAGTTTTGCAACAGTCAACGGATTAAACATGTGTTTTTCCTGTCCACGTCGCCATCTGTACTCACCGCCTATTTCAATTCCCGAATCAATATTCGGATTGAATGCTTTTTTGTGACGTTTGGCGATTTCTTTTTCTATCTCCAACAACCCAATACCTTGAATTCGAGTAGGCGTGTTTGGGAAATATTTTTCAACAGTGTTTGTGTTGATTCCAACACACTCAAACAATTGAGAGCCTCGGTAAGAGTTTAACGTTGAAATTCCAATTTTATTCATCACCTTCAAGATACCTTTTCCAACTGCTTTGTTGTAGTTCTTTATGGCAGTAAGGTATTCTAAATCTGATATGTCTGAGTCCTTAATTTGTTTCTCGACTATTTCATTTACGATATATGGATTCACTGCACTCGCCCCAAATCCAAATAAGAGTGCAAAGTGGTGTACTTCTCTTGGCTCTGCAGATTCGATTATTAAACTAATTCTTGAACGTTTATTGAGTTTATGAAGTCCATGATTCACGAACGAACATGCCAAAAGTGCTGGAATTGGCGCGTGATTTTCATCTACAAATCGATCCGATAAAATAATAATATTTGCCCCTTCGTCGATAGCTTTAGACGCTTTTAAAACCAGTGCTTCAAGAGCGCTTTCTAATTCGTTTAACCCTCTTTTTACTTCATACAAAATAGAAATAGACTCCACTTTGAAATTAGGATTTGTGTCGTAATTTCTAATTTTATCTAAATCGTGTTTTGAAATAACAGGGTTTTGAATTTTTAGTTTTTTACACGCTTCCGAATTACAATCAAATATATTGGTATCGCTTCCAAGGGTTAAACTAATATCTGTAATTAATTCTTCGCGAATCCCATCCAAAGGCGGGTTGGTTACTTGTGCGAATATTTGTTTGAAATAGTTGTAAATCAGTTGAGGTCTTTCAGATAAAACAGCTATTGGTGTATCACTCCCCATTGACCCAATAGGTTCTTTACCTAATTGTGCCATTGGGCGGATAATAGTATTAAGGTCTTCCTTAGTATATCCAAAAGCAACTTCTCTTTTCTTTAAATCAACCTCATCATATTTAATAGGCCCTTGCTTTGCTGAGATGTCTTTTAAATGCACTAAGTTTTCATTCAACCATTTTCTATACGGTTGTTTAGCTGCGATCTTTTCTTTGATTTCTTCATCATTTACGATGCGCCCTTCATTCATATCAACTAGAAACATTTTTCCTGGCTCTAAACGTCCGTGAAATTCTACATCTTCTGGCTCAATATCTACAACACCTGTTTCAGAGGACATGATTACATTTCCGTCTTTAGTGACTGTATATCTTGATGGTCGTAACCCATTTCTATCTAAAACTGCACCAATAAAGTTACCGTCTGTAAACGGTATAGACGCTGGCCCATCCCATGGTTCCATTTGGCAAGAGTTGTATTCATAGAATGCCTTTTTAGAGTCGGACATATCTGGATTTTTCTCCCAAGCTTCTGGCACTAACATCATCATGACTTCTGGCAAAGATCGCCCGGTTATTAATAACAACTCAACCACCATATCTAAGGTTGCAGAATCCGATTTTCCTTTAAGTATCGTTGGAATGATTTTTTTAATATCATCACCAAAGGCATCACTTTTTATAATTTCTTCTCTAGAAAACATGCGAGACACATTTCCTCTTAACGTATTTATTTCCCCATTATGACAGATATATCTGAACGGCTGTGCCAGATCCCACGTAGGAAATGTATTCGTTGAAAACCGTTGGTGTACTAGAGCCAATCGGGTATCTAGAGCTGAATTAAAAAGGTCTAGATAATATTCATTTATATGTTCTGGCTTTAATAAGCCTTTAAAAATAATAATCTTAGTGGAAAGGCTCGGTAGGTAGAAAAATTTTGATTCTGATAGTTTTGAATCATATATTGTATGTTCTGCAATTTTTCGAGCAGCAAACAATTTAAGGTTAAAATCAAACTCCGATTGTTTGCTATCCGATTTACTGATAAATATCTGCTTAACAAAGGGTTCGGTTGTTTTGGCAATCTCTCCTAAAACAGCACTGTTTACAGGTACGTCTCTCCAGCCAAGAATTTGTAATCCTTGCTTTTTTATTTCAGCCTCAAAAACCTCAACACAATACGCTCTTTGGTTTTCTTTTCGGGGTAAAAACACATTACTCACCGCATATTGACCCGCTTCAGGAAGTTCAAATTCACAAAATAATTTGAAAAAATCATGAGGAATATCGATAAGAATTCCTGCACCATCTCCAGTTACACCATCAGAACTCACCGCACCTCTGTGTTCTAGTTTAACTAAGATTTCTAATGCTTTATGGATGATGTCGTTGGAGCGCTTGCCTGTCAAACTACATATAAAACCGGCACCACAATTGTCGTGCTCAAATTCTGGTAAATAAAGTCCTTGCTTTTCTAACATACTTAAAATTA
>TARA_B110000037_G_scaffold71883_1_pt1 | contig 10100 bp, 4 predicted proteins | sample TARA_B110000037 | Tara Oceans TARA_B110000037 (sample SAMEA4397196) | marine metagenome | biome: Polar Biome; feature: [MIX] marine epipelagic wind mixed layer (ENVO:01000061); material: water (ENVO:00002006), including particulate matter (ENVO:01000060) such as... | depth 10-100 m
AAAAATGTAATCCAATATGCTTGGTTAGTTTCGAAAAGAGCAAACGAGCCAATCTCAAAAAAAAATATTTTAAGCGGTATAAGAAGAGAACTTGCAAAAGATGGAAAGTCTTTTGAAAAATAAATATGTTTTTACAGAAGTGGTATCACTACTATTCTATAAAGTAATAATTTAATTCCTGAAAGGAAGATAATTTTATCTATGATAGTTGGCATTCAAAAATGGAATATATTTTAAAAAAAATAAATTTATTGATTCAAATCTATTTTTTCTGCAAAACTAGGATTACTCATTATAAAAGGAATCAATTTTTGATGTAGAATTCTCAAGTAGGCAATATCTTTACTAAACATACTTTTATCTAAAAGAACAGGCTTAAATGGATTTACAATTTCTCCAGCGTTATAGTTTTTAAATGGTAATTTTATATTTCCATTTAAAAGAAATAAAACGTAACGTTTATTATTTAACTTTTCTAGTTCTTTACTTGTTAAATTATGAACCACGATGCCATTAGAGTATAATTTGAATTTAAAATTTTCATTTATATTCTGAATATTTAATTTTTCCTTTATTAAATCAAATTCAACCAATATATTTTTGGTTTTATTTTCTTTTAAATAATTATTACTATAACTATTATTATTATCTATTAGACTTAACTTATGCATCGCTTTGCTTTGAATAGATTTATTTGAGTTAAATATATGAGAAAGTAACGCACTGTTTTTAATTTCATAATTTGTTGGAATTAAATCAATAGTTTCTATTCTAATCAAATCATTAAACCAATATGCTGGAGAGTTAAGTACATAATTTAATCTTTGATTTAATTTCAATCTATGATGATTAAAACTAATGGATAAATTATCAATTTTTGACTTGATAGATAAATTATCAAGGATTGTTATAATAATAGCTTTGTATTCATCATCAATAAAACTTTCTAATAATTCTAATGCTAAAACATTTTCATGAAGCTTATCACTTGTTAAAGCTTGTTTAATTAAAGCTATTTGATCTGTTGGGTATAGAATTTCTAAATATAAAAATAAGATATCTTCTAAAACAGATAACTCATATTTTAGTAATTCAATTAATTTATTGTTTTTCTCATCATAGTTTAAATCGATAGTTGAAAATAGAATGCAAGAATAATAATTAAATAAATCATTCATAATCGATGATATTGATTGCAAATATTGATCAGTTAAATCTATTTTATTTTTAGATATATATTCAAAAATGAACAACCTTGTTTCAAAACTAGAAGTAACATTAAGTTGTTCAATAATAAAATTACTCGTGTTTTTATGAGTTGATAAACATAATAATATTGCTTTATGTTGCAAGGAGGTTTCAAAATTTTTGGAAAATTCTAAAATAGAGTTATTTAATTTCTTTTGTTCAATTATTTCATGGAAATATAATTGATGATATTGCCTAATAGTTAACAAGTTATTATTGATATCTAAAAAAGAAAAAGAGCTTTCAGCATTATCCTTTAGAATAGATTTTTTAGACTCCAAGTAAAGATGTTTTTTTATTACCTCTATAGAATCTTTAGAATTGTTATTAAATTTAATATTTATTTTTTTTAATGAATTTTTAATATAAACATTTAAATATTTAACCACTTTTGAAATTGAAAGAAACCAAAAAGTGATTAAAACTAGCACTGATATTAATATATACAGCAATAACTTATCTTCTGATATATTAGAAATTAAATAAATAATTAAACCAGAAATAATAATAGAGATTTGAGAAGTATTTCCTAATCCAATAGATTGTAAAATTAATTTTGATGAGGAATCCATGGGTTGAAACAATAGCTTAATTGCCGAATCTTCAAAAGCACGCTTAAGTACTAATAAAAAAAGCATGTTTAATATGATCATTAAAAACGTTATTTCTGAGTCAAATTCAAATACTAATGAAGAAATTGATAATAATGTAAAAACAAAGATGACAATGGGTAAAATAAATAATCCAGTCTTTATTCCGTAATTAGTTAGGAGCTTCCCTGAAAAAAAAGTTTTTAAAACAAACTCTAAAAGTTTATATACAAAATAGAAAAAACCAAAAAAACGAATAATTTCATTACTTGATTTATATTCATTTTTCGTTTCTCTCAAAAAAGTAAAATTGATGATGTAAAAAACTATAGTTGATATTAAAATTAAAAAAATAATACTTAAATAATATTTATTTTTAATGATAGATTTAAAACTGGGGGTATTGTTAGATTTCGTTTTCTGTGCATTTTGATTTATTAATGTTTTATATTTAAAATTAAAATATAATTGCATGAGCGCTGCTGCAAACAAGAATATGATAGCTAATGAAAAAATCACAATAGTACCTTTTTCAGTGTCATTTTCTGAAAAAAGCGAAAGTATTCCGGGAATAGATATAAACGCAAGAGCACTTGAAAGTACCTCGCCCGATGAAATAATGGGGAAAAAACGTTTTCCCTGTTTTAAATCGAATAACTTTAACATCATATTTCCCATACCTAAAATCAATAAGGTTGAAATAGGGAAGAAAAGTATGAAGCCAACGTAAATAATAAATGGTTTAAAACTTTTAAAACTATAAAAGTGAAAGTGGATTTTTTCAGAACTAAACAGCCATAAATACAAAAGCATATAAATGATTATTGTAGCATACAATCCTATTTGTAAATACGAAAGTTTTACTTTTTTTTGAAGCTTTATAAAAATATTTGTTAGTAAAAAGCCAAATATACCAGAATGAATATATGCTAAAGGTAGTTTTTGAATTGGGAAAGTAGCTGTAAATAAACCATTAATTACAGAAAAATAATAATATATAAAAAAACCTAAAAAAAATGATTGTGACACCATTAAAGATACTTTTATAAACTCATCCTGAGTAATATCCGTTTTTTTAAAAAAATTAATCTGCATGATTTTATAAAATATTTTAACGCTTATTTAGTAAATAATAACATTTTTTTTGATCGTTTAACCTAATAAAATCAACAATAATGTAATTCTTTAAATATTTATCAAATAATATTCTGAAGTTTGATATAAACTCTTTCATATTAATATTATTGAGACTATTTGGAAATTCTATAGCAACATTATTGCATTTATTTGCATTAAATTTATTGGATTGATCCAATAATGATTGATCTATTTTAATGTTTTCTGGCAGATGTCCAGCTATAATTGGTTTTTTTGTAATTTCGGGTAAGATATTGAAGTAAGCTAAAAACCTATCTGTAGGTAGCCCGTTATCATCTAAACCATACATGTTATAGACCATTGATTGTTTAATAACAGCATTTAATTTATGTAAGTATAAATTGGCAGCCTTAGAGTCTAATGGATTAAAAGACCAATAAATTGAATTCAAGTTGTTTTTAACAGCAAATGCCTTATTTTTCAAAAACAATTGTTGTGCAATTCCTTTTGAAGTGTGGTTATTAGACACACCTAACATGTATAGGTAAAGCGCATATTCCTCTTTTAATGCAACAGTTGAGATTGAATAACCTACTATTTTCCCTTCTAAAAAAGCACCAAAAATAACCCCTCCAGATTGAATAATTGTGATTAATGTGTGGTAGGGCATGGTGGCTTCTGTTTCAGAAAAACCCCATGAGATTTCGGTCCCTAAAAGAATCAGTTCTTTTAATTCATTTTCTTGAAGAACTTTTCTATACTCAATCATAACAGAAAATTTTAAGCTTTAATTTATTAATGAAAAACGATTTTAGATCTAAAATTTTAATTCTATTTAGAATACAATCATTCAAGTTTCTATTTAACTGAAGATTTTTTTGCTGAATAACACGAGGGTTTAGACTCTACTTTATTAGTTTATCTTCTGTTTACTTTATGTATTATTAGCTGAAATGGTTCCATCATCTATCTGTCCAAAAAGAATTAATCTTTTGTTTCTCATTTGTTTAAAAGCTAAAACTTAATCGAAATTGCATATTTCTGCCAAATTGAGGTATACTTTGTGTATACCAAGATTCAGTAGACCTTATCCCTGGAGAATAATATTGATGGTCCAATACATTGTTAATGGTATATTGAAAATTAAATTTTTCTTTAAAAAATTTATAACCTATAGTAGCATTTAATAAAAAGTACGCGTCAAAAGTGGCTGTGTTGGCAGGTACTGTTGTTCCTTGTCCAACTTCTTTTTGTCCTACAAAATTACTTCTTAGATTAATATTTAATCCATTATTAAATTTATAATTCCCTCCAAAATTTAATTGGTGAGAAGCAATATCTGCAATTCTTCGCTCTTCTCCTAATAAATCTGTATCTGTTGGACTGGTAAAAGTATAATTTAAGTATAACCGTACTCGTTTATCTTTATAATTTACGTTAGCCTGAGCTCCATATATATTTCGCTCTCCTGTATTTTGAAATTGAGTAGCATTAGGCTTCGTATTGGTTGCAAAAGGCACTTCATTAACAATATTAGAATAAAATGAATTATAAAATACAATTTCAGCAAAAAGTTTATTTTTCATAAAATCTCTTCTAAATGAAAACTCGTAATTTTTAACTTTTTCTGTGCGTAAATCTAAGTTTGGTGTAGCTCTGGTGCCTGTAAGAGAATATTTTTGAAAATTAGTTGGGTTCATAAAGGCCTCAGAATATATTAATTTAACATAAGTGCTTTTAGGAGTGTAAACAAGTGCAAGTCTTGGGTTAAAAACCACACCATATCCTGATTTACTGTTTCTAACTTTATTGTAATCTAACCTTCCTCCAAAAGTAAATTTTAGTTTTTTATCTATAACTTGATATGCTGATTGCGAATATAAACCCGCATCAAGTGTTATATATTTCCTATAATTTAATGGTGCAGAAGGTCTTGCATAATCTCCCTGAATTTGACTAAATCTAAATTCTAATCCAGATATTATTGAAAATCTACTGTTTGCTTTATAAACTAATTGAGTTTCATTTCTTAATTGAGCTGAATGTAAATCATAAGTTGTGGGATTAACTGGTTTATAATTTCCAGTAGAATCCTTATTAGGTGTTTGCCATAGCTGAGTTGAATCATCTAACCCACTTATTCTATACCTAGTAAAATTTGAAAAGAATAACTTTTCTTTAGTTCCTAAAGCTTTATCATATTTTCCATAAATAAATGCATTGTAGGGGTTCCATACAGAATAGGGAGCAGCAGCAAATGTTTGTTCCCCGGCCCAACCGCCGATTCCTTCTTTTTTATACCAATAACCAAATCCCATCGTAAAATTTTGGGATTCAATTTTACTACCTAGGTAAATGGATTCTGATGGGTTGGAGTATTGAATTGTATCAGTTACCTGCGATGGTACTCCATCAATATCATAATCATAATCTTCAAAGCCAGATAAATCTTGCTCGTCAGATTCAAAATACCTAGCCGTAAACATCGCTGAAATACCATTATTTTTACTTTTAAATACGGCAGTCATATCAGCTGTAGTAGTATTGTATGTTCCATAACTTATCATAGCTTCCGCAGCTACAGTATTATTTTTTTTATCTCCAACAAAAAAATCGTCTGCATTTTTTGTTATAACACTCACAACACCTAGGAATGCATTTGCTCCATAAATGGTTGACGCAGGCCCATAAACGACTTCAACCGATTTTATGTTACTAATAGGGTATTGCCTTGACAAATAAACAAGATTACCCCATAAGTCATTTTGCTCAATTCCATCAACTACGAATAACATTCTGCTTGTATTGTCTGCTCGATATCCTCTTTGATATATATGCGAGTATAGTATGCCTACTGACCTAGTAATATCAAAGCCAGGTAAATCATGAAGTAATGCTTCTAAATCATTATACCCTCTATCAATAATTTCATTTTCCGTTACCAGAATAACGGTGGCTGGTGCTTCGCCTAAAGATTCTTCAAATTTTGATACTGAGGATACAGTAGCTCCTTTTATCTTTAAGCTTTTAATCAATTCTACTAATAAATATGGATCACCGCTTCGTTGGGTATAGCTTGGTCTAAAATTTAGAAGTTCTTTGACAACCCTTGTCGCTAATTCCATAGAATCCATACCTATTGCATTTTTTGCTTGAATCCTAAGAGCTCTTTGATACTTTAAGTCATTTTTCTTGTAGGTTTCCATACACTTTTCAAGTATCCTGTTAACATCTTCAAAACGACCTATTTTATAATCTTCTTCCAATTCATCCAGCGTTGTTGCGCAAGTGCTGAGTTGGACGTTTTGCGCATAATTATTTAATGATATAATTAGGACAAAAATAAGGATGTAAGTTTTTTTATTTAATGTCATTTTTTTAATTTTTTAATTGATTTTCAAGAGCATTTTGATCTAAATACCAGTATCTAAAACTCGCGTCCTCAGAAACACTGTATAAAATTTTATTTTCTTGGTCAACTGTAATGCTTTTTACCCAACTTTTGTGACCTTTAAGGGTAACGAAATCATCTTGGTTTTCAATATTAATTAGGTTTATAGTATTATCGTAGCTTGCTGAAATAATGAAATTTTGATTATTAATTTCAACAAAGTCTAAATCAGAGATTTTTACGTTTTTATGTTTTGATATTTCAACTTTAGATAAATCATTTGTATTGTAAATTAAAACGGTTCCTTGTTGAGTACCTATTGCTAACATACTATCATCTTTAGAAAATTGATAACTTGTAATATTAGATGAGGATTTAATTTTTTTAATTAAATTTAAACTTGGTAATGATTGGTTAAAGGTTACCTGATACAACAAAGCAATATTATTCTTTTTACTTATGAGGTACCCCCCTTTTCCACTAAATGAAAAGAGATCATTTTTATCCGTATTTTGAAACTGATGATATTTTAAGGTATTCAAATTCAATAAAAAACTATTGCCGTTTTCTTTAAAAGATATGTATTGCTGATTTAAATATTTAAATGACTTTAAGCCTCTAATGTGGTTAGGAAAAGTAAATCTTTTAATTAATTGTTTATTCTTTTCATTATAAATCAATAATTCTCCGTTATTGGTTGAATTTTGTTTTGTACAAATAATGAATTCTCCATTAGTTGAATATACAGCTAAATCAATATTCTTGAAAGCAATATTATTCAATGGAATAATTTTATTTGTATTGTCTACCTTAAAAAACAAAAGTTCACGAGAATTATCAAAGCTCATAAATTCATACGAACTATTGCTTTGATTAATTGTTGAAATCCCTATTGAATTAGGATTATTATAGAAATTATTTTTTTTTGATTTACCTTCAAACAAAGACCTATTTAGTGCTGAATAAATTTGGTTTTCTCTTTCTAGATTTCCGTTTGTTATAAAAAGATTGTGAGCCCTTTTACTTTGAACAATAGCATTATCAATTTTATTTAAGTCTAAGTTTTGTTCCGCTTCAAATGCCATTTTTATAGCGTCACTAATATTTTTTAATCGTTCGGCTTCTTTAGCATTATCTTTAGCTCGTTCCTCATTTTTTATTGCTAACCGTGTTTGATCTTCGGCTTTTTGAGCGTTATCTTTAGCTAGTTCCTCATTTTCTATGGCTAACTGTGCTTGATCTTCAGCTTTTTGAGCGCTATCTTTAGCTAATCCTTCATTTTTTATGGCTAATTTCTTTTGATCTTCAGCTTTTTGAGCGTTATCTTTAGCTAACTCTTCATTTTTTATGGCTAATTTCTTTTGATCTTCGGCTTTTTGAGCGTTATCCTTCGCTAATTTTTCATTTATGTTTGCCTTAGCTGTCTGCTGCTCTGCTTCTTCTTTTTGTATAAAAGCTTCTTCTTTTTGTAAAAAAGCAAATACTCCGAGAGCAATACAAACTATTAATGCAATGCTCATAAAAGAAATAATTAGTTTGTTTAGTTTTGCCTTTTTCGATTGTGCTAAACTCTTTCTTAATAATTCTTGATCAAACTTTATTTTACTGTCCTCCAAAAAATTAAGAGCTCTAGGATAAGAAATATTATATCGTTTAGCCCACTCTTCGGTAGGTAGTTGTTTTTCTCTCCATTTTAAAATAATTGCTAATTCAGGGTTAATTAATAAAGAGCCTCTTCCCTCTTGATAATCTTTAGCAGTTTCACACAAGTTTTTATAAGTTTCTGAAGATTCCATTTCTTCCTTAGTCCAAGATTGTAATCCTGTCCAGAGCCTTAGCAAGCTTTCATGAGAAATATCAATTATTGTTGAATCTTTTATTTCTATACCTTCTTTGGGATAAATAAATGATCGGTCACTAGATCTAAAGGTGTTAATTATATTGAGTAGATGTAAAGGTTCTATTCCAGTAATTTTAACCAACAAACCAAATTCTAAAGGATTCCTGGTTATACTATTATTATTAAAATTAGTTAATGCCTTAAACATTTTTTCACATCCTTCTTTCTCAGTCTCATTTAACTCATTGTATGCCTCATCTGCATGATTAGAGAGAGCTTTTTTCATGGTTCCTACTGCTGTGTAATGATTTACACCAATAGGTTCAGTGAAAGAAGAATGAGATTTCCAATACTCAATTGTTCTCATCATTGCATGTTGAAGAATTGCTAGTTGATCTTGATTATTCGCAATATCTTTAATTAAAACCTTTAATAAATCATTAGAAATTTTATAGTTTACAACATCCATAGGTCCATTTATAACCTCTTCAAACTGTTTCAAATTTAGTCTAGGGATTAAATACTGTGATTGATTTAAAACTTCTGGAAGCCCCATAAATTCTGCACAATTCCCAATAAAGTCAGACCTTAGAGTTAAGATCACATAAATGTTATTCTCTTTATTTTTTATGGCATCTAGAATTAAGTTTATAAACTGAGTTGATTTTTTTAAATCTTCTTTTTTAGACAAATTGAAGAACTCCTCAAATTGATCAATAATTATCAAGCATTTCTCTGTGTTCTTTTTATCAAGCTTTAAGAGGGTGTCGTTCAAACTCAGGCTTTTGTCAATCAGTAATCTTTCAACATCATCTAAAAATTCTTCTGAAGAGTTATTTCCTATATCGTAAGTATTTATTAAAGCTTTGGCTAAATTTCTAGAGGTATTATATCCAGGAGTACAAAAAGTAATTTTCCATTCTTCTTCCTTGGTTTTTTTTAAAGCTGGTATTAATCCTGACTTAATCAATGAGGTTTTCCCACTTCCTGAATATCCTATAACTGCTGAAAAATTTGTTCGTTTTAAATTATCACGGATATCTCGGATAGGAGTTTCTCTCCCAAAAAACAAATGACTTTCGTTTTTATCAAAAGACCTCAGGCCGATAAACGGATTTAATTTGTTTTTTTTACTCATTTGTTAAATACAATGTATCGCGAAAATATAATAAATAAACCAAAATAATAATAATTAAAAAGTATTTTTTTGGGACTAAATGTGTTATCAACTTAAAAATCTCTCTGTCAAAATTATTTTGAAGATTTGAGTTCTAAAGGCGATAATAGTTGTCAACAGATTAAATTGCTGGATTAGATTTATTAATATCAAATAATTTATCTTTATCGTCCCCGCCGAGAAATTTTCCGTTTAAATCCATTAATATTTTTCCCAGATGAATTACTATGGTATCGCTCTTAAACAAAACGTGCAAGGGTGAAATTATTTTATATATGAAAAGATTTTTTGATTTCGTTTAATTATTCTTTGTTCTAAAAGAATTTCTAGAGTTTATTTCTCGGGCTAAAAGTGTAAAGTTTGAAAACCTGAGGTTTTTATCAATCTAAAAATATTTTTTCCAATTGATACCGCGATGGCTCTGTCTCGAGCTAGTTCGTTAAGATTTTATATTTTTTTTTCTTTTTAAATTTTATTTTTATATAACGTTGTTATGGGTTCTCAATAAGTGCTCTGTCTTTTTGGGTACTATTTTTCCTTAATTTTGTTTCAAATATGTTAAATTTATTTTTTTGCTAATAATATTTTTCATTTTTTAATAACCTTTGTTTTATCTTCTTTCCATCATCTATTTTAATAAAAAAATTATGATAAAATTAACGACTTAAGATTTGGAGTGTCTACCTTTAATGAGACGATTTTTTTACGCCTACAAATATTATATATTTGATTATGGTAAAACAAAAGTATGACAAT
>TARA_B110000037_G_scaffold111490_1_pt1 | contig 10076 bp, 7 predicted proteins | sample TARA_B110000037 | Tara Oceans TARA_B110000037 (sample SAMEA4397196) | marine metagenome | biome: Polar Biome; feature: [MIX] marine epipelagic wind mixed layer (ENVO:01000061); material: water (ENVO:00002006), including particulate matter (ENVO:01000060) such as... | depth 10-100 m
TGCATAAAATAAAAAAAGCGAAACTTGAAAAGTTTCGCTTTTTTTATGTCTTTTATTAGTATTTAGTTGACACTAATTAGTTTTATATCAAAAACTAAAACGGCACCTCCAGGAATTGATCGATTTCCACTTGGTCCATACCCTAAATTAGAGGGAACTAATAAAATACCTTCTCCACCTTCTTTAAAAAGAGGAATTCCTTCTGTCCAACCTGGAATTACTCTGTTCAAAGGGAATGCAACTCCGCTAGCAGCACTTTGATCAAAAGTGTTACCATCTAACAGGTATCCTTTGTATGCCACAGTTACATTAGAGCTACTAGTAGGTCTTGTTCCAGATCCTTCATTGTTAATTACATAGAATAGGCCAGAATTAGTTCTTGTTGCATTCAAATCATTTGCCGCTATATATGCAATGATATCTGCTTCTGTTTGAGGTTCAAAGTTCGCTTCTTTGTCACAAGATGTGAAAACAAGGATCGAAAGGATAAGGTATAAATAAGATTTCATTTTATATTTTTTTTTAATTTTTAGGCGAAGATACTTCGTTTCTTCTAATAAACCTTTTCTCCGTTTAAATAAGTTGCAATGGCATTCGTTTTAGGAATATCTGCACCTTTTACGGTCATTATATCTTGATTTAAAATTACGAAATCAGCAAATTTACCAACTTCAATAGAGCCTTTTTCAGTTTCTTCAAAATTGGAATATGCCGCCCAAATAGTCATCCCTTTTAAAGTTTCTTCTCTGGTTAAAACATTTTCCATTTGAAAACCATCGTCCGGATAGTGGTCTAAATCTTTTCTAACGGTAGCCGCATAAAATGTTAAAAACGGATTTACTTGTTCTACAGGAAAATCTGTTCCCAGCGCAATTTTACCATATGTATTTAATAAATCTTTAAATGCATACGCACCCTTCATTCTTTTTTCTCCAATTCTTTCTCCGGCCCAATACATATCTGAAGTAGCGTGTGTTGGTTGAACGGAAGGTATGATATTATCAAAATGATCAAAATCTTCTTCAGAAATTATTTGTGCATGTTCAATTCTCCAACGTCTATTTTTAGTATTTTTTAAAACCGCTTTATAGGTTTTTAGCATCCAAGTATTTGCGGAATCTCCAATTGCATGGGTATTCATTTGGTATTCTGAAGCGGCAATCTGTTTCGCAATTTTCTGGTATTTTTCTGGTGTATAAATCAGGGCTCCAAAATGATTTTCTCTGTCAGAATAGGGGGTACGCATTGCGGCACCGCGAGAGCCTAGGGCGCCGTCTCCATAGACTTTAAAAGAGCGAACATTTAATTTTTCTGTTTTTATTTTTCCCTTCTTGATATAATAGTCAATTTGTGCTTGTTTGTCTCCTGACACCATTGCATATATGCGCATTTTTAAATTTCCAGCTTGTTGTAAACTATCAATTAGTTCGATGGTGTTTCTATCTAAGCCAGCATCATCAACAGTTGTTAATCCATAAGAAAAAGAAATTTTTTGTGCATCTAATAAACCTTGAATTGCCGCTTTTTTTGAGGTTTCTGGGAATTGAATAAAATCCATTGCTGCATCAATTAAAACGCCGGTCATTTTTCCGTTTTCTACAATGATTTCGCCACCAGAAACTTTGGTTTTTTTTGTAATTCCTGCCAAATCAATTGCGGCTTGATTTACTAATAAAGCATGTCCGTCTACTCTGCCAATAGCCACAGGAATTGTGGGAAATAAACGATCTAATTTCTCTTTTGTTGGGAATTCTTTTAGCGTCCAATCATTTTGATCCCAACCCCGACCTGTAATAAAAGAGGTGTTTTTTTCTTTTTGAAATTCGACTAGTTTTTGTAAAACTTCATCGTAACTTTTAGTGCCTTCCAAAGAAACCTTTTGCTGTTGCAATCCCATTCTGTAAAAGTGACAATGTGCGTCTATTAATCCAGGCAAAATGGTTTTATTTTTGGCATCTACAAGTACGTCAGATTGATATTTACCTGAGATTTCCGCATTTTTTCCAACAGCTACAAAAACACCATTTTTAATGGCAAAAGCCTCTGCTTTGTCAAAATTAGCATTCACAGTATACGCATTTGAATTGATAAGAATTACATCAACCTTTTCTTTGATGCATGAAAATAGCGAAAGTAGTGTCATTAATAACAAGAGTATTTTTTTCATTTTTTGATTCTTTAATTTATGAGTTTTTATAAATGATATACGCGCAATACATCAACAAAAATTGTAAAGGAATTCTAATAAAAGCAATATTTTTAGGTCCGATTGCTGGTTTAACTTTGGTGGCGTCCCAAATATGAATAGGTAGAAATAAGAGCATCAGTATACAAATTCCTACGGCCGCATTTTTTACCGTTTCAGAAAAAAACAGTCCAACTCCTAAAATAAATTCAATAGCTCCAAAAATATAATTAACCGTTAATTTTGGAAGAAAGTCAGGAATAAAATTCTTAAAAAAACTCGGTCTAATGATGTGCATAATTCCTGCAAAACAAAAAAGGATGCCAAATAGAATTCTTAAAAAAAGTGCCGTGGTTTGCATGGTGTTTATGGTTTTACTGCAATGTCTTTGTATAGGTATTTATCCATCAAATAAACAATACTTGCCATAGAAGCACTTCCTAACTCTAGTTCGCGCTTATTTACTTTGTCAAAGGTATCGTTGCTTGTGTGGTGATAGTCAAAATAGCGTTGACTGTCTGGTCTGAAGCCAACTAAAGTTACATCTTCTCCTTTTAGTGGAGCAATATCTGCACCAGAACCACCAGCATCTAAATCATGTAAACCATAAGGAGCTAATAACTTTTTCCAGCTTTGTAATAATTTGGTATTGGATGCATTTGCTTGAATAGAAAAACCTCTTGGAGTATGACCACCTGCGTCGGATTCTAAACCACCGATATGATTTTCCTTATTCAATTTTGCCAATGCTGCATATTTTTTTGCTCCACGAGTTCCGTTTTCTTCATTCATGAAAAATACGATTCGAATGGTGTTTTTTGGTTTGATATTATTTTTTTTGAATAAGTAGGCAACTTCTAAAGATTGTACAATTCCGGTGCCATCGTCATGGGCGCCTTCCCCTAAATCCCAAGAGTCTAAATGACCACCTACTACAAAAATATTCTCAGGCGTTTCTGATCCTTTGATTTCTCCCACTACATTAAAAGAAGGCGCATCTGGTAAGGTCTCACAGTCTTGCTTGAAGTAGAATTTTAAATTTGGATTCCTTTTTAAATCTGCACTCAATAGGGTTGCAGCGCTACTACTAATTGCTGCTGCTGGAATGCGCTGTTCTTGAGGAAGCTCATTATAAGTCATGGTTCCTGTATGCGGAAAATCATCTTCGGTATTGGTCATCGAACGCACAATTACTCCTTTTGCGCCAAACTGGCCACAAATAGTAGCACCCTGTACCCGCTGATCTACACAACCACCATAGGCACTAAATGTATTTATTAATGTATTATCGAAAGGTCTGTTAAAAAACACGATTTTACCTTGCATTTTTATTCCGAGAGCAGTGGCTTCCTCTAAACTTTGAACTTCAATAACTTCTGCTAATATTCCTGTTTTAGGAGTTGCAACAGAAAATCCTAGAGCGCAAATAGGGACCTTCTTTTTTATTCCGTTTGTTGTATACCTTGCAGTTTCTTTTTCACCACGAACCCAATGCGGCACCATTACAGGTTGCAACCAAACAGAATCTAAACCAACTGTATTCATTAGTTTTTCTCCCCAAATAACCGCCCTAGCCGCTTCTGGAGAACCCGATAATCTGCCCCCTATATTTTGAGTTAGATCTCTTAACCATTCATAAGATTTCCCCTCTTTTAAAACACTGTTAAATAAGGTTTTAATATGTGTTGAATCTACTTTCTCTTCCAAAGAAAGATGCTGCGCTATTTTTTTTTCTGATTTTGTAATACAAGAAAGTGTAAGTAGCGAGATGGAAATTAAAAGCAGTAGTTTTTTCATGATTTTATTTTTTCTAAAACTACAAAAAGCAAATGAGAACACTATTGCAGAAAGCTTATTTAACTAATTAGAACTTCTAAATGAGAAGGTTTTATAGTGGATGACTTTTATGCGGAGCAGAGCTCTTATTGGCGCATCACATTAAAAATAAGCTATGCTATTTTCTAGAATATTTATTTTCGGAAAAACCCATTTTTTTCTTTATACTTTCTAATAAGGATTTTATAGGTCAAATTTATAGGTAATTCCTCCTGAAATTTGCAAACCCTGGGTGTCGAAATTCGCAAAGCGTTGATATTTTGTATTTAATAGATTATTTAGCTTTAAAAAGGTGGAAAATTGAGTACTGAAATGATATCCGCCGTTTACATTCAAGTCGATATAAGAATTCAAACGGGCAACTGTTAACGCGGTAGAATTAGAAGTTGAATTATAAAGTGCATCCTTGCGTTCACTTACATAAAATGTAGTGATCATAGCATACCATTTTTGAGCCTTGTAATTTGCTATAAAAGTGCTTTGTAAACTTGGTAAATTCCAGTTTTCTGAGGCGTTAATGGTGGAGTAGTTGTTGTATTTAATTTGTGCGGACAAACGAAGGCTTTCATTATACTGGTAGTCCACTTCTGCAAGAATGGAGGAGGATTGAACATCATCATAATAGATAGTAAATGAATTACCGTGTTCATATCCTTTTACAGTAGAGTCATTAAAAGGGTTTTTTAGAACAGCTGACTTTGATTTGTTCCTTAAAAATAAGGGCTTATCTTCTTCTTTTTTTGCACTCAATTCCAAATGGTAGCTTAATTCCCTCGAAAGACTTCCATCAAAAGCGATGTATAGATTGGCAGTTTCTGCGGTCTGAGTTATGAAGAGCGTTGGCGAAACATAAGGGTTTTCCTCGGTAAATTGCTGGTATGTATTGGTATGTAAGTTCCCCGTAAAACCAATAGTTCCGTGAATGTATTTTTTGTAAATATCCGTTTGCAGCTGGACTTCTGGAAATACGAAAAAATTAGTTAATTTATTTTCGGTGTCTAGAGAGACAAAAGTCCGGAGACTTGCTTTTAAAGAAAGACCGCGATAGTCCATACTGTATTGAGGAATTATGTTTAATGTATTTTGTTGATACTGTATCGCATTCGTGTTCTGATAATTATTTTTAAAAGAACCTTTAAGAAATTCTAATCCTCCTTTTATAGAGATGCCATTCAGCGAGTTTTTAAAAAAAGATATTGGAAAGCGCGAGTCAATATTAAAATTAACAAGTATTTCCGAACTTTTAAAACGATCAAGGAAATATCCCATAGAAACATTTCCTTTTTTTAAGTAAGAATCATAAAAATTAAAATCTCCCGCCAGTTCAACATAGGTGTAATTTTGTTGTGCATCAATGGCATTTACAGCGGCCTCTGTATAAGTGCGGTCCTGAGGTAAACCATACCAGTTATAAGCGTTTCTTTGGATTCCACTTTGTATTTTCCAATCAAAAGAATGTTCTTCTTGCGTATAAAATGCGCTGGTACTAAAGGTTGAAAAAGTACTAGTTAGTTTGGTTTTATCGATATTTTGATTGGAGGCAGTATAGGTCGCATGCAGTCCGAACGCATTGTCAAAACGTTTGCTTTTTGAAATAAAAAGTTCAGCATAAGGACTCTTGTAATTTCCAAACCCCGCAGCTAGATAATGCCTGTACACTCGTTCTTTTACACCAACATTGATACCCTTTACAACTCCCGATTTAGGAATAAATGTAGAAGCCACAGGTGCGGAGTAAATCAAGTATTTTAGTTTTTTCTTGTTGTTTTTTTCAAGTAAGGTATTTGTAGGATTCTTTGCTATCTTTTTAGCAGCTGCAATTTTGGGATTGTATCTTGTAATTATATTTACAACCTCTGTTGTCACAAGGGTATCTCTTTTTTTTTCTTGTGCGTTTGCAGAAAAAAGACTCATTAAAAGAATAGAAGTATAAATATGGCTTTTCATTAGTTCTTTTTTTCTGGTATTACCTGAGTATTTGGTTTTGCATTGCTTTCTCTTATATCGGAAAGTGTTGTACGTGCCTCTTTGATAATATCCTCAAACTCGCTAAAGTTTTTTAGTATATTTTCTAAAACAAAAGTAGCTTGATACACATCTTTTAAACCGTAATAATTTTGACCCATAATCACGTAGCTTTTTACAGCCCAATACTTATAAACGGAATAGTTGGCAATTAATTCTTGAACAACGGCATTGGATTGCTCATATTCTTTTTCCATGTTTCTAAAGTATGCTTTGTAATATAAAGTTTCCGATTTTAAGCGCCCGGTTGCTGTTTCTTCTAGTTGACTGTAATATGTTTCAGCCGTATGGAAATCTTTATTTTTAATAGATGCGCGCGCTATAATTGTTTTTGCATCATTTTCTAAGGTGGTGTCTGTTTTTTCCTTTTGCAGCATTTTTTGAGCATATGTGATGGCGAATCCGTATTGGGATGTTTCATAATATCCTTTCATTAAATTACTTTGGGCATACAGAATATTTTCTAAAATATATCCCTCTTGTTCTAGTCTTTTTAGCAGTGGTAGGGCCTTTTCAAAGTTTTCTTCCTTTAAATAAATTTGAGATAACTTATTGAGTGCTGTTTCAGTATATTCCGCTTCTTTTTCTTTCAGCAGTAAGCTATAATTTGAACGTGCTTTTTCGAATTGATTTGTTTTGTAGAAAATATCTGCTAAATAATAAAGTGTTTTTACTTTGTGTGCGCCTTCAGGAAATTTTTCAAGATACCCTTGAAGACTTTTACTCATTTTTACGGAGACATTCCCTGTATTATATTTTTTTTCGGCAATGGCAAAAGTGGTATTGTCCAATTCTGAATTGCTACTATTCATAAACTTTAAGGTTGAAATCCAATTTACATAATCTTCGAGGTTTCCTTCTGCTATATAAACTTTTCGGGCATTTGAAACCGCCTCTAAAGCTTCTGGTGAATTCGGAAATCTCGACACCACATCTTTGTATTTCAACAAAGCTTGCATATTTACATCTTCATTAAAATACAGCAAGCCTTGTCTTAATAAAGTTCTAGAAGTAAAGGCACTTTTTGGATGTTCGTCTAAAAGCTTACTATAATAAAAGTGCGCTTTTGTTATTCCTTTTAATTTTGAATAGGTATTCCCAAGTTGGTATAAGGCGTCATCTTTTAAGTTGGAGGGATTGTTCGCCGTGATTACTTTTTTCAATGCAGTAATTTTAGCTTGTTGATCGGCAGTAAAACCATAGCTCATTCCAATTTGATAGGAAGCATAATCCGTTTCAAAACCATAATTATCAACCACTTTTTTATAAGAACGGATCGCCTTTGTATATTTCCCAATAGCAAAATAACTATCTCCTAAACGAAGAAGGGCATCGAATTTTAAAGCATCAGAAATTCCATTTATTTCTAAAAAAGCAGTAAAGTAAACTCCGGCTTTTTGATATTTTTTTAACTTGAAATAGCTATACCCAATGACATAAGAAAGGTCTGTAAGATCTCCTTTTTTTTGAGTATTTGTATTGGTTTCTATGCGGAGAAACTTCTCTAGTGCCTGCGGGTATTGCCCCAGTCTATAGAAGGTTTCAGCTTCCCAATATTCCGATCTTTCTTTGATTTCTTGGTTGGTGGCATTTTTTCCAACAACAAAATAAGGAAGTGCCTTTTGATAGTTCTTTTCATTGAACAGTTGAATTCCTCTGTATAAGGAAACCTCCATACGAAAGCTATTGTTTTCTGTGGATTTGTTCTCTGATAAGAATTGCAGGGCTCCTTCATAGTTTTGTTGGTGTACGAAGGAAGAGACGACCAATTCATTTATTTCTTGATATGCCTTGGATTTCGGATATGCTTTTAAATACGCTTGCAACACATCAGAAACTAATTGGAAAGGGTTGCCTTGCTCATAACTTAGTTTTGCATAATTTAAGGCTGCATCTTCTTGAATGTCTTTATCGAAACGCATCTCTGAAGCAGATTTAAAAGCATTTAAGGCTGCGGCATTCTGATTTAAGTTTAGATAGCATTCACCTAAGTGATAATATGCGTTTTGGGAGACGGTATTTTTTTCGTCAATAATTTTATTGAAATTATTTAGCGCATTTTCAAAATCTTGTTGCTTATAATATGCATATCCTAACTGATAAAAATCTGTATTATTCCATTTTTTTACGTTTCCTTTATAGGCCTTTAAATAAGGAATTGCTTTGGTATATTCTTTAAGGTTAAAATAACTTTCACCGATAATTTTCGAAACGTCAGATTTTAATTTTTCAGTGATGGTGGGAAGTAGCTTTAAACCAACGGTTATGCAACGTTGAAATTTTCCGGTTTTGAAACTAATATCCAATAGATAATAGGAGATTTCTGCTTTGTAGGAGTCATTGTCGGCAATTTCTTTAAGCGTAGAGGCTGCAATTCCATAATCCTCCAATTTATAGGAGATAAAACCATAGTAATAGCGAGAATCGTTCCCGTACTTGGCATCATTAATCAAGGGTGCAAAACTTGTTTTTGCGAGTGTTAAATTATTAGTAGCTAAATAGCTATAGCCCATTTTGAAATTCAATTCTTTTTGATTTTTTAAAGAGAGCGTATTGCTTTTTATTTTTTTATACCATTTAAGAGCATAGGCGGGTTTTTTATTTGCAAAATAATAATTTGCTATCGTCAAAAACGCAGCATTTTTTTTATGATTGTTTGGATAATTAGAAACAAAGGAAAGCACTTTCTTATCGGCATCTGCTTGTTTTAATTTCACGGCACACATGGCTTCATAATAAGCCGCCTCTGCTTTTAAGTGAGGACCCATATCTGCTTTTTCTTTTGCTTCTTGAAACGTTTTTTGAGCTGCTGCATATGCCTTGGTATGGTACAACTTAAGGCCCTCGCTAAACGTAGTAATATTGCTAGATTTTGCAATTGACAGCTGTGCATAGCCCAGCGTAGTGAAGCAGAATACACCCGAAAAAAGCACTATTTTTTTGAAAAAGCAATAATTCATATTATTTTTTATTCTTTCTATAGAGAACGAATAAGTTTTTCTTTTGTTGGATAGGCAATAGGATTATTATGACAATTTTGTTCAAAAACAAGAATTGTTGCGATTTCGTAGTGAAAAATGGCTGGAAACTTTTAAGTTTGTAGAAACTGTTTATAATATGAGTAATCTTGTTTTGCAATTAGAGAACGCAGCGATTTACCAAAGAGACAACTTAGTGCTCTCTGGAGTGAATTTAACATTAAATAAAGGAGACTTTTGTTACCTAATAGGAAAGACAGGGAGCGGAAAGAGTAGCCTTATGAAAACCTTATATGGCGATTTGTTTTTAAAAAAGGGAACGGGCAGTATTGTTGATTTTGATCTAACAAAGCTAAAAGAAAAGGAGATTCCGTTTTTAAGAAGGAAAATTGGTATTGTTTTTCAAGATTTCAAATTGTTAAGTGATCGCAATGTTTTTGATAATTTAAAGTTCGTATTAAAAGCAACAGGTTGGAAGGATAAAGAGCTCATGAAAGAAAAAATCTATGAAGTTTTAGATAAAGTCGGCTTAAAATCTCAGTATTACAAGAAAACCTTTGAACTTTCTGGAGGTGAGCAGCAGCGAGTGGCGATTGCAAGGGCACTTTTAAATGATCCGGAATTGATTTTAGCAGATGAACCAACAGGTAATTTAGATCCAAAGACATCTTTAGAGGTGATGGCGCTTTTAAATGATATTCATAAAAGTGGAAAAACTATTTTAATGGCCACACATGACTATCAACTAATTGTAAGATTTAAACAAAAAACCTTAAAATGTGAAGGCGGTGAATTGTTTGAAGTTGCGCAACAACCTAGCGTTTAAATATAATTGCTACTATTTTTTTAGCATTTTCTGTAGTATTAAAATCTAATAATTTTTCTTTACGCGCTATTATGTGAGTTTTAGAAAACGTTTGCTCAAGTAGTTTCGATGTTTTATCTAAGATTTCTTTTTTAGTATTGGCCAGTTCACATAATGATTCAAGCCCTGTGTCCTCTATCATTTGTGTGTTTGAAATAATATGTTTTCCTTGATGTAAAGTATTTAA
>TARA_B110000037_G_scaffold14627_1_pt1 | contig 10072 bp, 8 predicted proteins | sample TARA_B110000037 | Tara Oceans TARA_B110000037 (sample SAMEA4397196) | marine metagenome | biome: Polar Biome; feature: [MIX] marine epipelagic wind mixed layer (ENVO:01000061); material: water (ENVO:00002006), including particulate matter (ENVO:01000060) such as... | depth 10-100 m
ATCTGTTAGCTCTCGATCCTATAATTTTAGTTTGTGCTTCGCTTGTTGTGTGGCATTCTTTGCTCTATTTATCGCATTGTGTTTCATTTGAGAGTAGTACGTACTCTGATTATTCATCATATCCCAATTACCACAATGCTCTGCATTTTTGAGGTTTTTGATGACTTTGTACATTTCTCTAAGTGTAGCATCTCCAGCAGAATTTGCTTGATTTAGTTCTGCTAACTCACTTTGCATATTACCCATTTCGCGATGACTATCCATTATCCACCTAATATGACGATCGTTGCTATTAAGTATCTCTTAAAGACACTGTTTTTTGAGTTGTTCTATTTTGGTCTCAAGGCCTCCTATCTCTTGTACTTTGCTGTTTATTATTTTATATTCATATTCTAGTATTTCGATGTCTTTTTTGAGCTCTTTATGCTTAATAGATACGGTGAGATATTCCTGTCTTTCTTTCTCTAGTTGTTCATCTTGGGATCCTAGTACCTTATAGAATACTGAGGTAATGCTCATTTTCTCCAACTCTTCCATGTCTTGTAGATTAATTATAAGCTGATCCTCTAATTTATATAGCTCAGTACATCAGTTCTCTAGCTCTGTAATTGTGATGGAGTGGTGCTTTTCTATAGAATTGAACTTCTTGATTTCGGCTATAGTATCCTGTATTTTCGCTTGAGTGCTAGTCATAAGTTATCAATTTTATAATTATAGACAAATTGCCGAATTTGTTCGTATTTTTAATTCTCTATATGGTATATAATTGATCTATATCGTAGGTGAGCTAGCACTTATTTATTGTACTGCTCAATTTTGTAAATGATTTTATGATTAAGAGGCATAACGGGATAGTAAATCGGTCAATTTCGAACGCCAAGTTGAATGAACGTCTACTACCAATATGTTTTAAGATACTGTTTGTTGGTGAAGACATGAAAAAAAGCGAGTTTTTAAGCAGCATTCTGTCCTCTAATGGGCTCTATACTTTAGGAAATAATAAATAATGGCACCCCTAATTCTGAACAGCTTGACAGAGAAGGATCTATTACAGCAATGTCTAGATGGGGATCGTATAGCTCAAAAGCAAATATTTGAGCTATATGCGCCTAAGATGATGTCAGTATGTAAGCGGTACGGTAGACATCGTCTAGAAGCCGAGGAAATTATGCAAGATGGCTTTGTCAAGGTATTTACTAATCTTCACAAGTTTGAGTATAAGGGATCATTTGAGGGGTGGGTAAGGCGTATTATGGTCAATACAGCACTCAAGTTAGTATCCAAAAAGTCATTTAAAAATGAACAAATTGGACTTGAGGGTTATCAAGAACGATCAGTAGAGCCCTCAGTTTATTCTAAGATGTCAGCCGATTACATGCTTGCATTAGTAGAAAAACTCCCAAAAGGATATCGTACAGTTTTTAACCTATCCGTATTAGATGGGTTAAGTCATAGAGAGATTTCTGAAGTATTGGGTATCAAAGAAAGTACAAGTAGATCTCAGCTAGTCAAAGCAAGGAATGTGCTGAAGAGTATGATTATTGAGTTGAATAAGATCGCTATGTAATGTAGCTAAATATATGAATGAACTAGATAAAATATTTCGATCCAAATTGGAAAACCAAACTGCTGAATATTCGGAGCAATCATGGGATAAGATCCAATCAAGATTGATGAAACAAAAATCCAAACCTAGGAATTTTCCTTGGTTATGGACGAGCTTATTCGCAGTCATAGTGGTAGGTGTAATATATCTATGGAGCAATGTAGATGATATTAAATCTGATTTCATCCAAGGTAATTCTAACCCTATGGTGGTCAATACCGACTCACATAATCAATCAATAGCAATAGGTACTGGATCTACTAAAGGTAATTATACGATGACAACTCAATCCAATGAGTTAGATGCTGTTAATAGTATTGATGTATTTGAGGAAGATTTATCACTATTAACGACATATGCAACTTTTAACCATCAAGTATCAACAGGAAGTAGAAATGAATCAAAAACAATAGCAAGAGAGCAGAATCTTAATTTAAATAATTCGGGGATACAGCAAGGAATTAATGATGGAGATAGCAATAATACAATTTCGGTTAACTCAAACGTATTATCAACAAAATCAAGTGGTCGAAGCGTTGGTGGGGCAGTTGAAAATCAAGAATTGTCTATTGTCTCAGAGAAAATAGAAGTGTTAAATGAAGTGCAAAGTAATGAGGCAAATAATGTGATCAACACTAGACCTCTTAGAACTATTGGTGTTTCAGTATATTCTGCATTGCAGTCAGAATTGGATATAACTGATATTACACTAAGCATGTCTATGATGGATGATTTTCGTCAAGACTGTCCAAGTTTCGTTACTGATAGAACAGGTGTTTATTTAGACTTTTATCTATCTCACGAGCTGCCATTCAGTACTCTAAAGGCGAAAGTAGAAGAACTAGAGCCATATGGAACACTGAGGTCTAACTCGGAAGGACCGACATATTCATTCTCAGCAGGAGTAAGATTGACATTAATGTTGCCTAATGGATTAGGCCTCAAAACTGGGTTAAATTATTCACAGGTTAACGAAAGGTTTACTTACGTAGACAATGATAGTGATATGGTGAAAGAGGTAATTACTATCACTACAGTGGATGGAATGGAAGTAAGAGATACAAATACTATTGTAATTCCCGGTACCAGAGATGTGGTAAGTACTAATAAGTACAGATCGTTTGATATTCCACTGCTATTGAGTTATGAGTGGGATGTGAGAGAACGTACGTACATGACGGTGAATGGTGGTATATATCTTAATGTGCTATTCAAAGAATCAGGTAAGATATTAAGCCCTTCAGGAGAAGTGATCGATCTAGCTGATAGTAGTGGTGATAAGTTGGCAATATTTAAAAATAATATTGGTCTAAGTCTATTTGGGTCGGTAGGTCTGCATTACCGAATGAATAGTAATATAGATTTGATACTAGAACCTAATATAAGGTTGCTAGTGAAATCAGCTACAGTAGATGCATATTCATTGGAACACAAGTGGATGACAGTTGGCTTGATCACTGGAATGAGATACAATTTTTAGAATAAATGGTCATTACTGGATACATAGAATACAGAAAGAAAGAAAATATATTTTTGAAGAGTTCGGAAGCATCGAAAAGAATATAAGAAGGGTCTATCTATCGAATGGCAAAGATTATGAAAGGAAATTTACAATTGAATATTAAAACATCCATAATAGGTCTGATGCTTGTCGGTATCGTGATATGTTTTTCATCATGTCAGGATAAAGATGAGTTCACTCCAGATCCTATTAGTGGTGATGTAAACGAATTCTATGCTGATGTACAAGGGTCACATGAATGGGATTCCTTTGATGCAGCGACAGATCATATATTTATTACTGATAGTAACACTTCGGTTCATATTCCAGCTAACAGTCTTGTATATGATGATGGATCAGATGTAGTTGGTGAGATCTCAGTTAGCCTTCAAGATTACTTAAATATGGGAGAGCTCATCGTTCACAATGTAACTGCAATGATGTCTTCGGATAGAATACTTTCTAGTGAAGGAGTATTATTTGTCTCATTTGCACAGGGAAATGAAGTGCTGTCTGTAAAACCAGCAAGTCTAGTGACTATTAGAGTGCCAGAACCCAATGCTAGTGTTGATGCTATACTTTATGATGACGGAGGTGAACCAATTGTATTCGATTGGCAAGTAAGTGGACAAACTATGTCATTGGAGTCATGGGATTTTTACTGGGATGGTAAGGACTGGATTGATAGCGGATATGAGTTCTATATCACTGGATCAGGTTGGTATAACATTGCTTTGGAATTGGATCCTGGTGTTTCGTTTAATCAGCCAATCTGCGTTAGCTTACCGAGAGAACTTTTTGATGGAACCAATAGCGACGTGTTTTTGATCTTAGATGATTATGATACTGTGATTCCATTAGAAATGAACTCAGAAAAAATGCTATTTTGCGCATCTTTCTCTAATCTCCCACAAGATTCAGATGCTACTATAGTCTCAATTTCTAGTTTAGGAGAGGGAAATTATCATTTTGGCACGAGTCATGCTATTATAAATATGGACAATTCGGAACTAGTAGTAGTTCCAGAGCCACAAACAAAAGAACAAATTCTAGACTTCCTTGGCATGTTCTAGTATAAGAATAACTGTATTTTTTATTCGTAAATGGGAGCCGCCTGTCTGAAATAAAAGAATTTTAGGCAGGCTTTTTTTGTCATAACTTAGCTCTATGCTAAGTTATTAATACATAAAAAGGAATCCTCTCTTGGACTTTAGACCCCAAAAAAACTCAATAGCTCTATATCCCAACAGCTTCATGCTTCACAGCTAATTATCTTCATATATTAGAAGAGTCTACTCAGCACTTATACAATATAAACCATCCACATCTTCTTTCGAAGGTGATAATCATCTTGGGAGAGGCTATTCTAGAGGGAGAGTTGATGCTTGTGTCATTTGTGAGGATACCGATGGAAACGCTCAATAGTAATGATCATACAGCAGGTGCAACGGGCACAGGTAAAACTAAGACTTTACAGATATTAGCGGAGCAGATATCTGTAAAGGGATTACCATCATTGCTTATGGACATCAATGTTGACTTTGATATGTATGTTCAAATGTTTTTGGTTTTAAGCATAAATTGGTCGTGTTATTAAATGAAGTATAATAAAATTGTTATTCAGTATATTATATAGGCGCAGTGGTTGCTTTAAGGTTTTATGTGATGTTAAATATGACTAGTACAAGTGTAGTATAATTTCATTTTGTTTTGGACTGTTTAGAGGAATTCATCTTTCTTCCTACAACTCACTAGGATTTTTGATCCATCTGCCATTTCTATGATACCTTCTATACAGTAATTGACTATATGAGACATATGAATGATGTGATACTTATGGCAGACATGGAATCGGGATTTAATTAATAGCTCTTTATAAACTCTAATATTATAGGAGCTGACGGTCTGCGTTCCATTTGCAAAATATATTCTCGTATTTTTTGTCATCTTTCGCATCTAATGATGTCTCTAATCTTTACAAAGTCATATACTTGTGAATCTGGTATAGCTAGTTTGGTGTCCTGCTTATCTATGTGATTAAAGTTGTGCTGTACAATCTCATAACGACATGCTTGTTCATCATAAGATTATTGGTAATTCTACAAGAAGTATGGGTAACTAACTATTACTATAATAATGTCTAAGGTGGAATAAAAAAGGCCGCACTTTCGTGCAGCCTTACAAAAATATTGGTATTTCGCTTTACTGATTTTTGATTGCTAAATCTCATAAGAGATTTAAAGTCCAACTTATATGATGTTCAAATAGATTGGCAACTGTATTTTCAGTTCATCTACTATAAGTAGATTTATTTTTGGATCATCACCTTCTTAGTGACTACACCATCTTCAAAGTAAACTTTAATGATGTGTAGACCATTATTAAAGTTTGTAACATCTATGTTTTTCTGTGTATCTACTAAATTAGTATAAGTCTGTATTAGTTGACCTTCTACATTGTAAAGATTGATTTTATCCATAGTTTGTTGTTGCTCAGCTCTTACAGTAAGAGTTGCGCTAGTAGGATTTGGGAATGCAGAAACTAAATCTGTATCTAATTCAATTTCTTCGACTGCTACATTGGCAAATAAAGACTTACATGGAAGATCTAATGCAACACATGCTCGAGGTCCGTAATATCCTAAGATAGTATCTAGGTAAGCTGTTCCTTTTTCTTGAGACATATCAGGGTTATCAGCTAGGCCTAATAGGTGCCAGTTACATAGACTTAATGGAACTCCCAAATCTGTACATTGTTGTGGCTGAGACATTGCCCAGAATTCAGCATCCCATGTTTCCCATGGCCCTGATTCTACAGCTTCCAACTCACCGGCAGTATTTGCCCAGTTTGGTCTTGGCATAGGAAAAAGCCCCTCGAGTCCATTATTTCTACTATTTGCTATAGCAGTATACTCATCGTTAAATGCAACTCCATTTTTGAATACATCTTGTACACCGATTGCATTTGCTTTTTCTTGTACTGCATATGATCCTTGCACTTCTACGACTAAGTCACCTGTAGTCGGCACTATAAGTATTCCCTCCGTATATGGTGCAGAAGGATCAGAAGGTACATGGAAAGAAATCATTGGTATGTCATCAGCATCTAACCAAGAAGAATCACCCATTGCACCACCCATGTTTACTGAAAGCTGGAAGTCTGAATTAAGACCTAATCCAGCAAAGTTAGGGTAACATAGTGTATCTGTCGTTCCAGGGATTACTCCTACCGCTTCAGCATTGATATCACCATTTATTTGCTCTAGTACCATAGGTAAACCATTAGAGCCGATGAATTTTGGTAATACTACATCATTGTATTCATCTAGTGATGCAGTAGCGAATGAGATATATCCTCCAGTACCAGCACCCCAAGCTACGATTTTATTAGGATCTATTCTGTGAGGATTTCCAAAAGCAGCGGCAGTTAATCTGAAATATCTAGCAGCTGTTCTACTATCTTGTACTCCTCTGTATGCAGCATTGATAAGTGTATTAGTACGTACTTCTTGGATTTCACTAATTGGATTCCAACCTTTTCTATAATCGACGATGGCCACACAGTATCCCATTCTAGCTAATCTTTCACTTAGATTAACTATGTATTGATCTTCTAGAGATCCACTGATTTGTCCATTGATTAATCTTGGTAAGAAATTACCTGTATGGAACAAAACGATGAGAGGACGTAACTCTTCTGTATCACCTTCGGGTTCATAGAAATTGTAAAATAATGGTCTTTTGATAAAATTAGGGGCTAGGATGACTGTAGTGTTTTCACCATATCCTATGGTATCTGTAACGACTACATCATCAAATACTTCGTCTAGGTATCTTTCATTTTGAGCTTGCGAAGTGAATGCTAAGAAGCACATGAAAAATAAGAGTGTAAAAATTCTATTCATTATTAAGCGTTTAAGTGATTAAAATAATATTCAAGTTTATTTTTTGTTCCATTCATACACGAAAGATACATATGCTAATCGACCTACTCTAGGCCCACCATATGTTTGGATTGTTTTATTGTTTAGTATGTTTGATGACCCTACTTTAATAGTCATATTTTTTGAAGGTATAGTATAGCTAACTTGTGCGTCTACCAATCCATACGATGGAATGAAGCCCGTAAATTGTGGCGAGCCCTCGAAAGTAAATCCTTGGATCCATTTATAATTTATATTGAATCCGTACGTATTATTTCCGATCGCGGGTAGTTTTCTTCCTCCAAAGGACAGATTGTATTTATGCTCAGGAGTATTGAATGCTGGGATGATAGGATCATCTGAAATTTTATCGTCTATATTGAGTTTATTCCAACTGTAGTTTCCTGCTACTTTGAAGTATTCTTGGAAGTAATGATTCAAACCAATAGAAAACCCTTGTGTAGTTACCGTATTGATACTATTCGCAGAGTATCTATATGCTTGTACATCTGTTGGAATATTAGAAGTAGCATTTTGGAAAGCAACATCTAAGCCTATATTATATCCAATAAAGTCATCGTAGAAACTGTAATAATACCCAGCATCAAGATATGTATTGCCGAATAAGGTAGTTCTATATCCTACTTCTAGTGTTTTTACTTTCTCTGGTTTGATTGCTGCTATGTTAAATGAATCAAGTATTGTTCTATCTAGGTTTTGACTATTTCTAAAATCGTCAAATGATTCTAATGTTATTATATCTTCTACGCCATTGATATTTCCAGATAGGATCGCTCTACCTACATTAAAATTGAGGTATTGGTCGGTGAGAGTAGGGTTTCTAATTGCTGATGAAAATGAAAACCTTAAATAATTTACGTCATCTGGTTGATATACTAAACTTGCTGCTGGTGAAAGTAGGTAACCAAAGTTTTGGTTTTTATCCATTCTCATGGTAGTACTAACAGTTATCTTATCGTCATTAAATCCTTTTTCTGCTCCCGCATATACACCATATTCAAAATTGGTGAATTCTTCACTGTTTTCATCTTGGCTAAATAGAGTAGAATCAGAAACTGGAGTATATAATCTACTGTTTGCACCTACTTTGAGAAAATTGAGCATCTCGGGATTAAATTGATACTCGCCATGAAGATGATATAGAGAAGATCTGTCAACTAACTTAGTACCACCTTCTGGAGCACCAGAATTAGTTGATATAATTCTATTGAATTCAGCTTCGAATTCAGGAGATCCAGGCTCTAGGAATCCTATGTTTTGTCCCATTGGTGACTCTGTAGCTGCTCTAGCAAGTTGATGCTGCGCATTAAAAAAGTCTTGATTATTATTCACGAAGTTCAACACACTATTTGTATCAATGCTACCAAATGGTATTCCGCCGGGAGGAAATATTATTTCTAATTCAGGATATCCCATTTCTATCATTAGCGGCTTTACATTTTGAGTCCAATAGTTAGTATATCTCGTGTTGTATTCAATGTTGCTTTGAGATTTCTGTTGAAGTAGTAATGCTGTAAAATATGGATCAAAACTATCTCCTGCATTTTCATTAGTCGTATACGCACGAACAAAATATTTATCTTTTTTCATCAATTCCGTACGAAGCTGTAAAAATTTGATGTTCTTTAGACTAAATCTGTTATCACCTTGATATACCGTACTACCATTGCTGAAACTACCAGAAATAATCAACTCTGGACTATCGTATTCTGCCTTGGGATCTAGTCTAAAATGGAGCGCAGCGTTTGTCTTTAAATTACGAGTATCATAGTTTACTAATTGATCTTCCCTGTATCCTCGTCTATGATAAGTACCTAATCCAGCTAAAGCATCATGATAAGACACACCGCTATGATCGAATACTGATTGATATTCATCGCCATATTCATTTACTGCATCTATACCCCCAGGATTATTAGCTGGGACATCCGATTCAGTGATGGGCTCATAATTTACAGCCTCCCAATCATCTGCTCTTAGATAACTAGCATTGAGCTTATAAGCCATCCATGGAAAGCCTTCACTATTACTATAGCTGTCAGCCCATCTTACTGCAGTTTCTAACATATTCCTTTCTCCATGTTTGACAGATGCAGATAATCCTTTGTGAAAAAACGGATTCTTAGTATCCATCTTGATCACACCATTAAATGCGTTGGGACCATAGAACGCGCTACTGGCACCTACTATGAGGTCTACTTTGAGTACATCTAATTCTGATGATCCAAGGAAATTCCCTAGAGAGAAGTTAAGTCCTGGTGCTTGATTGTCTACACCATCAATGATCTGTAGCGATCTTACAGGGCTTGTACTATTAAATCCTCTAGTATTAATAACTTGGAAACCAAGAGAGGCAGTTGTTAGATCTACATTCTTAAGTGTTCCTAGACCTTCATAAAAGTTTGAAGATGCGGTTTCTTTAATAGCTAGTACATCTAAAGACTCAACTGTGAGAGCTGTTTTCTTGTTGTCTTCGGATATTCTACTGGCTTTAACTTCTACCTCTATTATAGTCACTGAACCCTCAGTTAATGTTACATCGATATATTGGCCAGCACTACTCACTGGTACATCCTGAGTTTCGTATCCTAAATAGCTTATTTCTAATGTAAGCGGAAATTCTTGTGTTGTTTTGAGCTCAAACGTACCGTCTACCTCAGTTATAGTCCCTATCGAGGTGCCCTTAATGGTCACATTTGCACCTATAAGTACATCATTTAGAAGTCCATCATTGATTTTACCCTTGATTGTTTCTTGGGCATTGATAGCTATTGCGTTGATAACTAGAGAAATACCTACCGCAAAATTTCTTATAATCCTATTCATCTCTCTTCAGTATTTAACAACCAAGTTAGTATTTATTTCGATATTCTCAGCAGTATTATTGAGGGTATAATGTGCATGAGATGTAAGAAAAATTAACCTGAAGTAAATTAATCAATCAATTAGATAAGATTATAATAATAGAACCACCTTAATTTTAAACAGTGCAATTATGAGATCAGCATGGAAAAGGCATATT
>TARA_B110000037_G_scaffold219170_1_pt1 | contig 10071 bp, 4 predicted proteins | sample TARA_B110000037 | Tara Oceans TARA_B110000037 (sample SAMEA4397196) | marine metagenome | biome: Polar Biome; feature: [MIX] marine epipelagic wind mixed layer (ENVO:01000061); material: water (ENVO:00002006), including particulate matter (ENVO:01000060) such as... | depth 10-100 m
TTATTATGATTATTATGATTATTATGATTATTATGATTATTATGATTATGATTATTATGATTATTATGATTGTATTAGCAAAAAATTGTTTTTAAGACAATAGTATATTTATTATTAAAAGCAACAATATAATTTTTATAAAATATATATATAAATTATATAGAATATGGAGTTAAAGATTTTCGGTCAGTCTTTTCGTTTAGAAATAATTATTGTTTGCGTAGCAGTTGGGTTCGTTTTAGGAGGACATTTACTATGTTCATGTAGTAAGATAGGTGCCCAAGAAGGTATGGCAGTCATGGGGTCTTCTTTAGACTGGGCTATGGGTCAAGATGTTGCCAATAGTTGGACAAACAAGGCAGAACAATATTCCGATAAAATGGGATACAGTTCTACCGAGTCAAAATGGTCTCAATATAAGGGCACTGCTGTTCCCTTACCAGAAGGCCAAATGTTTATGTTTGCTGATAATGAGTTTAAGCCTGAGTGCTGTCCTTCAACATACTCATCTAGTACCGGGTGTGCTTGTATTACACAAGAACAGGTTAATTATATTAACGAGCGAGGTGGTAACCGCACCTTAGCACCTTCTGAATTTTAGATTTTAGTCGGTATAATTATCATATACAAAAAATATGGTGTATTTGAAATACACCTTATTTTTTATTTTTATTTTTATTTTTATTTTTATTTTTATTTTTATTTTTATTTAGATAACATAATTCAAATATGTATTTATACATATAGTCCGTATAATGCTGTAGATTTCTCATCCTTCTTGATTAATTTCTTGACAATATCTTGAGTAACTGTATAAGGGAATTCTACTTTGAGTGTCATTTCCTTTTCAAATAAGGTAGAGTCGGGTTTCATTAGGCGATACAGATTGAGCTTGGTATAAATAATCTCCAGACTTCTCTTGAGGTTTCTTACACCCTTTTCCCCCTCTGTGTAATTTTCAACAAGATAATCAATTGTTTCATCTGGAATGATAATATCGTCTTCCTTGAAATTCACTTGCTTGATAATAGTAGGAATTAAATAATCTTTTGAAATAGTTCGCTTATCCTTCTTCTCGTAACCAGCTGTTTGGATCTTATACATTCTATCCAATAGAATAGGATTGACTCTCGATTCATCATTATAACTGAAGATGAATAAACATTTACTCAAGTCAAAATCAATCTCCGAGAAATACTTATCATGAAATTGACTATTTTGTGCAGTATCAGTAAGATGTGTTAGAATACCAGCAATCTCCTCACCTTTTGCCGTATCACTAATCTTATCTAATTCGTCAAAGTAAATGACTGGATTCATGGATTTCGTTTTCACTAAAATATCAACAATCTTTCCCCAAGTACTACCCTCATATGTATAACTATGACCCTCTAAGAAACTACTGTCTGTCGCACCACCTAATGCAATGAACGCAAAATCGCGGTTGAGAATCTTGCTAATACCTTCCTTCACTAGAGTGGTTTTACCAGTTCCCATTGGACCCTTGATAGCAATTGCTGTACCAATTGAGGTGGGATTGCTAATCCATTGACCAACCATTTGCATAATCTGAAGCTTAGCATCATTTAATCCATACACGGCTTGGTCTAGAATTGCTTTAGAATTAGCCATATAATCATGACATTCATCAATGCCATTTTCAATGCTGAGAGGTAAACTTCTATAACGATTGAATGGAATCTGCATGAAAGTATCTACCCAATTCTTGATTTTATAATATTCACCATTTCCAGGGTCCATATGTCTTAAAGACGAGATTTTGTTAAGAGCAACAGACTTGAGATGAACTGGAATGTCAGATTCTAATAAAGTTAAACGATATGGTTTTTGAACAATATTAATCTTATTAATTTCCTCCACTTCAGTAAGAACCTTTTTCTGTTCTTCCAATGACAAATTATCTTTGAAATAAGCATAATCATTCAACAAATTCTTCTTATTAACCAAATTCTTGAACTTGCGAACATTTTTTGTTTTCTGTGTTTTCAACTTCCTCTCATGTTGCTTTTTCAATTTCTTTTCCTTTGCTTCAATATTTTTCAGTCCATCTAGAGCAATCTTGTTTGTTTTGTCCTTTTCCAAGATACATTCAAATGTTTTTCTAATTTCATTAATAGTATCTTGTTGCTTAGCAATATCTTCTTCAGTCTTGCCTAATTCATTACTATCTTCTTCGTCAGAATCCGAATCCTCATCTTCATCTTCGTCTTCGTCTTCGTCATAATCCGAGTCCTCTTCTTCATCATAATCTTCATCATAATCTTCATCTTCATCTTCCTTCGCCATTGGGTCAGCAATAGTGAAAACAATATTGAAACCCTTTTTTCCACGACGAGTAATTTGAATATCTTCCTCTTCTTCCTCCTCATCATCACTGTCGTCTGAATCTTCGGTATCATCTTCTCCTAAAGATTCAGACTCATCATCGCTCTCCAATATTTCTACTTTAGATGAGTTTTTTTTATTGTGTTTCTTATTATTTTTAGACTTTCTTTTTGTCATTTTTTTTGGTTGTTGCTCTTCTTCTTCATCGGATTCTTCCTCTTCTTGTACCTTACTTGATTTTTTGTTCTTTTTAATAATTTTATTTTCGGCATCAATCGTCTTGATTTTTTCCTTTAGAAACTTGGATGGAAATATCTTACTTACGAACTTGCGATACTCTTGCATATCCATTTCTCCCGCTTCCTCTTCCCCATCGTCCTCTTCCTCATCGTCACTGTCACTGTCACTATGACTGCTCATGACATCTTCTTCCTCACTACTACTATCACTATCCACACTCTTCTTCAACTTACGTTCCTCGTTCATACTATTTGAACGTGTACGATAAGTACGTTTAGAAGATTTTGTGTTCTTACTGTCCTTTGAAATAGGCATCTTTTAATGTGTATGTTGTTCTCTCCTTAAATAGATTTTTACTTCAACTTTTTTTGAAGATGATTTTAATAATACATGGAAAATGTTAAAACATTATTAAAAAAATTGATAATAAAAATCAAGTTAAAAATAACATCATAATATAAGGAAGTATGGCGACTAATTCCAACATGCTAAATACTAAAAAAAAGAGTTCCAAAATCATTGGAATTCAATTTAGTATATTGAGTCCAGATGAAATACGCAAAGGTTCAGTAGCTGAAATCACATCAAGAGATACATATATAAATAATAAACCTGTTATTGGAGGACTATTTGACCCTCGAATGGGTGTTTTAGAACCCGGATTAATTTGTCCAACCGATGGTCTAGATTACATGGAAACCCCTGGTTATTTTGGACATATTGAACTAGCAAGACCTGTATTTTACATTCAATATTTAGTTACGATTATTAAAATATTAAGGTGTGTATGTATCAAGTGCAGTAAGTTAAAGATAAGTAAGGAAAATTATAAACAAGCTCTTAAAATGTCAGGTGACGAGAGATGGAATTATGTATTTAAGCTAGCCAGTATTGTCACCCGTTGTGGCGATGATAGCGATGATGGGTGTGGGTGTTTACAACCTAAGAAAATCAAAAAGGAAGGCTTGGCTACTTTGTTTGCTGAATGGGATAATGTAGATGGACTAACTGAGGAGGATAAAGATAAATTGAATATGAAATTAACTCCTGAAATTGTAATTAAAATATTCCGTCGTATATCTGATGACGATGTGAATTTTATGGGATTTAGTCCTGTGTTTTCAAGACCGGATTGGATGGTTTGTCAAGTATTAGCTGTTCCTCCTCCAGCAGTTCGTCCTTCTATCAAGATGGATGGTCAGCAGAGAAGTGAAGATGATATTAGTCATATCTTGGTGAATATTATCAAGGCAAATAAGACTCTTCAAGAAAAAATCCAAGAGAGTGCGAATTCTAATATTATTGATGACTGGCACACGGTTCTCCAATACTATGTAGCTACTCAGGTGGATAATAAAATTCCCGGTGTAGCATCTGTTGCCCAACGTTCTGGTCGTCCTTTAAAGTCAATCAAGGAGCGTTTGAACGGAAAGGGTGGGCGTGTTAGAGGAAATCTCATGGGTAAACGTGTTGACTTTTCAGCTCGTTCAGTCATTACACCCGACCCTAACTTGTCGATTCGTGAGCTTGGTATTCCTCTTAAAGTTGCTAAGAATATTACAAAACCAGTTACTGTCAATGCGAACAATAAGAATTTCTTGATTCCATTAGTAAGAAATGGTCCTGACGAGTATCCAGGTGCTAAAATCTTGGAAAAGAAAAATGGTGAGCAAATTACCCTACGATATGCGGATAGAGAAAATATCCAACTTGAATACGGTGACATTGTTCACCGCCACATGATGAATGGTGATGGTATTCTGTTTAACAGACAACCTACCCTTCATAGAATGAGTATGATGTGTCATATAGCAGTTATTATGTTCAAAGGCGATACCTTTCGCATGAATGTTGCTGACACCAAACCATACAATGCCGATTTTGACGGGGATGAAATGAATTTACATATGCCTCAGGATGAAGAGTCCGAGGCAGAATTGAAAAATTTGGCAGCAGTGCCGTATCAAATAATTAGTCCAGCTAATAATGCGTCAATTGTAGGCGTGTTCCAAGATTCATTGCTTGGAGCATATCGTTTTACAAGACCAGATATAAATTTTGACCAAAAAGAGGCAATGAATCTACTGATGTCATTCAACAAAGTAGATGTTGCTGCATTAAAAAATAAAAAGAAGGTATCAAGTTTCGACATATTGTCACAGATTATGCCCCCATTAACAATCAAATACAAGACAAAGTTATTCGAAGATGAAGAAGACTATAGCAAATCCAATAATGTAGTGGAGATTGTAGCAGGAAAATATGTTCGTGGACAAATGGAAAAGGGTGTGCTGGGTGGAGGTGGAAAGGGACTGCTTCAACGAATTTGTAATTATTATGGAAATATGGCGTCGGCTGATTTCGTTGATAATTTACAAAATGTAGTAACCGAATATATGAAAACAAGTGCGTATAGCGTCGGTATCAGTGATTTAATTGCTGATGCTGAAACAAATGAGAAAATTGCACAAACCATTACGGCTAAGAAAAAGGACGTCAAGAATTTGATTGACCAAACCCATCTCGGTATCTTCGAGAATAAAACAGGAAAGTCTAACGACGAAGAGTTTGAAACTCGGGTAACCAACATTTTAAATAATGCCACAAATGAAGCCGGTAAAATTGGACGTAAAAGTCTGAATCAAGACAATCGTTTTATCATTATGGTAAATGCTGGTTCAAAGGGTAGTGATATCAATATTTCCCAAATGATTTCATGTTTAGGTCAACAAACTGTAGATGGTAAACGTATTCCATATGGGTTTGAAAATAGAACATTACCACACTATACCAAGTTTGACGATTCTCCCAAGGCTCGTGGATTTGTTGAAAGTTCATTCATTTCCGGATTAACACCAGAAGAGCTATTCTTTCATGCCATGGGTGGTCGTGTAGGTCTTATTGATACAGCTGTTAAGACATCTCAAACAGGATATATTCAAAGACGTCTTATTAAAGGTCTTGAAGATTTGAAGGTGGAATATGACATGACTGTTAGAAATAACAAGCAAAAAATTGTCCAGTTTCAATATGGTGATGATGGTATTGATACCGTTCGAGTTGAAAACCAGTTGCTATCCTTAGTAGGTATGGGCTTGGAGGAGATCTATGCTCATTTCCATACACCAAGTGAAAGTGATAGTACTAGTGCTTTCATGACACCTTATACTAAGGGAGCAGTAGGTCGTATGAAAAAGCAAAATGGTGAATTATTAGCAAAAAGCAAGTCATATATTGAGTATATGATTGAAGCTCGTGATAGTATCGTAAAGAATATTTTCAAAAATACCGATGCCAAGATGGTACATATTCCAGTGTCCTTTCAGCATATCATTAATAATATTCAAGGTATGCAACATATTAATAAGAATTCAATGGTAGATATTACACCAATGGAGGCTTATACATTAATTGAGAATAATTTCAAAAATCTTGAAATGATTGTTTATGCCAAGCCTACTGAATTGTTCAAGGTGATGTATTATTTCCACTTGTCTCCAAAGGAACTTTTAACAGTGAAGCGATTCAACAGAAAAACACTCATTAGTTTATTGGAGATGATTACTACTGTTTATAAGAACGCGATTGTCGCGCCTGGAGAAATGGTGGGGATGATTGCAGCGCAATCTATTGGCGAGCCAACAACTCAAATGACTCTCAATACCTTTCATTTTGCGGGTGTAGCATCCAAGTCCAACGTGACACGTGGTGTGCCAAGAATTGAGGAAATTCTGTCTTTATCCGAAAATCCTAAAAATCCATCCGTCACCATCTATATTCCTAAGGAATTAGAGGGAAGTAGAGAAAACGCGCAAAAACTCATTCCAATGATTGAGCATACAAGAATGAATGAAATTGTGAGTTCCGTTGATATTTGCTTTGATCCAGATGATTTAAATAGTCTTATTGAAGAAGATGTTGACACATTAACACAGTATTACGAATTTGAACGTATGATTGATCAATGTGGGGTCGTACACGTTGGTGATAATAAGGAAAAATCTAAGTGGATTATTCGCATGGAAATGGACAAAGAATCTATGCTTGAAAAGAATATTACAATGGATGATATTAATTTTGCGATTGGTAATAGTTTCAATGACGAAATATCATGTGTATATTCTGATTACAACTCGGATAAATTAGTATTTAGATTGCGTCTTAAGAATTTGCTTTCTAGTGCGGCAAGTAGAAAGAAGGCATTAGGTGCAGTGAATCCACTTGATCAGTCAGATGAAATATACTTGCTTAAAAATTTTCAAGATAATCTTCTTAATAATATTGTTCTAAGTGGTATTAAAAATATTGACAAGGTAATTTTGCGTAAGATAACTGACACAGTTGTTAAGGAAGATGGGCGTTACAATAAGAAGGAGAGTTGGGTTTTAGACACAGTTGGTACAAATCTTCTTGAAATCTTATCACTTGATTACATCGATGTTACACGCACAGTCAGTAATGATATCCAAGAAATCTACCGTACATTTGGTATTGAAGCAGCAAGAAATGCGATATTCCAAGAGCTAACAGAAGTGATTGAATTTGATAGTACCTATATTAATTATCACCATCTAAGTATGTTATGTGATAGAATGTCTTATAATTCCAAGATGACTTCCATATTCAGACATGGTATTAATAATGATAATATTGGTCCTATTGCCAAGGCATCATTTGAAGAGACACCTGAAATGTTCTTAAAGGCTGCTAGACATGCTGATTTAGATCCAATGCGAGGTGTATCCGCCAATGTAATGTGTGGGCAACAAGGATATTTTGGAACATCTGCATTCCAAGTATTGGCTGATATGAATGCTTTATTAAAACAAGAACCGGTAGATGATGATGAAGATATTGATGGTAATAAAATCATAGATGGAGCGTTCGAAGGAACAAGTGGTTCGGGTGACAAATGTAGTGTCAATCAACTAACTATCGACACTAATACACTCAATATTAAAACAGTTGACCTTGGTGACAATGACGACGAGTATGATATTGAATTCTAATATTACAAATCAAAAATAGTATAAACATAATTTCAGGTATATATTAAATTATGTTTACATTCGAAAAAATATTCAAACGCGAATTCCAAATAGAAAATGATAAATCTCTAGATAAAATGTTTGAAAATGATAAATCTCTATATACACTTTCACTTTCAAATATTTTATTATTTACAGAACATTTCGTACCTAGGATATTTAAAACTAGTAACAATTATTCGTGGGAAAAATATATAAAATACAAATTTTTTACACTGAATAATTTTCTACAAAACAATAGCAATTGTAATTACATAGATGACGAGTATAAGGAGCGAATATTATCTCTTTTTTCTAATACTCAAAGGCATATCATGGCTCTATATCGTTTTAAAAATATTTGTTTGTTCAAGACAAAAAAATATCTAGGTCAACCACAAGATTTACAGTTCAATTTGTTGAGTGAAATGCCATCTGTATACACAATAAATATTATTCAATCTGGTATAAAATATCAATTCTTGATTTTTGATTTGATACGAATCATAAACACGTCACTATCATATGAGTACAATTTTTTTACAGACCCAAAAGAAATAAAAAATCCGTGGAACAATATACCATTTTCTAAAGATAATTTATATAATATTTATTATTTTATAAAAAATACAACTACACATATAAATATGCCAATATTATTTTCCCGTTTTTTTCAAAGCAATTTTTGCTTAACACATTTTGAAGACCATAATCAATTAATTATTAAAAAATATATAATTGAAAACTGTCATACATTTAATAATGTAAAAAAATTGAGTCATATATATAATATGATTGAAATATTTAATAGTAAACGTATCAAATATCGCATTAATATAGATGATGGTTTCCCTGAAAATATATTACTTGAAATTATGGAACCATATCTTAAAACATATTTATTAGCAACTTATTCATATGAAGACGATTTGTTGATTAAATATAGAAATATATTAACAAATAAACTACGAGCATTTCATAAGAATAATGCGTTTTTTGGAAGAAAAATAATTAGCTTACAATTACGAAATTTGTATTATCTAAGTTGTCTGTATTATAATGAGAAAATAAAACTGGTTTTACCAGATAATGTATACCTTCCACCACCTGAGCTAATATCATTAGATTGTAAATGTTATTATATCGGTCAAACTGACCGTTCTACCTTTTCAGCTATGCCTGAATTTGAAAATGATAATAAACAAATACAAAGCCCATTAGATATAGGAGGAATAATTATAGTAATAAAGAATTATATTTTTACGGACGAGCAAAAAACAATAATACAAGAAAAATATCAAATAAATAAACCTGAAAGAACCGAATTAATGAGTGTTAACACTAACACTAATATTAATAACACTAATATTAATAACACTAATATTAATAACAGTAACAGTAACAGTAACAGTAACAGTAACAGTAACAGTAACAGTAACGAAGATAATTCAGATGATGATTCTGAACCGCATCTAACATTCAATGATCTATCTAATAATGAATTAGACCGACTTATTGAATTATTACATTTTGATCAACTATTTCAAGATGGTAGTGTTAATGAAGATGATAATGAAGACGAGTTTGAAAATGAAGATACCGAAGAAGACTTTATGAGTGACGGTTCTGTATAACAGTATTATCGAATCTATCACGTATAGACCTTATTTACATTGGTAGTTGTCTTGTTATTATTTTTATTTTTATTTTTATTATTGCTTTACTTATTTTTATCATTTATCGTTTTTTTATTATATGCTTGTAATAGATTAGTTATATTATTGTTTTGTTCGTTTATTTCATCTTGAATAGATTTCTCTGGTAGTTCTCTAATTTCCAATAAACCATTTTTTTCTTTGTCGATTAACAATTTAAACTTGGGTAGGGTTGCTTTATATTTATTAATTCCACCAGTTCTAATAATATATGTTTTTCCATTTTTAATATTCATGGACAAATATTCTCGTTTATTTTCGTAATATATTTTTGGTGCGATAAATGTAATTGGTATATCGTAAATATCAGATATTAACATTAAATCAAAATTTGTAAGATGGTACATTTCATTCATAATTAAATGTTCTATCGTTAGTTTTCCATTAGCTATTTCTTTGGCTTGAACAATATATCCATAATAATCAAACATGTTGATTATTTCGGAAGGATACGAGAGAAATAATTTCTCATAGTTTTTTATCAATGCTACTTTAATATCATTATTTGTAAGTTTTGGCGAAACCGTATTATTAATTAATGTAAGAGCAATATCAAAACTACATATAGCACTTTCGTTTGAAAAAATAACATCTCTATACCCACCTCTAAATTTCATTTTTAATTTTGAAAAAATTTCTTTAATGGTTATCGGACATGTGTGGTGAATCTTGAATTTGTTTGTTATTGGTATATTAGCTTCTATGACATTATCCTTATCCTTATCCTTATCCTTATCCTTATC
>TARA_B110000037_G_scaffold18328_1_pt1 | contig 10054 bp, 5 predicted proteins | sample TARA_B110000037 | Tara Oceans TARA_B110000037 (sample SAMEA4397196) | marine metagenome | biome: Polar Biome; feature: [MIX] marine epipelagic wind mixed layer (ENVO:01000061); material: water (ENVO:00002006), including particulate matter (ENVO:01000060) such as... | depth 10-100 m
CAGCTCCTGCCGAAAAACTCCGCCCCCCCCGCTACGTTTCCTGGTATAATCACCTCGACCCCGTAGCCGATGAAATCCGCCGTCAGGAAATCATCGACGCCCGCGCCGGTGATCCACCCACCAAGAAACTCGCCGCTCCCTGGCGCGAACGATTCGAAGACCTCGTCTGGGCCCTCGTCAACTCTCCCGAAATGATCTACACTCGATAGGCCCCAACTCCCATGAACCGCCGTCAATTCCTCGCCACCACCTCCCTCGCTCCTTTCGGTCTTCAGGCGTCCACCGCCGTCCATCCCAAGGGCAAGGCCGAACACTGCATCCTCATTTGGCTTGGTGGGGGCATGTCACAAATCGACACCTTCGACCCCAAGAAACAAGGGAGTTCGAAAAAACCCTACCAGACCGGATCCGACTACGCCGCGATCGACACCGCTGTCAAAGGTGTCCGTGTTTGCGAACACCTTCCCCAACTCGCCCGCCGCATGGAACAGATCACCGCCGTCCGCTCCTGCCACCACCAGGTCATCGATGAGCACGCTATCGCCACCAACTTTCTCCACACCGGACGCCCTACCAGTGGCTCCACGACTTATCCCTCCCTCGGTTCCATCGTGGCCCACCAACGCGGCGCGGCAAATCCCGATGCCCCTGCCTACATGCTCATCGGTTTCCCAAATGTCAGCCGGGGACCCGGCTTCCTCGGCTCCAGCTACGGCAACATCTACCTCACCGATCTCAAAACCGGCCCAGCCGGATTCACCCAACCGGACTTCCTCAGCAGCGACCGTGTCGCCTCCCGCAAAAAACTCCTCGCCGCTCTCGAAAAAACCCCCTCGCCACACACCCCGCTCGCCGACTACCAAAAAGCACAGCGCGAAGCCCTCCGCCTCGCCGGTCCCGGCTTCATGAAAAACTTCGACCTCGACTCCGAACCCGCCGACCTCCGCAATCGCTACCAAAGCGAATTCGGCCAACGCTGCATCCTTGCTCGCCGCCTCGTTCAGGATGGCGTCCGCTTTGTCGAACTCTCCCACAACCCGGGCTTCCTCAACGGCACCGGTTGGGACACCCACGGTAAAGGCCAGCTAAAACAACACGAGCTCATCCGTGACCTCGACAACGGAGTCGCCACCCTCATAGACGACCTCCGAGGGAAAAACCTCCTCGACAAAACCCTCATCGTGATTGCCACCGAGTTCGGACGCCCGCCCGAATTCGATAGCAACGGCGGCCGCGGTCACCAGGGATCAGCCTTCTCTCTCGTCCTCGCCGGCGGCGGGCTCAAACACCAAGGTGCCTACGGAGCCACCAACGACCTCGCCAAAAAACCTATCGAAAACCCGGTCACGATCCCCGATTTCCATGCCACCATTCATGCCGCCCTCGGCATCAATCCCTCCCACGAACTTCTCGCCGGCACCCGCCCCGTCCCCATCACCGACGGCGGCACGCCCCTTGCTCGCCTCTTCTCGTGAGAGCGACCGGATCACTCATTAAGCCCCCCCCGATTCCCGAGGAATGTTCCTGGTCAGTAGCAGCACCTCCAGAACAGTCACCACCGCCAGCACTCAGTCTCTCGCAATCAACGCGGAGCGACCAGCCCCTCATTGTGTCAATCTTCTAGGGAAGGAGTTTCCTTTAGATTCCTCTCTCATCCTTCTGAGGCTGAACCATAAAACCGTCTCTCAATATCCTTGTCGGTATCAACTACACCGAACCCTCACAGCTCACGCTTCCCAGAGCCCACAAAATCGCAGCAAAGGAAGGTGCCGAGATCAGCCTCCACTAATGCATGACCCCTTGCTATTGGAGCGAAGGGGCCCCCGGCTTTGCCGACCTCAACATCATAGACGACAACCTCCCGATTATCCAGCATCCGGCCTATACGATCTCCATGTGGGTCAAAGTCACCGAAACCGGCCAAAATCACCTCCGGCTCTTTTCCGAGAGTCCCCGCGTCAACAACGATCCCCTTCTCAATCTGGGCACTCGAAACAATGGAAGCGACGACAGCATCGACATTTATCTCCGAGATTCCAGCAGTCCCAACCATCAGTTTTCCACGGGCATGCCACTCGACGGAACGTGGTGCCACATCGCCTACACCCATAACGATCTCACCAAAACGATCCAAGCCTACGTCGATGGCGTCCTTGACCGGGATACCTGAATATTCAAGGACCTTACCTCACCCGATATCGATACCACCTCGGTCGGCGGGATCTTGAGGGCAAATACTAGCCACCATGTGGAAGGATAATGACATGCTCTCGGCGCGGGAGTCGGAGTGGTGGTAGCCAATGGGCTCCGCCCGGAGCAGCTTTTTGAGTTGGTTAAGGGCAGGGGACGTTGTGCACGGTTTGAAACCTCTTCTTCAGCAGCCAATCAATTTGGAAAAAGAGCTTGCTTATAATCGTCTTGGGTGTTGGATAAGTCTCTTTTTAACAGAAAGAAGAAATATTTATGCACAAAATAACAGCTACATTATTTGCTTTGAGCGCGATCGGAGCCTCTGGTTCCCTCGTTGCTTACTATCCCCTCGACGGTGACTTTGCAGACGCATCCGGTAATGGTAACGACGGGGTAATGCTCGGTGGTGTCAGCTACGGCGGTGGCGCAGGAGCCATCGGTGGTGGTCAAGCAGCCATCTTTGACGGTGCGGCCGGCACTTACGGGAGTATCGCCGGAGGATTACAGCTAGTAACGAACGAGACCTACTCGGTTGCTATGTGGGTGAACGCTGGCTTTGCAGACAATAGAGATAAGCGTATTTTCTCCGAGGGAACTTCCACCAACAACAATCCGCTCTTTAACGTAGGGACAGCGAATAATGCCAACAATGGGACTGTCGACATCTACATTCGAAATGGAAGTTCTTTAAATCACCCACGTTCCACTGGAGAAGCTTTTGATGGCACTTGGCACCACGTCGCGTTTAGCGGTGGATCTGACGGCCTCCTCGATCTCTACATCGATGGTACTTTTGATACGACCTTTGACTATTCCGCAGTCCCAGCATTCACAGACCTTAATACCACCACAATCGGCGGTATCCTTAGGGGCTCGGATTGCTGTAATTTTAACGGATCGATCGATGACGTGAGCATGTGGGATTCAGATCTCACCGCTGGAGAAATCTCAGCTCTTGCAGGTGGCGCTAGTGCGACTTCGCTTTCTGGAGTTCCTGAGCCAACTTCGGCAGTCTTTTGCCTCACTGGACTCCTTTTCGCTCTACGCCGCCGGCGCTAGGCTTCTCCGAAGATTCGAGAATTCTTCAAGGACCTCAATCAGTCTTTTATGAGCCGGTAACCTCAGGGTGCCGGCTCATTTTTTAACTTTTCACACTATCATAATGAATTATCAAACAATCTCCCACTGGCGCTCTATTCTCGCCGGATCTCTTGCCCTCCTACCTTTTTCAGCCCAATCCGAACTAGTCGGCTACTACAAGCTCGACGGAAATTTCGATGATTCTTCCGGAAATGGAAATACCGGAGAATTTTTTGGTGGAGCTTCCTACGCTCCTGAATCTCCGGCCGTTTTAGGAGGTGGCCAATCTGTTCTTTTTGATGGTCAGCCTGGGACCTACGGAGCAATCAACCCCTCTCCGAAGGAAGGGCTCGCGATCACGGCTCAACCTTTCCACAGCGTCTCAATGTGGGTGAAAGCAGATGGGCTTCAAAACCGAGACAAAAGAATTTTCTCGGAGGGGCAATCGACCAACAACAATCCGCTCTTTAACGTAGGGACAGCAAACAATGCGAACGATGGCACGGTCGATATCTACATCCGTGCCGGGGCCTCCTTAAACCATCCTCGCTCTATCGGAATCGCTTTTGATGATACCTGGCACCATGTCGCGTGGACTGCCCAAGGGAAGGTCATGGATCTCTATATCGACGGGGTCTTCGACAGCCAATTTGATTATAACGCCGTTGATGACTTCACACCGACTACAACTACAATTGGGGCAATCCTCCGAGGAAGTGATTGCTGTAACTATCTGGGTAACATTGATGAAGTCGCCCTCTGGGATTCTATTCTTAGCGCCGACGATATCGCTTCACTGGCAGAGGGGACTTCTGCGGATGAACTCACCGGGGTGAAGCCTAATCTGGATCTGGATGGCGACGGCTTGCCCAACACCTGGGAGACTGCAAATGGGCTAGATCCAAATGACAATGGCTCCGTTGATCCAAAGAATGGTGCCAACGGTGATCCAGATAACGATCAGCTTATAAACTCTGATGAATTTGCTAGGGGAAGCGATCCAAACAATGCAGATACCGATTCTGACGAAGTTAATGATGCCCAAGAAATTGCTCTCGGGACCGACATTCTTGATCCTGATTCTGACGGTGATGGCCTGCTTGATGGAGACGAAGTGGCTCGAGGAACCAACCCCCTTGCCGCTGACACCGATGGCGATGGCATCACCGACAACGGTGAAGTCTTGGCTGGTACAGATCCTAAAGACCCTAGCAGCTTCCCTGCAGCGGATGATTCCCTAGCGGCCTACTGGCCCCTTGATTCCACCGATGGAACCACTACTCCTGATCTAGGGCCATACGGTTACGATCTCGAATTACGCAACATGGATGCCACGAACTTCGTCACTAGTGAGGGACGGGCCGCAGTCTCTTTTGATGGCATCGAAGATTTTCTTGTTCGAAAGAGTGAGGCTAATGACATCTTACCAATTTCAAAAAATGCGGCGTTCACGATCTCAATGTGGATTAAAGCCGCCGGGGCCGGTCAAAATGATCGCCGGTTTTTCTCTGAGAGCGCTGAATTCAACAATGAGCCCTTGTTAAATATTGGAACCCGTAACAATGGATCCGATAATACAGTTGATATCTACTTAAGAGACGGCGGAACCCCCAATCATCAGTTCTCAACTACTGAGCCGTTTGATGACACTTGGCACCATATCGCTTACACTCATGATGATGCCACGACGACCATTCAACTGTATGTTGATGGAGTTCTGGACCGAGATGATTGGACTTTTAAAGATGTCGTCTCTCCTGATTTGAATTACACTACGATCGGCGCAATTTTGAGAGCCAATCCCTCTCACTGGGCGCAGGGCTTGGTCGACGAGGTCTCACTTTGGTCGTCGGTCCTCCCAGCAACAACGATTGCGGAATTAGCTGCCGGGGCCACTCCAATAGAAGTTACCGGAGGAGGAACGATCTTTGGAATCACCTCTGTAGACCGCCAAGAAAATGGTGACATTTTACTGACTTGGAACTCCCGCCCCAGCACGGCATATGTTCTCGAAGCAAGTCTCGATCTTGCGACTTGGGTGGAGATCGATGATGGCGTTCAGTCCCAAGGTGAGGAAACGACCTATGTCTTTTCTTCTGGCGTGCCGGGCCTCGACACCAATATTGAGTCTCGTATCTTCTTCCGGATACAGAAATGATCGGAGGATAAAATCCATCTCAATCCCGCATCTTTCACGAGGTGTGGGATTTTTATTTTACGACCGCTCGCAATCTCCAAAACTGGAGAGCTAGAGATTCTCTTGGAGAGATTTTCACCCGTGTTCTACCATTGGTTTCCTCCTCGCGAGAGACTCTGACTTCGTCAGCTGATAGCTGTTCCCAGCTTCTAAGGTCTGCTGAAATCTCTGCGATTAGCTCTACGTCTTCCGCTGCGGAGTTCTCAAGATAGGAGAATCTAATTTGGCGACCGGATCGTTGCACCAAGGGAGATTCGGATTGATTGGGATCTTGATCAGAAGTGCCCAAGGCATATTCAAGAAGTGCTGGGATGAGATCTCCATCGAAATCTTCGGATGGATTTCCCGTGAATCTAGTTACGTCTGTTTCACCCGGGTGGCCTCCTGAAAATCTACTATTCCTCCAGTTTTGTCCTTCGCTATGATCTGGTGCAGATTCTGGATACTTGAGAGTCAGTGAAGGTCCCTCACCATCCGCCGCTTGGGGCCAGCCAGTATCGTCAAGATAAACAAAATCCCGGATGATTTCCCCAGATTGATCTACGAGAAGCAGACGTTCACCACCGTTATTAAGATTGCCGGAAAATTCTCCTGCTACCGTCATCTCTTCACCATGTTGTTGATTAAAGGCATTGAGATCATTCACCACCAAAAGACGCTGCCCGGGAGGCAAATCCATCCCGTAAGGAAATTCAAATTGGATTCCCTCTACAAATTTCACTCCACCCAAATGCAGTCGCTCAGTTGATGAAATATTCATCAACTCAAGATAGTCGTAATTACTCCCTTCCTTGGCATGATACATGATTTCCGAAATGACTAGAGTCTCTGGTGACGCAGGAATCCCCACCGCAAAAACCGCTTCGGTCAGAGCCGACCATTGATCACCAATGAGACTGCGCGCTTTGAGTGTTCCGCTGGATGTAATGACGACCTCATCTTCGTAACGCAAAGCCGAAGGACCCAGCGATTCACTTCCTCCGGAAACCAATTGAGGGGACATCAGAAAATCACTGCTGTTGACCCCGTCATTTAGTCCATGGATTGCAAGCAGGTTTTCGCCGACTTTGAGCTGATCAAGGTGGGCTGAAACGTCAAAGGATTCTTGCTCTACCGCAAGATTGTCTGGATGGCTGCGGACCGCGCCGGAATTCCAGCTGAGGTCGAAAGGGGCATTCGCCGAGGCAATTTGAACACCATTAAGATAGGCTGCAAATCCATCATCATACCTCATTTTCAAATTGAGCGATCCGGCAGCTGACAATTGATCGGCCGAAACCTCAAAAGGGATTCGAATGAGAGCCGATCGCCCTACACCCATCATTCCGGGTATAGCTGTGCCGATCAAATCACGGTAAACCGAAGGAGCCAGTTCATAGCCTACTCCCCCTTTGCCGCCCACCCAGGATGAGTCGTCGTAACCAAGTTCACTCCAGCTTGCTTCAAATGTGGACGGTTCAGAAACCACAAGCCTTGTTGGGTCTGACTCGTCCAGCAGGATGGTTTCTGATATATTTCCGCCGCCGACCCGTGGGTCGCTGCCATCTAGAGTATAGTAAATCCTAGCCTCGCCCGGACCGCTCACCTTTAAGGAAAAACCCTCCTCGACCAGCCCTCCAAACTGGCTCAATTTCGGAGCGTTAATTTCAGGATAAAGTCCCTGATCCCTAAACTGATCTAGAACAATAGCAGAGCGCTTCGGAAACCAGTTCTCAAGAAGATCATTCCGAATGATCTGGAAATCTCCAGAAACCGTATAGGGCGTTGATCTCCGGTAATCTCCCCAACGAGCGGACTCAGCAATTAATGCGGTTTCGATCCCACCGGTCAGTTTCATCCATAAATCCGCAGGCACGTTTCGTCCGGGATGGGAAAGGTCCCAAGACGGGTTGCCAGGATCAACATATAAGACGCCTCCATTAAAAAATGCGCGATGAAGGCGGTCGGCAAAGAGAAGGCGGTATTCTGGATTCGATTTGAGGGCATGGTGAAACTTCGTCGGTGAATCATTGTCCCTGCGATGGGGTCTGGTGCGGTCTAGACTGACAGGATTTTTCATCCCGTGCTCATTATCCCAGTCAAAGAAACGCCATCCCCCACTCGAGCCAGTTCGGTCATACCCCATGTAAAAATTACCGGGCCAGTCGTCGGCTGCCGCATACATGTTGTGGATCATGTAATCGATGAGCATTTCTACATCAATCGCCTCTACAACGGCGGCATAGTCCTCCGGGTTAGAAAGGTCACGGTAGCCAGCATTCCAATTGTTCGGATTTTTTTGAATCAGAGCAAGCAGTTCACGGTAGGCTGTGATCTTCCCATCGAGCACTTCCTCGTGATTCTTAATAGCATCCCAGTCCTCCTTCTCACCTCCGTAGTGCGATTCACCGTGAGCCGAATCCGGTCGCTCGGTCGGATTATAGACTCCCCAGTAGAGACCATTGATAAACAAGTGCACCCAGTTGCTGTCCGGCGAAGCATGCCCCATGCGGCGATGGGTTTCACGAGCCCAGGCGTCTCGGACAAACTGCCCCATTCGGTTGCGCGACGTGCTATAAACCCATCCGTCTTGCGAGTTCGAGCGCAGGACAATGGTGTCAAATTCAGACGGACTGTCCTCGCCAAAGAACGGATACCGAAGCTTGGAATCCCCATACCGCTCCCGAAAGGCCAGACGCAAGGAGTGTTTGGGATTCGCCGAGGCATTCCGCGAGGTATTCCCCTGAACCCTCACCCCGCAATCAATCTGGAAGGGATCTCCCTCGAATCCCGCCGGAAATATCAACTCAGCAGAACAAGCCCGCTCCCAAGCCGCTCCTCGCGCAGTGCTGTTTGAGTAGATTCCTGCAGCCCCAAACCAATCATCCACATTCATCACCAAAGACATTGCTGGAAGTTCCAGCAATGCATCACGGATCACCGCTTTCGAACTTTCAACATCCAGCCCAGAATCACCGGCAATCAATGCTAGGTCAGATGGCTCTTCCTCCATACCATAGTCAGCCCCCGTCCAGCTTAGCGGAAACCCCGGAGGAGCGGAGGGCTGATCAACCACTTCGCTGATAAAAAGATAGGTATGGGTATCGATATTACTTGGCTGAAAACCTTCCCTGAAAGCGGCAGCTCGCAGGGTCGTTGTGGTTGTGACTGGGACCCCCAACCCTCCCGGGTAATCTATCCCGTTGGTTCGAGACGGCTCGGACCCGTCGATCGTATAGCGAATCACCGCATCCGGCTGGCCCGTTTCAATCGTGACCCTCACCGGCTCATCGTAAAACCCTCGATCCGGATGAAAGGAAGTATCGCCCACAAATCCGGCATAACCCTGCCCGCTGTTGGTCGCAGAAGGAGTGGCTCGTTTCAGATAGCCGACGCCCCGAGGCACTTCGCTTCCAAAGAGTCCGTAACTCACGTCAGTCTCTTGGATGGGGTAGCCGACATACTCGCTTGCAACTTCAGGACCTCCGCCGGCTTCAGGTTTTAACAAAGCCAGATCACCCCCTTCTTTCCCGAGCTTAAAGTTGGTGTGAAGATTCCCCTGTGAATCGACAGAACTCTCGCCCTCCCGACCGGAGGCGAAGACGATCAAGAACTCGTTAGGAGCAAGGGAAACGGGCGGAAAAACCCATCGTCCGGTTTGCCTCGCCGAGGTCGTCAGCGACCAACCGGCAAGATCAACGCTGTCCGTGGTGGAATTCCAAATCTCAATCCAATCCGAAGAATTTCCATCTCCATCGGCTAGCGAGCCATCGTTCGAAGCCATAAACTCGCTGATCACCACTTCATTCAAAATTAAGGGAGGCTCCGATGAGTATTCGCGAAGCTGATAAGCATTCAGAAATTGTGACCCGGTGTTAGCATCGAAGGTCAGAGACTGCCTCGCGGCATCAGCAGTAAAAATTCCCGTTGCATAGACCGGCTCGCCTGTTTCACTCAGGGTGATACTGTTGCCAGTTTCATCAAGAATCGTGACACTCCGATTGACCGTGTTGTGGTAGTAGAAGAACTGAATCTCGTATTCCTTACCAATCGTCAATCCGCTTAACACCGCGATTTGAGGATCCATCCCGCTCCGATACGCAATCGTATCCGAAAGCTCATTCACACCCGCTCCCGGCAGCTTTCCACCTTCACCCGTGTTGTAGTCTAAGCCGACGAGATGATTCGGCGTTTCTGACGAAGCGAAGTCGATCGCAGTGAAGGTCACGCCACTAATCACCGGAGAAGAGGCCGAATCATTCCCAAAGTTACAGGCCTCAATTAGAATCCCTCCATTGCTCACAATCTCGTCACCGGTCACAACACCGCTCGACCAAGAAATCATCGCCGCATGGGCAAGTTTCGCTGAAACCGCCAGCAGGATCGAACTGATCAAATGGACACGAATGAATGGCATAAGGGATTTTCTTGATCTCAAAAACGACTGCCATTCGCAATCTATATTCTCCCTTGATTCGGAGCGAGCTGCTCACGCTTCATTGACCCATTCTCTAAAAAAAATCACTCATCCTCGTCCACCGGCGGCGCCGTTGGCAGCTTCTCCACCTCGTCGAGGAGGTTCACCACATCCACTCCACGCACTGCGGA
>TARA_B110000037_G_scaffold41508_1_pt1 | contig 10045 bp, 13 predicted proteins | sample TARA_B110000037 | Tara Oceans TARA_B110000037 (sample SAMEA4397196) | marine metagenome | biome: Polar Biome; feature: [MIX] marine epipelagic wind mixed layer (ENVO:01000061); material: water (ENVO:00002006), including particulate matter (ENVO:01000060) such as... | depth 10-100 m
GTCCCAATAATCTAAACCAGCTCTTTTTAAAGTTTTATCTGATAACTCAAATCCTAACTTACCGACTACATGTAGACGGGTATTAGTAGCGCCACATAATCTACCTGTAGATCCAGTATTTGGTGGTATTTGTGGCTCAAATAAAACGACAGTTAACATTATAACGTTGAATGAATTTTGGGAATACAATACGGATCAAGAACTAATGAAGAAGCCATGCCAAATAGTGAAGCACCGGATTCTTTTAATAGTTCGACATGATTTATTGTTGAAATACCGCCCGTGGCCATTATTGGTATTTTCATGTTACTTAAAAGTTGTACCATTTCAAGGGTACGTTCAAAAATTGGAGTTCCAGAAAGGCCACCGCCAGGCATCGAAAAATCAGACAAATTAACACCCACAAATACAGGTTTTTTGAATTGAGTATTCCCAGCGTTTATGATAACTTTATCAAAGCTTTCACAAACATTAGCAATTTCGACTAATTTTTTATTTGATATATCTGGAGATATTTTCACACATAATGTAGTAGAATTATTCCCTCGTATTTTCTTTAAAAGATTTTCGAGCGCTTGAGGATTCTCGCAAATGGTTTGACCATTTACTGTATTTGGGCAACTGATATTTAATTCATAAAAATACTGTTTGTTAATTTTTTGTAGATAAGGGTCTAAAAAATTAATATTTAAAAGATACTCTTCTTCGCTATCTCCCCCAATACTTACGCCTAAGGGTCTTTTAAAATCCCAAAGAGGACTTTTTTCAAGGTATGATGCAAATTCTTTTATACCGATCCCAGGCAGGCCTAAAGAATTATAAAGTCCATAATTATTATTAACAAATGCATCCTGTAACCTAGGTTTTTTATTCCCTTGTCTTTTTTCTTTCATTATAGTTTTAAAGATTACACCACCCAATCCCATTCTTAACCAAATATCGAGTATCTTAGTATCAGCTTTAAATGATGCTCCCAACAAAGGTGATGGAAACTTTAAATCAAAAACTTCAATATCATTACCACTAGGAATATGAAAGTCATAAACAATACTTCCTATAATTTGTAAAGATGATAGTGCAGAATCACCAATTTTGACGGCAGGTTCTAAATCTTTTTTCATAAAAAATAACTTTTGAAAAAAATAAATAATCCTTGTCGTCGTAAACCTCACGGTTTTATAAATTAAAGATAATAAAAAAATCTTCAATGTTATTGTTCCAAATTAATTTTAGATGAATCGGGTTTTAGTGTAGATAGTACATTCCCCAGAATAAAAAGCCTATTTGCAGCTTTAGTAGAGTGATCTGTTCCTGGAAATGACTCTTTTATATAGTTGAAATATTTATATGCGCTATCAATCTGGGTATTTTGATCATAGTAATATGCGATTGAGAAAGCAGATGGTAATTTTAAATCAGAATCATTCTGATTCTTTAATATCCTTTTAAACTTCTCTATACCCTCTACTTTATTGTCGATTAGAAGGTCTTGCGCTTCTTTGAACAATTGCTTATCAAGATCTAGTACAGTTTCCATGTTTCCATTTAGGTAAAATGTGTATTCGGAGTTAGGATGTTCATTTTTTAATTGTTCTTCAATTTTTTTAACATTGAGAGTATCATTATTTAATTGATAAATAAAATGCAATGAAAATAAAGATTTTGGTTTATATGTAGAATCAGAAAATTTTTCAATTATCTTTAACAAAAGTAAAATTGACTCAGAATAACGTTTAAACTTAAAGGCTTCTAAATCAGCAAGTTGATAGTATAGCTCCGGTATAGTTTTATTTGAAGCCACTATGGAAACAGCGGGTATTTTTAAATCTACATTACTCGAATCTGAGTTGATATTTATTTTTGTTTCTTGATCAATTAAGGTTTTTAATTCTATGTTAGTCTTCTCGTATAAATCTATGGATTCTAATCGACTCTTAGCAATGGGGCTATATAGAGATCTGGAGTATTCTTTCGATACAAGACTAAAGTACTCTTTCGCTTTATTTAAGTTCCACTTTTCTGAAGTATAGATCTGAGCTAACTGAAAATAAGCCTCTGCAGAAATAGCAGTTTTCTGGTAATTATTAACAATAGTTTCGAGACGAGCTTCTATTTCTGAGTATTCTCCCTGTGATCTATATAATTGTACTAGCTCTAATTCTAAATTACCTGAAATAGATTTAAACTTATCATCTGTTAACATACTTTTAATTTTTTTTGAAGCTTGACGATATTTTTTTTGCAACCTAAATATTTTTAATATTTGAAGATGCGCATTCTCAATATTTTTTTTTGAAAGTGAGTGGGCAGTCACGTTTTTATATCCATCTAATGCCAAATCATATTCTTTTTTATTAAAAGCCATTTCGGCCAAACGCCCATAGATTGCACTTTTTTGATCTCTATTACTATTTAATCTAGCAGCTTCCTGTAGGTAATAAACTGATTTATCTAATTCCTTTAAGTCTTTATATATTTGAGCTAAAGACAAATACGAGTTAGACTTCAAATCTTTACTTTTTGATTTTTTAACAAGTGAGTCTAGCTCATTTATAGATGCTTGAATATTTCCTTTTTTCCATTTGCATAGTGCTATCCAATATAATGCTTCTTCTTTTTTCTCATAAGTACTTTCTGTATAAAATATTTTTAGATTTTCTAAAGAGAGCTCATAATCCTCACGATAAAACTGAGATTTAGCCATTAGCAAGAGTGCACTTTTTTTAAATCTTGATTCTGGATATTCGGAGATTACTGTTTGGCATTTTTTGATTGTTTTCCCATATTTATCAATCGCGCTAATCGGAATATTTTCTCCTTCTTTTTGAAGTCTTATTTTTTCAGCTTCTTTGAAATATTCCTGTGCGTTGAAGTATGTATTAAAGTATGCACAACCATTAATTGACACCAAGAAAACAATAGCATAACTTCTAATTATTTTAAAAAAACTATATTTCATTAATTAAATTTACTTATTTGGTTTAATGAAAATAAAAAAATAATTTGCAGTATATGATAAGACTTTTAAATATTGTTATAATTTATATAATTTTTTCTACCAAATTATTTTCTTCCGTAGATAATGAACTTTCTGAATATGGTTTTATAGAAATAAAAACAGATAGTATGGATGTTTCTTTTTTTATAGATGGTTTTTATGTAGGAAATCACCCTTTAAGTGCTCCCATTCCAGTTTTACCTGGTTTTCATGAAGTAAGCTATATACCTCCTGAAATTCAGCATGAAAAACTTAGAGACAATCTGACAGAAGGTATTAAAAGGGTTTATGTCGCAAAAGATGATACGCTTGAAGTCTTTTTATTTTATGATCATTATTTATCTCAAGTCGAAACTCTTCATAAGGAGATGCAACTTCAGAATTACATTGGTATTTCTCTAGTAGCAATTCTATTATTTGTAATGTTTCAAATTTTTTAATTATCTTCTTAGCGTTTGTTTATTTTTTTTATAATTTTGTACCATGCATAAACATCATACCTCAGAAGATGGATACAAATACAAGCCTGATTATAAATGGCCCGATTTAGGTACTATTAAAAATTGCCCAAGATGTAATGATGAACTTGAGCTAATTGAAAATAAAGATTCTTACTTCGGTAAACCTTGGTGGTGCGCTCCTTGTCAATGGCAGTTTTCCGAGGAGGACTTAGCCACCTTGGAAGAAAAGCCAGACGACGAGAAATAATTTTTTTCCGGAGTTCAACAGCGTTTACTTCCAAACCTTTCACTATTTTTAATGCTTTTTTACGGTTAATGTTCTTCTTTTCTAACAACTTATCACTATTTATAAAACAGGTAATTTCATGAATAAAAATACTCATTCTACTAAAAAAGACTCAGCAGTTATTGAAATTGAAATGAAAAAAAGATTAGAGTCGTTATTAGATATATTACATTTTGAGGTTAAAGATTTCACTGGTAGGCACTTAAACCACGAACTTCATAATGGTGGATTTCACTTAGAAGCTATAATCGTATCTAATAATTTTGAAAATGAATCTCTTGTTAGTAGACATAAAATAGTTTACGAAGCTATGGGAGAATTAATGAAACATGAAATTCATGCATTAAGTATGAAAACTTTAACTGAAATTGAATGGAAGGAAATGTAGATATGGGTTGGTTTAATAAAAATAAAAGTAAAAATGATTTTAATAAACCATCTGAAATGTCTCCCATTGAATCCGTAACACATTTATGTACAGCAATTCAATTATCTGATGGGCAAATAGATCATGAAGAAAAAACTGTGTGGATTACTCTAGTAAGTGATTTATTTCCAGATTTTTCTAAGGATAGAGCTGATCGATTTTTTATTGAAGCTCAACTTCTTTATAATAAAAAGAATAGTCAAGAAAAGCTATTATATATCGTTGAGGTTTTGAAACGTATAAAAGAGTTATTAGACAAAAACCAAATAAAGAGTCTAGGTCAAAAAATATCAAACTTAATTGAGTCAGACGGGATTGTTATGAGTGGGGAAATAGAAATAGCTAAAATTATTGAAGAGAATTTAGAAATAGAAATATCGATAGATAAAAATATTTGATAAAAAAAAAGCCCCTATTTAAAGAGGCTTTTTAAATAAATATTAAGAATTTAAATCTTTGATATTTTTAGTTTTTTACCTTTTTTATCAACTTCCAATGCTTTATACATTGTATTTGATTCAAGTCCAGCAACGATATCACCGGCTACTACTTTTTTATCATCATAGGTAACTTTTGCAATACCTTTATCAAAATCAACAGAGCAATCTTTTACACCATCGATATTCTGAACAACAGTGCTAACCTTACCAGCGCATGAGTAACTACACTGCATTCCATTTACTTTTAGGTAAGTGGTATTGTCACCAGCGAAAGAGAAAGATAAAAAAAATGCTGAAACAAGTAGGAAATATTTCATAGAGAACCTCTTCTTTTTAATATTGAGTAAAATTAATCAAATCAATATATATAAGAATATTGACTAAGGTCAAATATTTTCAATTCTGTTTGTAGATTAAATATTTTTGTAAAGGATATTATTTCCTTTCACCCAAACATTATTTATCAGATATAAAATCTTTTTATAATAGCCACCATTTTCACTAATTATATAAGATGTTCTAATCTTGGTAATACTGTTATTATTTTCAGAGACATCTTCGAAAAAAATAATTTTATTATCTTCTATTAAAAACTTGGACTTATTGGATATTCCACCAGAGCTAAAATACCAACAAGAGTAACTTTTTTCTTTTCCATCAAACATGATAATAGATTCACCAATAAACTCATCATTATTTATGGAGTGTTTAATTCGAATGCCATTCCCTTTAAATATGGCCTCCCAATTAACTATTTCATTTACATAAGAATCTTTTTTATAATTTTGAATTTCTCCACTAAAAGTTTTTCCAATAAAATATTTAAAGACTTTTAAATCATCATGTAATAAAAATAAATCATTACTATGATCTGATTTTGAGATATTGAGAAAGAATAGAAAAACTGCAAAAAAGAATGATAACGTTTTTCTCATTTAAATATTTTTTTAAAGTAGATAAGAAATAAAGGTAAGCATTATAGAAAATAATGAGCTTTTTAATATCAAAGAAAAGGACTTTTTTCTCTGGTTTTTAAGATTTTGAATGTTTTTTTCTTTTTCATATTTATGCCCCATATTTTTATAACCTCCCGTTGCAAGTACAATGCATGTTTTATCTTTTGCTTCAAGATATGGTATTGCAAACCCGATAAAGGGGATAAAAATTAAGAATCTTAATTCATTTGGTTGAAATTGAAAGATATAAACATAACCAATAAAAGCAGCCATTAAAGATATATAACTTAGGTATCTCCGTATTGATACTTCCCTTCCTCCGATATTAGGGCATGATTTTTTCATTATTGATATGTTCCTTTTTTAAAAATAAAAAAATATTAACAGGATTAAACGTGCAGACCAAAGAATTGTTCTAATCCAATTATAAGCAATAAGATATTTTATTCTCTGTTCATTAAAATTCACCAAAAGAGCAGTATGAATTTTTGTGAAAACTAAACCTGTAAATATCCAAATAAGAATTAAAGACAATAAACTGAAATAGAAATAATTTTCATTTGAATAAAAAGAAGATAATACTGGAGATGATGGAACGTATAATTTAAAAAGAATAAACAAACCAGAGAAAAGTTCTATCAGCATAACAGGCATAACAATGAATGAGATTCTTTGCATATGAAAATTTTGAAAACTTGAGTACTTTTGTTTATCAATAAATAGAAAAGAGGGATAATGTACTAGCTGTATCAACCAAATTATCCCAACCATTGCGGATGTAAAGATTAAATGGATAATCAATATTTTATTAAATAGAATAGGCATCATTTTGTATTTTTAATGTATATGAACAAATTGAATTTCAAATAATACTCAGACTAAATCAAAACCAAAATTGAAAAATATAAAAATAATATTTTTATTCAGCTTCTTTTTTTTATTCACGACAATAAAATCTGCACCTTCAAAAAAAGATTATTTAAGAGTCTTTACAGAATTAAGTGCATTTCTATATATTGAATATGGCTATAAAAATAGTTCACCAGATATTTCAAACAATTTAGAAAAAGTTAATTCATTTGATAATTATTTTCGAAATTCATTAAAATGGAATTCCAAGAATATAAATACGGCAAATATGATGAGTGATATATTATTATATGGTGTCGTCCTTGGCACACTCCCAATCATACCAATTTTATCAAAAAGAGATTATAATACAGTGATTTTATCCAGTCTAGAAGTTTTGGCTATTAATGGAATAATAACTGATTATATTAAAATATTATCTAAACGTCAGAGACCTTACTCTAGGTTTGGAGGTATTAAAGACTCCGATGATTCACACAGATCATTTTACAGTGGTCATACGAGTACAGCATTTTCAATTGGAGTCTCAACCGCTTCTATTTTAAGCAAAGATTATCCACAATTTAGAAATAGAATCTGGCTTACATCTTTGGGCTTAGCTGCTGCTACAGGTTATTTTAGAGTTGCAGGAGATAAGCATTATATGACAGATATTTTAGTCGGTTCAATAATGGGGTCTTTAGTTGGATATACAATTAACAATAAAATATATGGAAAAAAGTTAGAATATTCTCTCTCTTCTCAAAATAATGGATTCAATATTAAATATTCTTTTTAATTCCGAACTATTTCATTAGAATATTTTATTCTTTGCCGTTCATTATACTTGGCTATAAACTTATTACCACATTTTTAACCTGATTGGAGAATTCATGGACAGAAAAACTGCTGGTATTTTAACTTTTAGCATTATCATCTTTTTAATGTATACGTTCGGACTTGATTTTTTTGACACTGTCTGGTCTTTTCCAAGTAATCGATCCGTCCCTTTAATGGTTTTAGCTTTAGTTGGAACTGGTGTTTATACAACTTTACAGCTTGGCTTTCCACAGATAAAATATTTAAAACATGGGATTAATGTAACTAGAGGTCTTTATGATAATCCAAATGACGAAGGTGACCTCAACCATTTCAAAGCTCTTACCACTGCATTGTCTGCAACTGTTGGAATTGGAAATATCGCAGGAGTAGCTACGGCTATTTACTATGGTGGACCAGGAGCTGTTTTTTGGATGTGGGTAACTGCATTTTTTGGAACCACTTTAAAATTTGCTGAATGTACTCTATCCTTAAAATATAGAGAAATGGATGCATTAGGTAAGACTGCTGGTGGTCCAATGTATACAATTGAAAATGGCCTAGGAAAGAATTGGCGATGGATGGCTGTATCATTCGCTGCTTTTGCCGTAATTTGTTCCTTTGCAACAGGAAATGCAATTCAGTCTTTTACAGTATCAGATCAATTATATTCTGAAGTATCAAATGTAATAGGATCCGTCCACCCTATCACATTTAAACATGAAATATGGAATGGTTTTGAGTTGTCTATCTTTCAGTTTATAATTGGTATCTTAATGGCTATAATAGTTGGTTCAGTAGTAATTGGTGGGATTAATAGGATTGGGACAGTCACAGGTCTTCTTGCTCCATTTATGGCTTTAATATATGTTTCTGCCGCTTCTATTATTATTTTATCCAATATTGATACAATACCAGAAAGTTTTTCTCTTATTTTTACTATGGCTTTTAATCCCCCCGCTACAGTTGCAGGAACAAGCGGTGGTATATTAATGACCATGTTATGGGGTATTAAAAGAGGTTTATATTCCAATGAAGCTGGTCAAGGATCTGCAGCAATTGCTCACAGTACTGCTAAAACTAATTTTTCAGTTAGAGAAGGTGCTGTTGCTATGTTGGGTCCATATATCGATACTTTAATTATATGCACTATGACAGCATTGGTAATTATATCTACAGGCGCATGGAAACACACAGAATTTTTTGTTAACATTACATCATCATCTGCTGATCAAGCAAAAGCAGCTATTGAATCAGGAATATTTCAAGGACGGCAATTATTAAATAGTAGCTTGTTAACATCTCTTGCTTTTAAAAATGGTTTATCTTTTATTATAAGTTTTGGTGACAAAATTGTTACGCTTTCCGTGCTTTTATTTGCTATTTCTACAGCTATTGCATGGTCATTCTATGGAAATAGAGCAGTTGTGTACTTATTCGGTGAAAAAGCAATCAAACCATATTTATATGTCTACGTTTTATTTGTTTTTATAGGTGCAATTGCTGAACTTGAAACTGTTTGGGCTTTTGGTGATGCATGCTTAGGGATTATGACCTTTCCAAATTTAATTTCTATAATTCTATTGATTGGTACACTTAAGGTTTTAACAAAAGAATATTTTTCTAAAGACCATGTCCCTTACAAATAAAGATAAATTTTTAGAAGTAGCTGTTGAAGCAGCACTAGCATCATCAGATCTAATTATGGAGGCACTTAGTCAGCCTAAAATTATTGATCGCAAAGGCAAAACTGATCTAGTCACAAAAACAGACCGTGCATCAGAGGTTTTAATAAAATCTATAATAAGGTCATTTTTTCCTTCTCATCGTATATTAGCTGAAGAGTCTGGTTTTAATAATATAGAATCAGAATTTTTATGGGTTATTGATCCTTTAGATGGTACAACCAATTTTGTACATGGATATCCTTCTTTTGCAGTCTCAATTGGTCTTTTACATAAGAATATCCCTTTAATTTCGGTTGTTCTTGAAATGCCAAATATAAAACTTTATTCTGCTATTCAATCAGAAGGTGTTTGGTGCGAAGGAAAAAGCATTAAATGTTCTTCAACAAAAAGACTTATCAATTCCTTATTAACAACTGGTTTTGGGTACGTACATGAAGATTTATGGGAAAAAAATATGATTTTATTTAAACATTTTACAAACCTTACTCAGGGTGTAAGAAGGTTAGGTGCCGCGGCTATCGATATATGCCATGTGGCAGATGGAAAGATTGATGGCTTTTGGGAATATGATTTAAAACCTTGGGATACCGCAGCAGGAATTTTAATAGCCAAAGAGGCAGGTTGTATTGTTTCTAATCTAAGTGGTAATCCATATGATATCAGAAAAGACAATAATATATTAATTGCTAATCCTAACATATATGATGAAATATTAAATGAAATTAAATCTATTTAAATTGATTTCTAAATTGATATTCACTCCAAAGAGATTCTATCTTTTTTATTAAACCAGTTTTCTTTTCTAGAGTAAGTATTTCAATAATAGTAAAATGATAAACTTCTGAATTTTCTTCTTTCGATCCTTCCCAACTATAATGTACAAAGACTTTATCTTTTTTAGAAAAATAATCATGAATAATAATATCGTACTCATACCATATTTTAGAATACTCTATTATAGAATTAAGGTAAGATTCAGAATTTTCTTTTTGCTGCTGCATCGAAAGAGGGATTTTAATTTCGGTAAAAAGAGTATCGTTCATTTTTGTTAAAAGTAGCTTTTGGATTTGACCCACTGGTCCTTTCGTAAAAAGACCGTCTGGCGTCACGACTTTATTATT
>TARA_B110000037_G_scaffold35071_1_pt1 | contig 10043 bp, 4 predicted proteins | sample TARA_B110000037 | Tara Oceans TARA_B110000037 (sample SAMEA4397196) | marine metagenome | biome: Polar Biome; feature: [MIX] marine epipelagic wind mixed layer (ENVO:01000061); material: water (ENVO:00002006), including particulate matter (ENVO:01000060) such as... | depth 10-100 m
CGTGTGAAGGGTGATTTTCCAATAGTAACTCCTTCTGAAGTCGATTTTGTTGAGGTCTCTCCAAATCAGATTTTAAGTGTAGCTGCGGCTCTTATCCCTTTTTTAGAGCACGATGACGCCAATAGAGCTTTGATGGGGTCAAATATGCAAAGGCAGTCTGTGCCGCTGATGAAGCCTCGTTCTCCGATTGTAGGTACTGGTATCGAAGCTAAAGTGGCTACTGATTCTAGGTCTGCTATTACTTCGCCTGTTGCTGGAAGAGTTGTATATGTTGATTCTAATGAATGCCGAATTAAAAGAAAAGATGTAATGGACTCTCTGGCCTTATTTGAAGGCGAAAATGTTATTACTATAAAATTTAAAAAATTTCATAGAACAAATCAGAATACTGTTCATAATCAGCGTCCTTTAGTTTCAGAAGGTGATGATGTTAAAATTGGTGATGTTTTAGCTGATGGAGCTTCTACTGAATTAGGAGAGCTTGCATTGGGTTCTAATATTAGAGTTGCTTTTATGCCTTGGAGGGGGTACAACTTTGAAGATGCAATTGTTCTAAGTGAACGCTTGGTTAAGGATGATGTTTATAGCTCGGTTCACTGTAATGAAGTTGAACTCGAAGTTCGGGATACTAAAAGAGGTCAAGAAGAATTGACCCCGGAGATTCCAAATGTTGGAGAGGATGCAACGAAAGAATTAGATGAGAACGGTATAATACGTTTGGGGGCGAGGGTTGCCGAGGGTGATATACTAATTGGAAAGGTTACGCCTAAGGGTGAAACTGATCCAACGCCAGAAGAGAAGTTGTTGAGGGCTATTTTCGGTGAAAAAGCGGGCGAAGTAAAAGATGCATCGAAACGAGCGGAGCCAGGTATAAAAGGTGTCGTGATAAAAACTCAGCTTTTTGAGAAGCAAGCCAAACAAACGAAAAAAGAAGAAAGAATACAAATCTTGGCATATCAAAAGAATGCTGCTGAAAAAAAATCGCTTTTAAAGGCGTCTAGGGACGAAAAATTAACAAATCTTTTGAAAGATCAAATTTCAAATGGTATAAGAGATCTCTCTTCAAGTAAGACGCTTATTAAGAAATCGACAAAATTAACTTTAAAGCGACTTAATAGTTTTGATATGGAGCGATTTGCTCAGGATGTTCCTTGGGTTGAGAATAAAAAAGTTTGGAATAAGATTGTTTCAGTTTGGCGTAGTTTTAGAGAAGAATGGGCTAGGCTTGAAACGAGTTTAGAAAGAAAAATATTTAAGCTTCGCATTGGGGATGAATTGCAACCTGGTATTGTCAAGCTTGCTAAAGTTTTCGTTGCTCAAAAAAGAAAGGTTTCGGTAGGGGATAAGATGGCCGGTAGGCATGGGAATAAGGGTATTGTTGCTACCATAGTCCCTGAGGAGGATATGCCGTTCATGGAAGATGGTTCTCCGGTTGATATAGTCCTAAATCCATTGGGTGTTCCATCTCGTATGAATTTAGGCCAGCTTTACGAAACTATGTTGGGTTGGGCTGGTGAAGTTTTAGGTCAGAAATTTGCTACTCCTGTTTTTGATGGAGCGACGCCTGCAGAAGTTCAAGCTGAATTAAAAAGAGCAGGTATTCCAGCAACCGGCAAGGCACCTTTAATAGATGGTAAGACAGGTGAATACTTTGATAATGATGTAACAGTCGGGAATATCTATATGATGAAATTAAGTCATATGGTTGATGATAAAATGCATGCGAGGTCTACTGGGCCTTACTCTCTTATTACTCAACAGCCACTCGGCGGTAAAGCTCAATTTGGTGGTCAAAGGCTAGGTGAGATGGAAGTTTGGGCGTTACAAGCGTATGGAGCGGCTCATACTCTTCATGAGCTATTAACTGTTAAGTCGGATGACGTTGAAGGTCGTTCGAAAGTTTATAATTCTATTGTTAGAGGTGAGCAAATGCCTTCTTTTAATGCTCCAGAGTCATTTAATGTAATGATTAAAGAGCTTCAGGGTTTGTGTATTGACGTGGAATTGGATTAACCTAAGGAGATAAGATTTTGACATATATTCATTCAAATAATTTAGATACATCTAAGGATTATAGTTCTATAACTATTGGATTAGCTTCTCCAGAGAAAATTCTCCAACGTTCATACGGCGAGGTCCTTAAGCCTGAAACGATTAACTATAGATCGTATAAGCCTGAAAAAGATGGTCTCTTTTGTGAAAAGATTTTCGGTCCTGTTAAGGATTACGAGTGTCACTGTGGTAAATATAAGGGTGTCAGGTATCGTGGGATTATTTGTGATCGTTGTGGTGTAGAGGTTACTAGAAAGAAAGTAAGAAGAGAACGTATGGGGCATATAACTTTAGCTGTTCCTGTTGTTCATATCTGGTACTTACGGTCAATACCAAGTAAGCTAAGTTATCTAGCGGGTAAAAGTACTAAGGATTTAGAAAGGGTCATATATTATGAGATGTTTATGGTTATTGAGCCCGGTAGTAGTGGTTTAGAAAAATTCGAACTAATAGATGAGGATGAGTATCTAGATATAGAAGATCAATTTGGTTTTGCTGCTGTATCTGATGAAGATAGAGATAATGATGATTATTTTCTCGCGGCTATGGGTGGTGAAGCCATGAAGGAGATGCTGTCGAAGATTAATATAGTTGAATTAAAAACAGAATTGATTGATATTGTTAAGACATCCAAATCAAAACAAAAGCGCGGTGACGCATTAAAACGCCTCAAGGTTGTTCAATCATTTGTTCCAGACCTGACTAAGAAAATATTGAATAAACCTGAATGGATGATTGTTTCCATATTACCGGTTATACCTCCTGAGTTACGCCCACTTGTACCTCTCGAAGGTGGTCGTTTTGCTGCTTCGGACCTTAATGATCTTTATAGGCGTATTATTATTAGAAATAACAGGTTGAAGCAGTTAATGGAGATAAAAGCTCCTGATGTTATTCTTCGTAATGAAAAGCGAATGCTACAGGAGGCTGTCGATGCTCTTTTTGATAATAATCGTAGAAAAACTGCAATTCGTAGTGGGTCGCGTAGACCTCTTAAGTCTCTGTCTGACATGCTTAGGGGGAAATCTGGGCGATTTAGGCAGAATCTTTTAGGGAAGCGCGTTGATTACTCCGGTCGTTCTGTAATTGTTGTTGGTCCTCAGCTCTTGCTCCATGAGTGTGGTATGCCAAAAAACATGGCTTTGGAGCTATTTAAACCTCATATGATCCATGAATTAATGGCTCGAGGTTTCGCTCAAACCCCAAGAAGTGCAAAATTAATGGTTGAAAATAGAGAGTCCGTTGTTTACAAGGTTTTAGAGTATGTCGTTCAAGATCATCCTGTCATGTTAAATAGGGCTCCAACTTTGCACCGTCTTGGTATTCAAGCTTTTCAACCGGTTCTAGTTGACGGTAAAGCTATCCAGCTTCACCCTTTGGTTTGTTCAGCATTTAATGCCGATTTTGATGGTGATCAAATGGCTGTTCATTTACCGCTATCGTTAGAAGCTCAGATGGAATGTCGAATGCTGATGCTTGCAAGTCACAACATACTTCACCCTGCGAATGGTCAGCCAATTGCTGTTCCAAGTCAAGATATGGTTTTAGGTTGTTATTATTTAACTCGTCCTAAAGAAGGTGATAAGGGAGAGGGTAAATTATTTGGTTCAATTCAGGAGGGCTTACTTGCTTATGAAAATAAGGCTGTTGGTCTTCATGCTATTGTTGATGTAAGGGATCGTGGTATTTGGGTTAAGAAAACTACGGTTGGTCGAATAATATTTAATTCTATTCTACCTGAAGAAGTTAGCTTTGTTAATAAAATTGTTGGTAAAAAAGAACTTACAAAAGTTGTTAATGATGCCTACTTAATCTCAGGTAATTTTAAAACAGTTTTATTTTTAGATCGGCTTAAAGATCTTGGCTTTAATATGGCTACTGTAAGTGGCGTTTCTATTGCTATCAGTGATGTTTTGATACCGTCAGAAAAAGGTTCTATTCTTGAAAAAGCTCAATCTGAGGTTGATGTTATTAAAAATAAATTCGATAGACATATTCTTACCGATGGAGAAAGGTATAATAAAGTTATTGATGTCTGGACGCATGCGTCTTCAAATATGGCTGGTACTATGATGGATGCTCTTAAAATTGACCGAGATGGATTTAATCCTGTCTATATGATGGCTGACTCAGGTGCTAGAGGTTCTCAGGATCAGATAAAGCAGTTGGCTGGGATGCGCGGGCTTATGGCTAAGCCTCAAAAATCAATGAAAGGTGGTGTTGGAGAGATTATTGAATCCCCTATTACATCGAATTTTAAAGAAGGTCTCTCCGTCTTTGAGTATTTTATATCTACTCACGGAGCAAGAAAGGGTTTAGCGGATACTGCTTTGAAAACTGCTGATGCTGGGTATCTAACAAGGCGTTTGGTTGATGTAGCTCAAGACGTAGTTACTTATACAACTGATTGTGGTACTATAAATGGAATTGTTATTTCGGATTTAAAAGAGGGTGAGGAAATCATTGAGCCTCTGGCAGATAGGATACTTGGGCGAACAATCCTTGATGATTTTATAATTAAAGGTGAAGTCGCTGTTAAGTCTGGTGATGTTATTTCAGATGAAGCAGCCGTATTAATTGGTGATAGCGGTGTTGAAAATGTCCGAATAAGGTCTATTTTGACATGTGAGGCTAAAAGAGGTTGCTGTGCTAAATGTTACGGCTGGGATTTATCTACTCATCAATTAGTTGATATTGGTACAGCTGTAGGTATAAGAGCCGCTCAAAGTATTGGTGAGCCAGGTACTCAATTAACTTTAAGAACTTTTCACATAGGTGGAACTGCTACTCGGATTATTGAGCAGTCTGAAATGGTTACGAAGCGACCTGGTCTTGTCAAGTTTTCTGAAAATTATGATTCTGCAGATACAATTGATGAGAGTGGTACTGAAGTCACGCGTTGTATGGTTAGGAATGCTAAGCTTTTTATTATGGATAAAGATGGTAAGCAAAATGCCACTTTTAATGTTCCTTATGGTTCAACTGTTTTTGTTAAGGAAGGAGAGCAAGTTCCGGAAAAAGCTCCTTTGATAAAATGGGATCCTTATACTGATATAATATTAGCTAGGGAAACAGGACTAGTTTCCTTGAATGATTTTATCGAAGGTGAGACTTATGCTGTAGAGGCTGTAGAGGGTGGAAAGAAGCAAATGGTTGTTGTTGAGGCTAGAGATAGAAAGTTAAGTCCTCATATTGAAATTATTAACAAAAATGGAAAAATTTTAGCAGGAGGGACGATTCTTCCTGTAAAAGCAACTTTAGTTGTTTTGAATAGGCAAGAAGTTCAAAGAGGTCAGACTCTTGTGAAAATCCCAAAAGATATAGGTAAAACAAGGGATATTACTGGTGGCCTTCCAAGGGTCGCTGAACTGTTTGAGGCAAGAAAGCCTACTAACCCCGCTGTAATGACTGAAGTGAATGGTACTGTGCGTTTTGGTGATACAAAAAGAGGTGTTAGGAAAATCCATGTAATGGGTGTTGACGGTGAGGAGAGAACTTATTCTATTCCTTATGGTAAGCATGTTATTGTTCATGAAGGAGACTATATTAATGCTGGGACAATTCTTTGTGAGGGTGGTATGTCTCCGGCTGATATCTTGCACGTTCTCGGGCCAGCAGCTGTTCGTGATTATCTTGTGAATGAGATACAAGAAGTCTATAGATTGCAAGGTGTTAAGATCAATGATAAGCATATTGAAATCATAGTAAATCAAATGATGAAACAGGTTAGCGTTAAGGATCCGGGTGATACTCGTTTTTTAGAAGAAGATCGGGTTGCTAAAAAAGAATTTTTCTTAGAAAATAAACGAATTTCAAAAATGATTATTGTAAATGACGTTGGTGATTCTGATCTAGAGTCTGATACTATGATTGATCGTAATGAGTTTGTTGAGATAAATAAAGATTTAAAAGCCGATGGTAAGGATGTTGCTACGTATAGGAAAACAAAACCTGCTACATTTGAACCAATTCTAATGGGTATTACAAGAGCTTCTCTGAATACTGAGAGTTTTATTTCGGCAGCTTCATTCCAGGAAACAACAAGGGTATTGACGGATGCTTCAACTGCTGGGAAAACAGACTATTTACAGGGGCTGAAAGAGAATGTAGCTGTGGGGAGACTTATACCAGCTGGAACTGGGACACCTGGAATTGAAGATATGTTGGTTGGTATTGCTGGTGATGATGATTCTGACTCTGAAGATGCTGTCGCCTAAAAAAAAATGGAGAAATTTTAAAATGAACTATATGTATTTGAGAAATAATTACTTAATTTTTCAGGCTTTGGAAGAGATGTTATGCCGACGATAAATCAATTAATCAGAAAAGGAAGGAAGAGGATACTCAAAAAAACGAGTACTCCTGCGCTTATGAGTAACCCTCAGAAGCGAGGCGTTTGTACGCGTGTTTATACTACTACGCCCAAAAAGCCTAATTCTGCTTTGAGGAAGGTCGCTAGGGTTCGACTTACCAATGGTATGGAGGTTGCGGCTTATATTCCAGGTGAGGGACATAATCTTCAGGAGCACAGTATCGTTTTGATAGAGGGTGGTCGTGTGAAAGATCTACCTGGTGTTAGGTATCATGTTGTCCGTGGTACTCTTGATACTGCTGGTGTTAGCGATAGAAAATCTAGTCGTTCCAGGTATGGTGCGAAAAAACCTAAATAGGTGAAATGAGATGAGAAGAAGACGTCCTGAGAGAAGACAAATTTTACCGGATCCGGTTTATGGTGATAAGTTTATTGCTAAGTTTGTGAACTATATCATGGTTGGTGGTAAAAAAGGTGTCGCCGAGAAAATATTTTATGGTGCTATGGATTTAGTCGAAAGTAGGACTAAGGCTGATGGTGTTAAGATTTTTGAAAAAGCTATTGAGAATACATCGCCTTCAGTTGAGGTGAAATCGAAGCGTATTGGTGGCGCGACTTATCAGGTGCCTATTGAGGTTCCTAGGGGGAGGCGCTTTTATTTAGCTTCTCATTGGATAATTAATGCAGCTGCAAATAGATCTGGTAAACCTATGGCGGAAAAACTAGCAACAGAGTTAATATCAGCTGCTAATGGTGATGGTGGTGCTATTAAGAAGAAAGATGATACACATAGAATGGCAGATGCAAATAAAGCGTTTGCTCATTTTAGATAACTAAAATATAGAATATAAATTTTGAAATCAACTAGACTAGAGAACGTAAGAAATATTGGTATTATGGCTCATATTGATGCTGGTAAAACCACTTTAACTGAACGTGTTTTGTATTATACTGGAAGGACACATAGAATTGGTGAAGTTCATGACGGTGCTGCTACGATGGATTGGATGGAGCAGGAACAGGAGCGTGGTATAACTATTACTTCAGCTGCTACTACCTGTATGTGGAAAGATAATAGGATTAATATAATTGATACCCCGGGGCACGTAGACTTCACTGTTGAAGTTGAGCGTTCTCTTCGAGTTCTTGATGGGGCTGTTGGTGTTTTTTGTGCGGTCGGTGGAGTCGAGCCTCAAAGTGAAACAGTTTGGAGGCAGGCTGATAAGTATGATGTCCCGCGTATTGCATTTGTGAATAAGATGGATCGTGTTGGTGCTGATTTTTTTAACGTTCTCAAGATGATAAAGAAGAGGCTTGGTGCTAATCCGTTGCCACTAGTTATCCCTATTGGTTCTGGTGAGCTTTTTACTGGTATAGTTGATTTGATACAGATGAAATCAATACTTTATAATGAGGATTCTAAAGGTTCTGACTTTGAGTATGCAGAAATTCCCTCTGATCTAGCGGATGTTGCTAATGAGTGGCGTAATAATCTTCTTGAAGAGGTAGCTTCAAATGATGAAGTTTTAATGGAAAAATATTTAAACGAAGAAGAGATTTCTTCTGATGAACTATTGTCAGCTATAAGACGCGGTTGTCTAGATAATATTTATATACCAACTCTCTGTGGTTCTGCTTTTAAAAATAAAGGTGTCCAGCGTTTGCTGGATGCTGTTTGTGAATTGCTGCCTTCTCCTAAGGATGTAAGTGCGATAACTGGAGTTGACCCAAGGGATTCGGATAATAAAATGACTCGGTTACCTAAGGATGATGAGCCTTTTAGTGCCTTGGCTTTTAAAATTATGACTGATCCCTACGTGGGGAAGCTAACATATATGCGTGTTTACTCGGGTCGGTTAGATGCAGGTTCTTATGTTTATAATCCAACCTCTGGTAAAAGAGAAAGAATTAGCCGTGTTCTGCTTATGCATTCCAATAAGCGTGAAGAGCGAGATTCGGTTTCTACTGGTGAAATCGTTGCTGCTGTTGGGTTGAAAAAAGTTAAAACAGGCCATACATTGTGCGATGAGAAGAATCAAATTATTTTAGAATCTATGGATTTCCCTGAGCCTGTTGTTGCTGTTTCGGTTGAACCTGTAAGTAAGGGTGATCAGGATTCTTTATCTAAGGGGCTCCAAAAGTTGGGTGAGGAAGACCCTACTTTCCGTGTTTCTTCTGATGAAGAAACGGGGCAAACTATTATTGCTGGTATGGGTGAGCTTCATCTAGAAATACTTGTCGATAGGCTGTTGCGCGAATTTAAAGTCGAGGCTAATATCGGTCAGCCAATGGTCGCTTATCGCGAGGCTATAACTAAATCTGTTTCTAGTGTTGAAATGAAATTTATAAGGCAATCTGGAGGGAAAGGGCAGTTTGGCCACGTTGTTATTAACGTGGAGCCTAATGAGTCTGGCAAAGGTTATCATTTCGAGAATAAAATTGTAGGTGGGGTTATTCCTCGAGAATATATTCCTTCCGTAGATCAGGGTATGCAACAAGCTCTTAAGAATGGTGTAGTCGCTGGTTATCCTATCGAGGATGTTAGAGTTGAGTTAATTTTTGGTTCCTATCATGATGTTGATTCATCTGAGATGTCATTTAAAATAGCTGGTTCAATGGCTATACAAGCTGCCTGTAAAAAAGCTAGTCCTAAATTGATGGAGCCTATTATGCGCGTTGAAGTTATTGTTCCTGATGAATATTTGGGTGATGTGATGGGTGATCTTAACTCTAGGCGTGGTAAGATTGAAGGAATGGAGCAAAAGAATGAAGCTCAAACTGTAGCTGCATTCGTTCCTTTAAGTAATATGTTTGGTTATGTGACTGACTTAAGGTCTATAACTCAAGGTCGGGCTGTCTTCCATATGGAATTCGCCAAATATCAGCAGGTGCCTTCAAGTATCGAAACTGAGATACTCGAAAGAGTGCGTGGTAAAGCGTCATAACAATTAAGGAGTTTAGCGATGGCTAAAGAAAAATTTGAAAGAAATAAACCTCACGTAAATATTGGAACAATAGGTCACGTGGATCATGGTAAGACGACTCTTACTGCGGCGATTACTATGGTGCAAGCAGCCCGTGGTTTTGCTGAAGCGATGGCTTTTGACAGTATTGATAATGCTCCAGAGGAAAGAGAGCGTGGGATAACAATCCAAACCGCTCACGTTGAGTATGAGACTGAAAACAGACATTATGCTCATGTTGATTGCCCTGGTCACGCTGATTATATCAAAAATATGATTACGGGTGCTGCTCAGATGGATGGGGGTGTTTTAGTTGTTTCCGCTGCAGATGGTCCGATGCCTCAAACTCGTGAGCATGTATTGCTTGCGAAGCAGGTTAATGTTCCTTCTATTGTTGTCTTTATGAATAAGACTGATCAGGTGGATGATGAAGAGCTGATAGAATTAGTTGAAATGGAGCTTCGTGATTTATTGAATGAGTATGATTTTCCGGGTGATGACACCCCTATAGTCAAGGGTTCTGCTTTAGGTGCTCTCAATGCTCCTAGTGATGAAGCGGCGAATAAGTGTATTGTTGAATTGATGGAGGTTTGTGATTCTTTTATCCCTGAGCCAAAACGTGATGTTGACAAACCTTTTTTGATGCCTGTTGAAGATGTTTTTTCTATTACTGGTCGTGGTACAGTAGGTACGGGAAGAATTGAAAGAGGTATGAT